>WNFU01004199.1_pt1 | contig 33101 bp, 28 predicted proteins | sample 5400121 | NCBI WGS metagenome assembly WNFU01 (sample SAMN13153360, study PRJNA577476) | soil metagenome | isolation source: 100 cm soil or saprolite under grassland replicate 1 | place: USA:California | collected 2016-06-15
TGGTGGTGACCGCGCACCGGGCGGTCGACTGGTCGCGCTTGTACGAACGCGCCCGCCTGGTCGTGGATACCGTTGACAGCTCCCGCGGTCACGCGGTCCGCGACCGGCAGGTGCTCAGGCTCGGCGCCGGCTGGTCCGCCGCGTGAGGAATCGGCTGCCGGCGGAGCGGAGGCCGGTGCTGATGATCGTCCACAGCTACTACGACGAGGATCCCCGGGTCCGGCGCGAGGCCGAGTCGCTCGTGGCGGCCTGCCGGCCGGTCCATGTCCTCGGCCTGCGCCGCCCGGACGACGAGCCCGATGGGACCGTCGACGGCGTCCGCGTCCAGCGCCTGAACGTGCAGCGCCACCAGGGCTCCGGCCTGTCGACGTACCTGCGCGAGTACCTCACGTTCCTTGCTCGGAGCGGCTGGGCGGCGGTGCGCGCTCATCGGCGCGAGCGATTCGCCCTCGTCCAGGTCCACTCCCTGCCAGACTTCCTCGTCTTCGCCGCGCTTCCCCTTCGGATGGTCGGCGTTCCCGTGATCCTGGATCTCCACGAGGCGATGCCCGAGTTCTTCCGGACGCGCTTCGCGAGGGCGGCGAACCGCGTCACGCACCGGCTCCTGCTCCTCCAGGAACGCGTCTCGATTGCATTCTCGACGGCCGTGCTGACCGTCAACGAGGCCGGCGCCGACCGGCTCCTGGGCCTGGGCGTGCCGCCCGCGAAGGTCTCCATCGTCCGCAACAGCCCGGCACTGGGGCGATTCGACGCCGCGGCTCAGCCGGACCGCCCGTTCGCCGCGGATGGCATCGTGCGGCTCGTGTACACCGGAGCGCTCACCCCGATCTACGAGGTGGACGTCACGCTCCGGGCAATGGCTCTCATCCGGGAGCGGCGGCCGGACATCGACGTCCGGCTCGATGTGTATGGCCGGGGCGATTCCGAGCCCGACCTGCGCGCCCAGGCGACCGCCCTCGGCCTGGCCGACCGGGTGGCCTTCCACGGCCGCATCCCCCTCGACGACGTGCCCAGGGCGATCGCGGCCGCCGACATTGGTCTGGCGCCGACGCGCCTGGACCGGTACACGGAGATGACGCTGTCCACGAAGGTCTTCGAATACGCCGCGATGGGCAAGCCCGTGGTCGCCTCCCGCCTGCCGATGGTGGAGCGGACATTTCCTGCCGGATCGGTCGCGACGTATCGGCCGGGGGACGCGGAAGCCATGGCCGCGGCAATCCTCGGCTTCATCGACGATCCGGCCCGCCGTGACGATGCCGTGGAGCGGGCCCGGGCGATCGTCCTGGCGACTGCCTGGGAGCGCGAGGCGGAGCGGTACGTGGCGCTCATCGACCGGTTCGCGCTCGACCGGCCTTGAGTCCCTTGAGTCAGGGCAGCCGGTCAGAGCGGGAGGCCGCGGCCGCCGGTGCGACCGCGCCCGCCGGTGCGACCGCGTCCGATCAGGACGTGCCCGCGGCGGACGAGGTGGCGACGCTGCGCCGCGCCGTCGAGCGGCATCGCTTGCGCGCCCGTTCCGCCGGACGGGACGCGTTGCTGGCGCGCCAGGAGGCCAGGGCAGAGCGCACCCAAGCGCGCCAGACGGCACGCCTGGCCGAGTACCGGCTCAGGGCGCTCGAGCAACGGCGATCGGTGCGAGTGGCGGTCGCCGTGGCCACGACCGTTCGGGGAGTGGTTGCGGCTGTCACCCGCCTCGGCCGGCTCGACCCCGGCCGTTGGCTGGCAGATCGCGCGACACAGCGACGACTTCGAGCCACACCGGCCGCGGAGCGCCAGTTCGTCGATCGCCTTCGTCGCGGGCTGACGCCCGCCGCCCTCGAGTCGGGGCCCCTCGTTTCGGTCGTCGTGCTGAACCGGAACGGCGAGCATCATCTCCGCCGATTGCTGCCGGCGCTCGGTGCGACCGCCTACCAGGACGTCGAGTTGATCGTGGTCGACAACGGCTCCAGCGATGCCTCCGTGTCGGTGGTCGAGTCCTGGCAGTCGCGGTTTCCCGTGCGGCTGCTGGCCAATGCCCAGAATGCTTCGTTTTCGGCCGCCAACAACCAGGCCGTGGCGTCGAGCGCGGGCGAGCTCGTCCTGTTCCTGAACAACGACGTCGAGCCGGTTTCCGGCGATTGGCTGGGACACCTGGTCGAGACGGTCAGCCAGCCGGGGGTGTCGGCTGCCGGGGCTCGCCTCATCTACCCTCGCCACAGCGGCGATGTCCGGGCGGGCATGCAGTTCGCCGACCTCACGCTGCAGCACGGCGGGGTTCACTTCCGGATGCGGGACGGCGTGCCCATCGCCGTGCCGTCGGGGGCGGGTCAGGATGCCCTGAGCCCGTGGGCCAGCGAGGTCCGTGACGTGCCGGCGCTCAGCGCTGCCTGCCTCCTTGTCCGAAGAGCCGCCCTGGAGGCGGCGGGTGGCTTCAGCGCCGGTTACGAGTACGGCCAGGAAGACGTGGACCTCTGCCTGCGGCTCCGCGACCGCGGTGGCCGACTCGTGTACGACGGCCGGGCGGCGCTGTGGCACCACGAGTCGGCCACCCGGGCCCAGGAGGATCCGGCCGCGCGACAGGCGAGGGCCACCGCCAATCGCAACCGTCTGGTCGGCACCTGGGCGCCTCGGCTGTACCGCACCGTGCAGCTCGACGCGATCCGGGGTCGTGGCTTCTGGCGGCACGAGCTGTTGCTCGTCGACCTCGTCACGGCCGACGACGAGCGGGCGGAGATCGGACCCTCGAGCGCAGGGCAGATGTCGGACGATCTCGCGCGGCTCGGCTGGCGGGTTCGGCACATCGACCGGGCGGATCCGGAACGGGATGTCCCGGATGGGGCAGCGGACGTGGTCGTCGTTCTCGACCCTGGTTTCGACGTCCGGACGACCCCGGCGGGAGCCATCCGTGTCGCCTCGATCGATGGCCACGCAGGGGCCTGGTTCGAACGGCCCTGGTTCGATGAGTACGACATCGTCCTCGCCTCCAATCCCGACGTGCGTCGCCAGGTCGAGCGCGACAGCTCCTATCGGCCCGGGTCGCCGGCCGAGCTGCGGACGGCCCTCGAGGACTGGGTTCTGAGGCCCCGGATCGGCATCCGGATCGGCATCCCCGACTGGGATGTCGGAGCCAATTGGGGTGACCTCCATTTCGCTCGCCAAATCCAGCGAGCGCTCAGGCGTCTTGGCTGGCCCACGCGCCTTCACCTTCGTCCTGCCTGGGACAGCTGGCCCGCCGCTCGCGATGACGTCAGCCTCCACCTGTTCGGGCTGGCGGAGGCTCTGATTCGCCCGGGCCAGCTCAACGTCCTGTGGCACATCAGCCATCCCGATCGTGCAACCCCCGAGCTGTACGAGCGATATGACCTCGTCTTCGTCGCGTCCGACACGTTCGCCAACTGGATCAAGGATCGGGTACGCGTGCCGGTCCGACCCCTCCACCAGGCGACTGATCCGGAGCGCTTCCGGCCGGAGCCGACGGGGCCGCGGCACGAGCTCCTCTTCGTCGGCAACTCGCGCCGAGTCCGTCGACATGTCCTGGAGGACGTGCTGCCCACGGAACACGAGTTGGCGGTGTATGGCACAGGCTGGACGCCGGAGCTCCTTGACCCGCGGTACCTGGCGGGAGAGTTCGTCCCAAACGACGAGCTCGGGGGCTACTACGCGTCCGCGGCGATCGTCCTCAGCGACCACTGGCCGGACATGCAGGCGGAGGGCTTCATGTCAAATCGGCTGTACGACGCCGCCGCGGCCGGGGCCTTCGTGATCAGCGACGAGGTCGACGGGCTCGAGTCGGAGTTCGACGGCGGCGTGGTGGCCTACCACGATGCCGACCATCTGCGGTCTCTCATCGACCACTATCTCGACCGCCCGGATGAACGCCGCGCGCTCGCCGAGCGCGCCCGCCAGGCCGTGCTGCAACGCCACACGTTCGATCGTCGAGCGCGCGAGCTCCTGGACGCGATCGAGCCGCTGTTGGCCGCCCGGCCGATGCTCATCCCGGATCAGGGTGCGCCGGCCGGACCGGGCGGCGAGGACGCCGACTAGGCCTGCATGGACGAACCGCGCCTGCTGTTCGTGCCGACACCTGGCGACGCGCCGCCGCCGGACAGCATGACGACCGTGGTCGTCATGGATACCGCGTGGACACCGCGGCCGGGCGGCCGGGTCGACCTGCTCCCGCTCCGGCCGCCGGCATCGGCGGTCATCGAGCGGGTGGACGTCGCCAGGGAGGCACTCCGGCTCGTGGACGGCTGGGCCCGCGACGCGGGGGTCATCGAGCGACTGGCGGTCGATGATGTGTCGTACTGGTTTCGTCTTCGCGAGGTGCTGTGGCACTGGCTCCAGGAGCGCCTGATCTGGCACGGGGTGCTTGGCGATCTTGCCACCGGCGCCGTTCGGCGGGAGACCCCGGTGGCGCCGTCGGTCGCGCTCCACGTGCCGAGCGGGGAAGCGGCGCTGGAGGATGTGGCGCGCGGGTTGGCGGCTTCGCCGGGTATCCGCATCGTCGTGGGCGAGCGCTCGCCAGGGACGAACGACCGGCCGGGCAACCGCGCTGACGAACGAGACCCGGTCGGCCGGCTCCGTCCCTGGGCGAGGCCGCTGCGGCGGGTGCGCGGGATCCTGGAGGGGCGGCGGGCCACCGATCGAGAGCTGCGCGAGGCAATCCTGGACCGGCGTGTTCGCACGCTCGTGTCCGGTGACCCGCGGATCCTCGTGCTGAGCCATTCCGGCATCCACGAACCGGTCGGTGCAGCCGGATCGCCGCGGGTAGATCCGATCCTCGGGCCGGTCGTGAACCGGCTGACGGAGCTCGGCCCGCCGCCCGTCGTGCTGGGCCTCGGACAGGACCATCGCGAGGACGCCGATTGGGCGTCCATCGAGTCACAGGCCAATCTTCTCCCGCAGTCGCTCCTCCGCACGCGCTGGTCCGACCCGGCCGGCGAGCATCTCGCCGCGGAGCGGGCGGACGCCGTGGCGACGGCTCTCGATGGTGCGGATAGCGCGGCGCTTCGGATCGGCGACATCGATCTCGCTCCGCCTCTCCTGGCCGAGGTCCGGCGGTTCGCGCTGAGCGGGCTGCGTGTCGCGCTCCAGCAGCGCGTCCGCGCGGAGCGCCTGCTGGCCGAGCTGAGGCCGGTCGCAATGCTCCTTACCCATGAGGGCATCCGGACGCCGTGGCTGGCCGCCGCCGGACGGCTCGGTGTTCCCGTCTTCGCCGTCCAGCACGGCATGCTGTATCCCTCGCACCCCGGCTATCAGCATGACCGCCATCCGATGCGCCTGCTGCCGGCTCGAACGTTCGTGTATGGCGCGTACGAGCGGCAGGTCCTCCTGGATCACGGCGGCTACCGGCCGGAGGAGGTCGAGGTCGTTGGCTCACCACGCGTGCCAAGCGAGCCGGACGATCGCGACCTCGGCGCGGGCTCGGGTAATCGGGCGGCCGTTCGCAAGGAGCTCGATATCGATGAGGGCGACCGCATGCTCGTCGTCTCGACCGCCCCGACGCCACTCGCTCGACGCTTCTACCTGGCGGAGATGCTCGACCGGACCCTGGGCGGGCCGTTGCCCGGCGTGCATATCGTGTTCAAGCAGCATCCGGGCGAGTCGGATGACGGTCCCTACCGTGCCCTCCTCGTCGGCCTCGCCGAGGCCGGCGGATACGAGCCGCCAGCCATGACCGTGACACGAGACGTGGACCTGTTCCGGCTCCTGCGCGCAGCGGACGCCCACCTCGGGCTCCACTCGACGGTGCTGACGGACGCGGTCGTCGTGGGAACGCCGAACCTCATCGCGACGACCCAGGCGTATGGCGACATCCTGGGCTATGTCCGGGCGGGTGTCGCCCGACCGGTCCGCGATGTCGGCGACGTCGTGGATGCGTTGGCCAACCCGCGACCCATCGACCCGGCAGCACGTCGCGCCTTCCTCGATGACCATTTCCGGACCGGCGATGCGGCCGGCCGGATCGCCGACGCGATCGCCGGCACACTCGTCGCCGATCGAGCTGGAGTTCCGTGATGTGGAAGCGCCTGGGCCGGGCAGCGATCCGAAACGCCCTGCGGAACGGGCGGGTCCGGCGGGTGGTCGAGGCAGAGCTCGCCGGTCGACGGGGCCCGTCTCCGCCGCAGCCCGAGCCGCCCGAAGGCGTCCCGGGGCACGTCGAGTTCGTCGACAGCCGGGGCGTCCGCCACGTGCTGGACCCCAGCCTCCGGGATCGCCTGAAGCCAGGCTGGCGGACGACCTGCGACCCGGAGGTTGCGTCCCGGCCACCCTCGAACGAGGCGCTCGCCGATCGGGCTCGCAAGGCGAAGAAGAGCGTCGGAGAGGCGGCCGCGCTGTTGGCCTCGGTCGCCGGCGTCCGCCTCGGCGGCCGGATCCTCGAGGTCGGCTGCTACGACGGATCGGTCGCCTACGAGCTCGCCCGCCGGGACGGCACCGAAGTCGTCGCATCGGATCTCGCGCGCTACTACGTCGTCCAGCGGCCCGGGGAGCCCGCGGCCGGAGACGTGGAAGCCCAGGAGCTGGCGCTGGCCGAGCTTCGTGAGCGCGCGAGGGCGGTCGCCGGCAGCCCAACGGGGCGCGTCGCGTTCGTCGAGGACGACATCACGGCCTCGGCGCTCGAGCCGGGGAGCTTCGACGCCATCGTCTCCTTCGAGGTCGTGGAGCATCTTCGGGATCCCGGTGCGGCATTCCAGGCCATGGCACGCCTGCTCAAGCCGGGCGGAGTGGCGTATCACGACTACAACCCGTTCTTCAGCGCCAACGGTGGCCACTCGCTGTGCACCCTCGACTTCCCGTGGGGCCACGCTCGGCTGGACGCCGCGGACTTCGAGCGCTACCTCCGGGAGATCCGGCCGACGGAAGCGGCGCAGGCGCTCCGGTTCTATACGGAGAATCTGAACCGGCTGACGCTCGCCGCGCTGCGTGGCGCCGTCGAGGAAGCCGGCCTGGAGCTCCTCACGGCGATCCCGTGGACCGATCGAGCGCTCGTCCCACGCCTTCCGTCCGAGGTCCTGCCGGAAGTCCGGCTGACGTACCCCGGGGTCGGAGTGGAGGACCTTCTGGCCACGTTCGTCGCGGTCATCGCCCGCCGGCCGAGGCCCACGGTTCGACGTCCCCTCTCGATCCCAAGATCCGTCGCGGAGATTACCGGTCGATGACCAGGTACGAGACGAACGGATTCAGCGGGCTTCGTCTGATGGCGAAGCGCGACAGCCCGATGGTCTCCATGACAGCGAGGGTTTCACCCGGGAATTCCGGGCAGTTGAGCTCGTCGAATGCGATGACGCTTCCTCGGGTCACCCGCTCCAGCACCAACTCGAGACATCGTTTCGTCGGCGAATAGAGGTCGAAGTCGAAGTAGGCGAGCGCCACCACGGTGTAGGGGTTCGCTTCGAGGTAGCGGTCGAAGGTCTCGGTTGCGTCTCCCTGGATGAGCTCGAACTTGCGCTTGTGTGCGATCGGGCTGTCCGCCTCGTGCAGCGCCAGCAGCTCTTCGAGCTGGGCAATGTAGCCGGACGAGACGCCGTAGTCGTTGGCAGCCACATGCGGTCCGTCCTTCGAGTCAACCGCCGGAAAGCCTTCCCACGTGTCGAAGCCGATCACACGGCGGCTGTAGTTGAACGGTTCGAACATTCCTCTGAAGGCGGAGAACAACGCGAGGTTCTGGCCCCACCGCACGCCGAATTCGATGATCACCCCATGCACCGGCAGGATCGTTTGGTAGATCTCCTGCATGAACAGGATGCGCGACAGCGTCTGGCGCTTCAGATATAGCCCCAGGTTCGACAGCAGCTCGCCGGCCGGCAAGGGACTCTCCAACAGCATTTGACGGAGACGGGCGGATCGCTGCTGCTCAGCCGCGGGTGTGTCTCCGAGGACCTTGATGTTCTTCATGTCGTTCTCCGTGTCACGGACCGGCACCCGCCTGGGCCCGCTGGAGCCCGATCGATCATCAGGATTTCTCGAGGAGCTGCCAGGTCCCCCGGTCGAAACCCTCTTCCGGTCCCAGGAACCCGTCGCCACGGACGATGAGCTCAGGAAAGAGCTCGCCGTAGATTCGCCCGTAGTCGCGCCGGTAGAGCGTCCCGCTTTCGCCGTGATAGGGGACCTCCTCGGTCTGCTCGGCGAAGTACTCGACCCAGAGGATGTAGCGTCGGGAGCAGCGGACGATCTCTGACATGACGAGCGGCAGGGTCGATTCGGGTTGGTGGATGAGCACGCCGACGGTGAAGGCCAGGTCCACGAGCCCGTCCCGGAAGGGCAGTCGGCGGGCGACGCCGAGCACCGTATTGGCGCCCGGCACGTTCGCCCGCGCCCGCATGAGCGCCTCGGCATTGACGTCGATGCCCCACACGTCGCGCGGGTCGATGAGCCGGGCGATGAGGCTCAGATTGCCGCCCTGGCCGCAGCCAACTTCCAGCACAGACCGGATGGGGTGCTCGGCCAGCAGGTCCCTCCAGAACCGCGCACGCGGCTCGACGCGCACGGGATTCCGTTCCACGTACGCGTTGCCGAACCCGCCCGCCCACAGGTCCTCGAGGCGTGTGGCCTCGACCTTGGGATCGCCGCTCATGGACGCAGGGTAACGAAACTCGCAGGCGTCCGTGCCACCCGGCGCCCGCGACGGCGAGGGTCCGATCCACGCCGATCCGGCATCATGCCGCTACGAGACAGGGACCGAAGGACGACGGCCCGAGCACCGTCAGATGCGTGAGGTCGACCCATCGCCAGGACCATCGCCATCATCCAGGCACGAACCGGAAGCACTCGACTCCGGGGCAAGGTCCTCATGCCGCTCCTCGGGGAGCCGATCCTGAGCAGAGTCGTCAGCAGGGCATCGCGAGCGACCCGGCTCGACGAGGTGGTCGTCGCAACGACCGCCGAGCCTGCCGACGATCCGATCGTCCAGCTTGCCGCCCGCGAGGGCTGGCCGATCGAGCGGGGCAGCGAGCACGATCTGCTGGATCGCTACGTCCAGGCTGCCCGGAGCCATCGCGCCCAGGTCGTCGTCAGGATCACCTCTGACTGCCCGCTCGTCGACCCGGACGTTGTGGACCTCGTCGTCGGCGCGTTCCAGGAGGCAGGGGCCGACTACGCATCGAACACGCTCGCCCCGCGGACCTTTCCGCTGGGTCTGGATGTGGAGGTCATGACGATCGATTCACTCGAGCGCGCCTGGCGCGACGACACGGACCCGGCGTGGCGGGAGCACGCGACGCCGTACCTCTACCGCCATCCCGAGCTGTTCGCGCTCCTGCGGGTGCCCAACGACGTCGACCTGTCGGCCCACCGCTGGACGGTGGATACGCCGGAGGACTACGAGCTCGTCACGCGGATCTACGGATCCTTCGGCCACGATCGGTTCACCTGGCGCGAGGCGCTCGCCGTCGTGGAGGCGCACCCCGGTTGGGCCGCGATCAACGCACAGGTCCGGCAAAAGGCCGTGCCGCCGTGATGCCCCGGCTCGCCGGCGACCGCCTGCTCCTGCGGGCGGATGCCGACGAGCACATCGGCTCCGGTCACCTGATGCGCCTGCTGGCACTCGGCCAGGCCTGGCACGATGCCGGAGGCCGCGTTGCCGTCGCCGTGTCCGCGCCAGGCGGGCTGCTGGATCGCATCGCCCTGGAGGGTTGGGATCTCCATCCGCTGACGTCCGTCCACCAGGACGGGGCGGACCTGGCGGAGGTCCGGCGCGTCGCTCAGAACTTGAGCCCAGGCTGGATCGCGATCGACGGTCCCCATTTCGATGCTCGGTACGTCGCGGAGCTCGGCCAGGCCGCCAAGACGCTCGTCGTGGACGATCTCGCCCGGCTCGCCGCCTACCCGGCGGCGGTCGTCCTGAATCAGAACCTCCACGCGAACAGCCTGATCTATCGGCTGGAACCGGGCACCCGGCTGCTCACCGGACCCTCGTATGCGCTTCTCCGCCGGGAGTTCCGCTCGGACTGGCCGCCCCGCGAGGCGCCTGCCGTGGCCCGCCGGCTCGTGGTGACGTTCGGGGGTGCCGACCCCACCCGGCTGACGCGTCGGACCGTCGAGGCGCTCGCTCGCTCGGCGCCCGACGCGTTCCATGTGACCGCAGCCGTCGGTGGGGCCAATCCCGATCTGCCCGCGCTCCTGGAGCTGGCCGCGAAGCAACGGGGCCCGGTCGATGTGCGGCACAATGTCACGGACATGGCAGGCCTCCTGGCGCAAGCGGATCTCGCGTTGTCCTCGGGTGGATCGACGGTCTGGGAGCTTGCCCGGATGGGCGTCCCGGCGCTGGTGATCGAAACCGCAGCCGCCGAGCCGATGCTCGTCAGCGGCCTCGCCGCAGTCGGCCTGTTCCGTCCGCTCGGCGCGCCGGATCGCCTGACCGACTCCGCGCTCGTCGACGCGCTTCTCGACGCGGCCGCGGATCGCCCCTGGCGGACGCGGATGGCGAAGCTCGGCCGCAGCATCGTCGACGGGCTAGGGGCCGAGCGCGTGGTGTCCGCGATGACCGTTCTCGCCTGAACGGTGGCGGGAATTGCGAGCGAGCGGGTCCTCCTGACCGGCGGGGCCGGCGTCATCGGGCGCGAGGTGATCCGCCTGGCGGGCGAGATGGGCTGGACCGTGCTGTCGATCGACCGGTTGCCGCTGCCCGAGCCGCCGCCTGCGGGTACCAGCCATGTCCAGGCCGACCTGGCGGTTGCCGACCTTTCGATGATCGAGGCATTCGGGCCGACGGTCATCCTGCACCTCGCGGCAACGTTCGAGCGCTCGGAGGAGACACCCGACTTCTGGGAGCCCAACTGGGCCGACAACACGACCGTGAGCCATCGCCTCGCCGAGCTCGCCCGCGACCTGCGCGATCTCCGGGCCCTCGTCTTCGCGTCGAGCTATCTCGTCTATGACCCGGGCCCATACCTCCGCCCGAGTCCCGAGGGCCCGGCGACGATGCTTTCCGAGCGTGCTCCGCTCGCGCCGCGAAACCTCTGCGGAGCGGCGAAGCTCTATGCCGAATCGGAGTTCTCGTTTGCGGCCGAAACGGCTCCGACCCGCTTCCGGACGGCGTTCGCCCGGATCTTCCGGGTCTACGGCCGCGACTCTCGCGACGTCGTCTCCCGGTTCGTCCACGCCGCGCTCGCGGGCGAGCCGCTCGACGTCTACCGACCGGAGAACCGGTTCGATTACGTTCACGCTCAGGACGTGGCGGAGGGCCTCCTCCGGATCGCGGCGGAGCCCGATGCCTCGGGCGCGATCAACCTCGCCGGCGGCCGGGCCCGCAGCATTGGCGAGGTCGTCGAGGCGATCCGCTCGGCGCTCCCGGGACGAGCGGTCCAGACTCGGCTACGGGACAGCGATGAACCGTTCGAGGCGAGCCAGGCCGACATTGGCCGCCTCGAGGCCGTGCTCCGCTGGCGGCCTTCGATCTCGCTCGAAGAGGGCGTCCGGAGCATCGTCGCCCACGAGGAGTCCAGTTGTGACGCGGCGCGAGCCTGAACCGCGGGTCGTGGCGGACGCCATGTACGGCTATCGGCGCCTGGACCCGCTGCCGGTCCAGGCGGACCTGGAAGGCTTCTACCAGAGCGCCTACGTCGACCTCGTTCGGGCCGGTTCCCGATTCCCTGAGATGAGCCGCCTGCTGGGCAGTGGCAAAGCCGCGGACGAGGAGCGCCTCTGGTTGCAGACCACCTTCCACACGGATGTGCTCGACGCCCTCGACGAGCACGCGCCGGCGAACCCGCGGCGCCTCCTGGTCGACATCGGCTGCGGGATCGGCGAGCTGATCGCGTCGGCCAGCGCCGCCGGATGGGAGTCTATCGGGCTCGAGCCATCGCGCGATGCAGCCGCATACGGCGTCGCCCAGGGCCGGACCATCGTCAGCTCGACGCTCGAGAGCTACCTCGCTGCGGGCGGACCACCTCGTCCTCCGCAGGCAGCGAGCCTTGTCAACGTGCTCGAGCACGTCCGCGATCCGATGGGCCTGCTTCAGCTGATCCACGGAATGCTCGCGCCCGACGGTGTGCTCGTCCTTCGCGTATCGAATGACTTCAATCCGCTCCAGGAGTTCGCCAGTTCCTCGCTCCGGCTGCGGCCCTGGTGGATTGCCATACCCGATCATGTCAACTACTTCGATCATCGATCGATTGCCGGCGCCGTCGAGGCTGCCGGGTATCGAGTCGTGGATCAGTGGGCGGACTTCCCGATGGAGCTGTTCCTGCTGATGGGTGACGACTACGTCAGCCGACCCGAGGTCGGGCCGGAATGCCATGCCCGGCGCCGGCTGTTCGAGGAGCGACTGAATCCGGCATCGCGGCGTGCGTTCGGCCGCGCTCTCGTGCCGCTGGGCTGGGGCCGGAACAGCATCGTCGTCGCAGTTCGATCGGAACGACCATGAACGTGCTTCTCACCAGCGCCTCCAGGAAGGTCTCGCTGGTGAGAGCCTTCCAGGCCGCCCTGGCCGCGACCGGCGGTGGCCGTGTGATCGCGGCCGACGTGGACCCCCTCGCCGCGGCCCTGTACGTCGCCGACGCAAGCGCCCTCGTTCCCAGGAGCGACGACCCCGCCTTCCTTCCGGGAGTTCTCGACGTGTGCCGGAGCCATGCGGTCTCCCTGATCGTTCCGACTCGCGATGAAGAGCTGCCGGTCTTTGCCGGGGCCCGTGACCTGTTCGGCGCCGCGGGCATCCGGGTCGCCGTGTCTGCTCCGGAGGCCATCGCCACGTGCCAGGACAAGGCGCGCTTCGCGAGCTTCTGTGCCGCCGCCGGATTTGCGAGCCCGCCACTCGTCGACTCGGCAGGCCCGCTCGAGTTCCCGCTGTTCGTCAAGGCCAGAGTCGGCAAGGGCGGCCAGGGCGCCCAGAGGGCCGACGAGCCCGCCGAGCTGGCGTGGGCAATGGAGGCCATCCGGCGGGCCGGTGGCGAGCCGATCGTGCAACGCTTCCAGAGCGGACGCGAGGTCACGATCGATGTCTTCGGTGACTTCGAGGGACGAATCCTGTCGGCTCTCGTCCGCGAGCGAACCGTGGTCGTGGGTGGTGAGTCGTGGGTCGGCATGACCCTCGACGCCCCCCGACTCAGGGATGGCGCGGTGGCGCTCGTTCGATCGCTGGCGCTCATCGGCCACGTCACCGTCCAGGCCTTCGAGCTCGACGGCTCGCCCGTCTTCGTCGAGGTGAATCCCCGATACGGCGGTGGCGCCGCCCTCGGCTTCGCGGCCGGCCTGCCCACGCCCGAGTTCCTCGTCCGGGCGGCGGGCGGCGAGCGTCTCGAGCCCGTCATCGATCGACCCGTTCGCGAGCTCGTCATGCTTCGCCATACCGACGATCTCTTCCTGCCACCGAACCGGCTGGTTGCCGCGAGGTCGTGAGAGACGTCCGGATGGCCGCCGTCCTGTTCGATCTCGACGACACGCTCTATCCGGAGTTGACGTTCGTGCACGGTGGACTCCGTGCGGCAGCCGATCGGCTGGGCCGCCGGACCGGGCAAGCGCGCGAACGGCTCTTCGAGCGTATGGTGGCGATCCATGAGGCTGACGGACGAGGCCGGATCTTCGATACGCTCGTCGCCGAGATCGCGGCCCAAGATCCCGTGCTCGTACCGCTGTTGATCTTCGCCTACCGCTCGCACGAGCCACGGATCGCCGTCTTCGACGATGTCGCGCCCGTCCTCGCGGCCCTCCGCAACGCGGGCATTCGTCTGGGGCTCGTGACGGACGGCCTGGCGTCGGTGCAGCGCCGCAAGGTCGAGGCACTCGGGCTGGACGAGCTCGTGGACGTGGTCGTTCCGACGAGCGAGCTCGGCCCCGGCGTCGACAAGCGCTCGCCGATCGGGCACCTCGTGGCACTGGACATCCTTGGCGTCCCGCCCTCCGCGGCGACGTACGTGGGCAACGATCCGCGCAAGGACTTCGTCGGAGCCAGGGCCGCCGGGATGTCCACGATCCGGGTTCGTGACATGCCGCACGAGGGTGGTCCGCCGATCCCCCGCGAGTCCTGGCCGGACGATGCCGACCGCTACCTGGAACACTTCGCGGACCTCACCGGCCTGATCGACGAGAGCGTGCCATGAACGCCGAGATCCGCATCAACGGCCGGCCGATCGGGCCGGGTCGGCCGGTCTACGTCATCGCCGAGCTGTCGGCCAACCACCGTCAGGACTTCGACGTTGCCGAGCGCCTGGTCCGGGCGGCGGCCGACGTCGGCGCGGACGCCGTGAAGCTCCAGACCTACACGGCCGACACCATCACGATCCAAAGCGATGCCGAGCCCTTCCGGCACGGCAAGGGCTCCCTGTGGCAGGGGGTCACACTGCACGACCTGTACGCGGAGGCGGCCATGCCCTGGGACTGGCAGCCGCGGCTCAAGGCCCTCGCCGAAGAGCTGGGCATGGACTGCTTCTCATCGCCGTTCGACCCGACCGCGGTCGACTTCCTGGTCGGCCTGGACGTGCCGGCCTTCAAGATCGCCTCGTTCGAGCTCGTGGACCTGCCACTCGTCCGCCTGGTCGCCCGCACCGGCAAGCCGATGATCATGTCGACCGGCATGGCGACCGAGGACGAGGTCGACGAAGCGGTCGAGGCCGCCCGCGAGGCAGGTGCGACTGAGATCGCCCTGCTCAAGTGCACGAGCGCCTATCCCACGCCGCCGGAAGAGGTCGGGCTGCGCGCCCTGGCGTTCATGCGCGAGCGTTGGAGCCTGCCGGTCGGGCTCTCCGATCACACGCTCGGCCACACGATTCCGGTGGCGGCAGTCGCCCTGGGCGCCTGCATCGTCGAGAAGCACTTCACGCTGTCGCGTGCCGATCCCACCCCGGACGCGCCGTTCTCGCTGGAGGTCGAGGAGTTCCGGGCAATGGTCCGCGCGATTCGCGAGACCGAGGCCGCTCTCGCGGGTCCGCCCGTCCTGGAGCCCGCGCCGAGCGAGCGCGAGTCACGCCGGTTCCGGCGATCCCTGTTCGTCGTCGACGATATCGCCGCGGGAGAGCCCCTCACCGAGGACAACGTCCGCTCGATTCGCCCCGCCGCGGGGCTTCACACCCGCGAGTACGAGGCCGTCCTGGGCCGGCGCGCTGCCCGGAACATCGCGCGGGGGACGCCGCTCAGCTGGGACCTGCTGGAGCCCGATACGCGCTCGTGACCTTGTTCAGCGCGGCGACGACGTCGTCGACGTCCGCGTCGGTCATTGTGGGGAACAGCGGGATCGTGAGCAGCCGCTCGTAGGCTGCCTCGGCGACCGGCATCGACACGCCCGGAAAGCGCTCCACGTAATAGGGATGACGATGGACCGGGATGTAGTGAACGTTCACCCCGATCCCTTCCGCCCGCAGCGCGTGATAGACCGCGGCCCGGTCGACCCGCAGCCGGTCCAGGCGGAGCTGGACGAACATGAAGTGCCAGGCCGGGTTGGCGTGAGGTCGGACGACCGGCAGATAGAGCATGTCGTTGCCCCCGAGGCGCTCGACGTAGCGGGCCGCGATCGCCCGCCGCCGGGCGAGGAACTCGTCGAATCGCGCCAGCTGGCTGCTGCCCAGCGCGGCGCCGATGTCGCTGAGGCGGTAGTTGTAGCCCAGCTCGACCATCGCGTACGTCCAATCCTTTCGAGCGGAGCGCTCGGTGGCGATGCCGTGGTTCCGGAAGCGGCGGAGGCGCTCCGCCAGGTCGTCGCGATCGGTCAGGACCACGCCGCCCTCGCCGGTCGTCAGGAGCTTGGCCGGGTGAAGGCTCAGGACCGTCATGTCGGCGAGGGTGCCCACGGAACGTCCGTCGATCGTGGCTCCGAGGGAGTGCGACGCGTCGGCGATGACCGTCAGCGGGCCGCCTGGCGCCTCGGCGGCGATCTGCCGCAACGAGTCGTAGTCGGCGGGCTGACCGGCATAGTCGACCGGCAGGATGGCCCGCGTGCGGCCGGTCACCGCCGCCCGGACGGCCTCTGGCTCGACGAGCAGCGTGCCCGGATCCACGTCCGCGAAGCGCGGCTCGGCGCCGACATACAGAACCGCATTGGCGGTGGCCGCGAACGTCATCGGCGTCGTGATCGCTTCGTCGCCGGGGCCCAGGCCGGCGGCCGCGGTCGCGCCATGCAGGGCCGCCGTCCCGGAGCTGAACGCGATCGCGTGCCGGGCCCCGGTCGCGGCCGCGAGCTCGCGTTCGAACTGGGGCACCCGCGGGCCGGTCGTCAGCCAGTCGGAACGGAGGGCCGCCTCGACGGCCGCAACGTCCCGGTCATCGACCGTCTGGTGTGCGTACGGCAGCAGCTCCCGGCGGACCGGCTCGCCGCCATCGATCGCCAGGCGTGTCGACCCCGCGGCCACCCGGATGCTCACTTGACCGCCATGCCCAGCTCGAGGCGTTCGGCCATCCAGTCCCGGACCCGCCGCAGCCCATCGCTCAGCTGCACCTCCGGCCGCCAGCCAAGGACGTCGCGGGCCTGCCGCGGGTCGCAGCGGAGCACCGCGATCTCGCTCTGCGGGTGGATGTGCTCGACATGGACGACTCGGCCGGGGTCCGGCTCGATCGCCGCCGCCAGCTCGTTGATCGAGACGTCTTCGCCCGTGCCCGCGTTGAGGATCCGGCCGATGGCCGCATCGGACAGGAGGGCGTCGCATACAAACCGGGCGCAGTCGGTGACATACAGGAGGTCCCGGGTCTGCGTTCCGTCGCCGAAGATCCGCAGCGGCTCGCCGAGAAGGGCCCGGCGCGTGAAGATCGCGACGACACCGCCCTCGCCGACCGAGCGCTGAAACGGGCCGTAAGTGTTGAACGGCCGGACGACGGTCACGGGCAGCCCGAAGGCATGCCCGTAGGACAGCGTCAGGGCTTCGCCCGCGAGCTTGGAGGCCGCGTACGGGGAAGCCGGCACGGTCGGGTGATCCTCGGCGATGCCCGCCGGCGTGGACGCGCGGTCGTAGACCATGCACGTGCTCATGAACAGGAACCGGGCGCCGTGCCGGCGGGCGGCCTCCAGCAGCCGGAAGGTGCCCACGACGTCGTTGTCGAACGTGGCGGCAGGGTCGTCGATGCTGTCCTGGACGGAGATCGATGCGGCCAGGTGGGCGACTGCGTCGACGCCGGACAGCCATCGCTCGCAGGCATCGGGGTCACGCACGTCGCCCCGCTCGAATGGCCGCAGGCCGGGCCGGTTCGCGAGGTCGGCGAGGTTGGTTTCGTCCCCCTCGGACAGGTTGTCGATCGGGAGGACCTCGTGGCCGCGGTCGAGCAGCTCCGCGACGACCCACCGGCCGATGAAGCCGGCGGCCCCGGTCACGAGCACCCTCACCGGGCGGCCAGCTCGGAGTCCACCGTCGACGCGATGAGTGCCCGTACCTCTGCGTACGAGATCGGCTCCGCGCCGTCGGAGCGATATGGGCCCACGGGCGCGGGGTCGGCACCGGCGTAGGCCCGGATGACGTCTGGCCGCCCGTCGATCGCCGGCAGCACCGCGTACATCGCGCCGATGTCTCGGGCCCGGGTGGACTCGTCCTCGGTCATGAGTTCTTCGTACGGCTTCTCGCCCGGACGGGGCGGGATCGATACGACCTCGATCGAACGGGGATCGCGGTTGGACAGGGGCGCAAAGACCTCGATCGCCGCGGCCACCAGGTCGCTCAGCCGCGCGATCGGCATCTTGAATACGAAGACCTCGCCGCCCCGGGCGACCCCGACCGCCGACAGTGCGAGGTCCACCGCCCGCTCGATCGTCATGACGAAGCGGGTCATGGACGGGTCGGTCATGGTGACCGGGCCGCCCGCCGCGATCTGCGACGCGAACAGCTCGATCGCCGAACCGCGCGAGGCCAGGACGTTTCCGAACCGGACGCTGGCGAACGTCGTGCCGTGCTCGCCGCGATAGTTGTTCGCTGCGGTGACGAGCTTCTCGGCCAGCAGCTTCGTGGCTCCCATGACCGAGCTGGGGTTGGCCGCCTTGTCCGACGAGGTGAGGATGAGCGTCCGGACCCCGCCGGCGAGGGCCGCGTCGATCAGGTTCTGGGTCCCGATGACGTTGGTCTGGGTGGCCTCGAACGGGTTGTACTCGCCCGATTCGACGTGCTTGAGCGCCGCGCAGTGGAAGACGATGTCGATGCGTTCGAGCGCGCGCGTGAGGCGATCGCGGTCCCGGATGTCGCCGATCAGGAATCGGATATTCCGTTGGTCACGAGATCCGTGGCGCTGGTAGAACTGCTTCGTCTCGTCCCTGCCGAAGACGCGGACGACTTCGGGCTCGAAGCCAAGGAGCCGATCGACAAGCCGGGCGCCGATCGTGCCGGACCCTCCGGTCACGAGGATGCGTGCGCCGCGGAATGGCTGGTCGTCGATTCTCGCGTCCTCCAGCGGTCGGAAACGTGGCGATAGAGTAGCGCGTCGCAGCTCGCGGCCGGGACCGGGCTCCTGTTTCGGAAGTGGGCAGGCCGCAGGAGACCGCGGCGTTCAGTCCGTGCCGTCAGCCCCGGAGCCGATCACAGGGGATCGTGATCTCCCAGATCGTGGGATTCGCCGAGGTCGGCAGGGGCGAGATCCGGAGCACCAGGACCTGGGCTCCGGCCTGGCATTGCGGACGTCCCGCCGCGACTTCGGCGGGGAAATCAGGACCCACGGATGCGTCGCTCCATCCGGCGGGTCGGTGCGCAGGCGGCCGAGACCCACGACGATGGCAACGACCGTGAGGGCGGATGCGACGTAGATGTGCCGGCTCGTGACGTAGTGATTGAGCAGCCACGAGGCGGCGAACACCGCCATGCCGGCGCCGATCATCGCGCCGACGGCCACCGCGTCGACGACGCTCGAACGGCCGGCCGGATCCGACCGTCCGTCAGTCGCCGGCCTCGTCTGCCGCGTCGAGCGGGCCAGGAGGATGAGGATCGTCACGGTCACGCCGCCGCTGATGAGCCAATCGGGCACGACCGCTCGACCGCCAAAGATCCCCACCGCAACGACCGTGTCCAGGTACAACCGAACGAGCGCGAGGGGATACAGCCACAGCGGTGCGCCCTGGGCGAGTGAGTCGACCGGAAGGCCGATCCGGGGCGTCGTGAGAGTGACGCCGAGCTGAACGAGCGCGACGGCGCCCGCCAGGAGCGTGACGCGGAGCATGTGGGGTCGTCGCAGCATCGCGCCGATCGCGGCGAACGCGACGATCAACACGCCGAAGGGCGTGCTCGTCACCAGCAGGGCGATGAGGACGCCGTCCGCCCAATCGAACCGGTGGCCGAGCCAGGTCGAGATCGTGACCGCGACGCCAGCGGCGAGGAGGACCCAGTGCAGGTTCGTGAGGTTGCCGCCGATCTCGCCTCCCGCCGAATAGACCAGCGACAGGCTCGCACCGGCAACGAAGGCGCCAAGGTGGAAGCCGGTCGTGTCCGCGACCGCCCGCGCGACGAGGACCGCAGCTCCGGCCGTAACGATCGCGGCGAGAGCGGTCAGGGCATACGACAGCAACGACGGATCGAACGCGGTCGCGATTGACGCGAGAAGCCTGGGAAGCGCCAGGATCCAGGCGTCATATGGGGTCACGAGGCACCGGAGCAATGACTGGTCGAAGGCGCATTGAGCGAACACCGCCCCGTCCTCGGCCCAGATCGTCCGAAGCCGGGGAACACCCTCCTGCCTGGCTACGGCTCCCAGCGCCGCCAGGACAGCGGTCGCCAGGAGCCAACCGGCGCGAGCCGTCCGCGGGGATCCCGCGATGCGACGGAGCCGGTGGGTGGTCGGCCAGCCGCGCGACGGCGCGATGCGCCGATCGTTTCGCGAGCCGCCGGTCACGACGATTGGGCTGCCGCCGAATGGCGGGTCGGGGTGGATCGGCGCCGTCCTCCGGGATGCCTGCAGGTGGCGATAGGGTACGATACCGCCCCGAATCCGACCGGCCCCTGCGCCGTGACCCCCTGAACAGGACCCTCATCTCCGAATGACCCTTCGAGCTCGATCAACCACCCGGCGGAGCGACAGATCGCGCCAGACCGGTCGACGAACCCTGCTCACCAATGTCGCCTTCGGCGTGGTGATCGTGGTTTCCGTGCTCATCCTGGGCGCGGCCGCGGCCGCCAGCTTCTACGGCGACCATTTCGCGACCGTGTCCAGCGTCAACGGGCACGCCATCAGCAAGGACGACCTGCGCGACCGCTACGCGGTGGACGGCTGGCGCCTCAACGAGATCGCCTCCCGGGTCAGGGATGAAATGAATGCCGGGCGCATGACGACCGAGGCGGGGGAACAGCAGCTCTCGGCCGTCGAGCAGCAGCGCTCCAACACCGGCCAGTTGCTGGGACAGGCGCTCGGGCAGCTCATCGACGCCGAGCTGCAGTCCCAGCTGGCGGCTCAGCTGGGCGTCACCGTGACCGATCAGCAGATCACCGGCCGGCTCGTCGAGGAGGCGACGATCAAGGAGCAGCGTCACGCCTGGCTCATCGAGTTCGCCCCCGACGTCACCGCGCCGGCGACCGTGCCGACCGCGGCCCAGAAGAAGGCGGCACGGTCCGCCGCGGAAGTCGCCCTCGCCCGGCTGCGGGCCGGCCAGAAATGGGAGGACGTCGCCAAGGCCGGATCACTGGGCAGCGCAGGCACCGATGGCGACGTGGGGTACGTCCAGGCCGATGCCACCGACCAGGATCCGGCGTTCCTGGCAGCGCTGTTCACGCTCAAGGTCGGCGACAACACCGATGTCGTCGAGGGGGCGGACGGCAGCTACCGCATCGGCCGGGTGACCGACATCGCGCCCCAGACGGTCGACCCCGGCTACCAGGACAAGATCAAGGACAGCAACATCTCGCTGGACCTCTACCGCCGTGCCGTCAAGGCCGACCTCCTGCGGGAGGCGCTCATGGACCGGATCGCGTCCGATGCGACCACGAAGCCGAGCGAGCAGCGCCAGGTGAGCGAGATCGTCCTCAACGAGGACACCGACCAGCAGACCGGGCAGCCGATCGTCGCCGATCAGGTGAAGGTGCGCCACATCCTGTACGCACCCGGCGGCGACGCCAGCGCCAGCCCGGCCCCGTCCACCGATCCGGCATGGGCCGAGGCCAAGGCGAAGGCCGAAGCGACGTACGAGGTCCTCAAGAAGGATCCGTCGAAGTTCGCGGAGATCGCCAAGCGCGACAGCGCGGACACCACGTCGGCCGTGGAGGGCGGCGACCTGCCCTTCCTGACCCAGGAGAGCGTGGATCCTGCCTTCGGCGCGGCCGTCTTCAAGGAAGGCCTGGTCAAGGACCAGCTGCTGCCGCCGGTCGCATCTCAGTTCGGCTGGCACGTCATCCAGTTCATCGAACGCAAGGCACCGGCCAGCACCCGGATGACCGCCATCAAGCAGCAGCTCGCCGGGGGCGCGGACTTCGCCGCTGTTGCCAAGGAGAAGTCGGACGGGCCCGAGGCCGACAAGGGCGGCGACATCGGCTGGGTCGCTCGGTACCAGCTGTCCAAGACGCTGGAGGACGCGATCTTCGGCCTGCAGGTGGGCGCGGTCAGCGATCAGGTGAAGGACGGCTCGAGCATCTACCTGTTCAAGGTGACCAAGGTCGAGACACGGGTCGCCACGGGCGAGCAGCTCGAGACACTCAAGTCGGGCGCGTTCGACAACTGGTACGCGGCCGAGAAGGCGAAGGCCAAGATCGAGACCGATCCGGCGTACCAGTCGGCCGGCGGCGCCTGACGCACGGCGATGCTGGACGCCCTCGTCGCCGAGGCCCGGGTCCGCTGGGGTCTGGACCCGGCCGCCGGCCTCCAGGTCATCGCCACCGAGCGGCTGATCGCCACCTCCCTCGACCCGGCCCGGCCGGTCATGCTCGTGCCGCTGGGGATACTGGCACCACGCGGCGTGGAAGCGCCGCCGGTTGACGAGTTGGCCGAGCGCGCCCGCGAGGTGGCGCCGTTGCCGGGACGTCACGGACCGCGCGGCCGCGAGCCGCTGAGCCTCCTCCGGCGGCTCTACCCAACGGAGCATCCGATCGGTCGCTTGGGGGTGAGGGACGGGACGACGATCGGTGGACTGGGCGCGGTCGACCTGACCGCACCCCTGTACCTGCCCGCCGTCGCCCCTGAGCTGGCTCCAGCCAGCCCCTGGGCACTGCCCTGGCTGTCGAACCGGCTCCGCCAGCCCGATGGCTGCCCCTGGGACCGCGAGCAGACCCACGCCTCGCTGCGTGGCCATCTCCTGGAGGAGGCCTACGAGGTCTACGACGCGCTGGAGCGCGGCGCGAGCCCGGAGCTGGCCGGCGAGCTCGGCGATCTGCTTCTCCAGGTCGTGCTGCACGCGCAACTCGCCGCGGAGGCAGGAGTCTTCGACCTGGCCGACGTGCAGGAGGCGATCGGGTCGAAGATCGTCCGGCGCCACCCGCACGTCTTCGGCGACGCGGAGGCTCGTACCGCATCCGACGTGAACAGGCAGTGGGAGCGAATCAAGGCCGCCGAGCGGGCCCAGGCCGCCGAGGCAGCCGAGGCCCTGGACGGAGGCGGCACGCACGCCACCACCAGGAGTGCCCTCGATGGCATCAGCATCTCGTTGCCGGGGCTGGCCGCCAGCCAGGAGATGCAGGAGCGGGCGGCCAACCTCGGCTACGACTGGCCGACCGTGGAGGGCGTCGTGGAGAAGGTCCACGAGGAGCTGGCCGAGCTGCTTGCCGCCGAGACGCCCGCGGACCGGAGCGAGGAGCTGGGCGACCTGCTCATGGCCCTGGTCAACGTCGGCCGGCGGTACGGACTCCAGGCCGAGGCTGCCCTTCGGGCCGCCAATGACAAGTTCCGGCGGCGGTTCCGGGAGGTGGAGCGGCTGGCCGCAGAGCGTGGCGTCGCCCTGCGCGACCTGGACTTTGCCGCTCTGGACGAGCTGTGGGACGCGGCCAAGGCGCTCGAGCGGGCCGGCATGGCCGAGCCGGCGGACGCGGAGTTGGCAGCCGCGGCCGTGGCACAGGCATCTGGGACACAGGCATCTGAGGCACGGGCATCTGCGACGCGGGCGTCCGCAGCTGGGGGCGCAACAGAGGAGGCACGATGACCATCGGCAATCGGCCGGCCACGATCCGGGCGGACGGCCGGCGACCGGACCAGCTCCGTGCGGTGACCCTGACGCTGGGCGTCCAGAAGTGGGCCGAAGGGTCCTGCCGCATCCGGGTGGGTGACACGGAGGTCCTGTGCGCCGCCACGATCGCGGACCGTGTCCCGCCGCATCTTCGCGGCAAAGGCACGGGCTGGGTGACGGCCGAGTACGCGATGCTGCCACGGGCGACGGCGGAGCGGACGGAGCGGGAATCGGCCAGGGGCCGGATCGGCGGCCGCACACACGAGATCCAGCGACTCATCGGCCGGTCGCTGCGCGGGGTCGTCGACCTGGCCCGCCTGGGCGAGCGGACCGTCACCGTGGACTGCGATGTGCTCCAGGCGGACGGCGGGACGCGCACGGCATCGGTCACCGGCGGCTACGTCGCGCTCGCCGCCGCCCTCATCGCCTACGGCATGGAGCGTCTCCTCGTCGCCAAGATCGCGGCCGTCAGCGTCGGGATCGTTGGTGGCGAGCCCCTGCTCGACCTGGATTACGGCGAGGACTCCCACGCGGAGGTCGACTTCAACGTCGTTGGCACGGACGCGGGGACATACGTGGAGCTGCAGGGGACGGCGGAGGGCAAACCGTTCGACCGGGCGGCCATGAACGGTCTCCTCGACCTGGCCGGGACCGGGTTGGAGCGCCTGTTCGCCGCGCAGGCGGAGGCGATCGCCACCGTCCGGCGGTGAGTGCGGACCATGCCGCGACGCCGACCGGGGGACGGCGCATCCTGGTCGCCACTCATTCCCAGCACAAGCTGCGCGAGCTGCGTGAGCTGCTGCGCCCACAGCGGGCCACCCTCATCTCCCTCCGCGAGCTCGGGATCGCCGACGAGGTCCAGGAGACGGGCTCCACCTTCGAGGCGAACGCCCGCCTGAAGGGCCGGTTCTACGCTCGCCTGTCCGGCCTGCCCACGCTCGCCGACGACTCGGGCCTCGAGGTCGATGCGCTCGGCGGCGGCCCCGGAGTGAGGACCAGGCGCTACGCCGGCGAGGCCGCCAGCGATGACGACAACAACGCCAAGCTGCTCGCCGCGCTCGACGGCCTGCCGGCGGAGCGCCGCGGCGCCCGGTACGTGTGCGTCCTGGCGCTCGCGTTGCCAGGTGCCGCAGGTCCGCGCGGCGGCATGCCGCTGACCGTGACGCGAGGCACCTGTCGCGGCCGCATCGCCGCCATGGCAAAGGGGAGTGGAGGCTTCGGATACGACCCGATCTTCGAGCCCGCATCGGAACCGCCCGGCGGGCGAACGCTGGGCCAATATTCTCCAGCCGAGAAGGATGCGATCTCACACCGCGCCCGGGCCGCGCGCCGGATGGCGCCGCGCCTCGCTGGGCTCGGGTTCTGATCCCCGGAATCGTGGCGGCGCCGGGCGATCCGTGTCTGCCTGCCAGCCGTCGCCCGGCGCCATCATTGAAGACGCTCGACGGGCGTCGGATGTTGCCCGAGCGCATCGTGGCGCCGCGCGGCCCAGGACGATCGTACCCCTAACCCCGGCCCGCTCCGTGTCGTTATCAAGTTATGTATCGCCGAAACCACCGCGATCAACCGGCCGGGGCAGCGCAGAGGTGACACACACGTGAAGAAGACACGAGCCATCGCCGCCGCAATCGTGGGCGTGGCGCTCACCGCCGGTGTCGCATTCGCCGCGAACCCGCACCGCGAGACGACGACCGTCGCCGAAGTGACGCAGGACGACCCGACCGAGATCCCGGAGGTCGAGGCGCCGGACACCGACTCGCCCGAGGCCGACGAGGACACCGACGGCGACAGCGAAACCGGCGCCCAGGGTGCGCACGGTGCCGAGGTGAGCGCGGTGGCGCAGGACGAGACGGCCGTCGGCGGGCCGAATGACAACCATGGCGGCGCGGTCAGCATCGTGGCTCGGGGCACGCATGGCGACAAGGCCGTCAAGAAGGGCAAGAGCGAGAATCACAGGCCCGACTGATCCCAGCAGTCGCGCTCGAACAGGCCGGCGGCGAGAGCCGCCGGCCTTTCATGTCCCCCGGCACACGCGCCGTTCCCGTTGTTCGCTACGCTGGCCTTGGAGGCACTGCCCGCTGACGCCGAATCATCCCATTGCCCCGTTGATGGCCAGACACCCCACACGCCCGATCGGGCGACCGGACGTGAGCGCGACCGGCATCGCCGCCGCTGGCGTCTTCGCCGTCGCGATGGTCGTCTACCTGCGGACGCTGCTGCCCGGCTCCAGCTTCGGCGACTGGGGCGAGATGCAGATGATCCCGGCCCAGCTGGGCGTGCCCCACCCGACGGGCTACCCGCTCTACGTCCTGCTCGGCAAGGCGTTCAGCCTCCTCCCGATGGGCTCCATCGCATACCGCGCGAATCTCCTGTCGGCGGTGGCCGCGGCCGGCGGCGCCGCTGCCGTCGTCCTCGTCTCGACCAGGCTCGGCGTCCGCCCGGTCCTCGCTGCGATCGCCGGGCTGACCCTGGCGGTGACAGGGACGCTGTGGCTGGAGGCGACGTTCTCCGAGATGAACGGGCTCCATCTGCTCCTCGTCGCCCTCGTGATCCATCGGGCGCTCGTCTGGCGGGCGGAGCGCCGGGATTCCGATCTTCGGCTCGGTGGCCTCCTGGCCGGCCTGTCGCTCGCGAACCATCTCCTGGCGCTGACCGTCGTCCCGATCGTCGTGCTCTTCGTCCTGGTCGACGCGCGGCGAAGGCTCATCGAACGACCCGTGTTGCTCGTCCAGGCAGGGCTGCTGGTTCTCGCCGGCGTCTCGCTGTACCTGTTCATCCCCCTTCGTGCCCTGTTCGGCCCACCCGAGGTCTACGGGTCGCTGCAGACGTGGGATGGCGTGTCGAGCCTGATCACCGGCGCCCAATTCCGGGGAGACATGCATTTCGGGTCGGCGGAGAGCCTGGGTGCGGCATGGCGGGCGCTGCCCGGGGTCGTCGACCAGATCCAGGCGCAGTCGAACCCGGCCTTCCTCGTCCTGGGCCTGATCGGCGGCGTCATCCATCTCATTCGCGATCGCTGGGCTGCGCTCATGCTCGCGCTGATTGCGCTCGTGAGCGTCTATGTCTTTGCGAATTACCTGGGCGACCTGGACCACTACCTGCTGGTTGCCTGGTTCGTCCTGGCGGTCTGGCTGGCGGTCGCGCTGGAGGCCCTCGTTGCGGTCCTCGCCGCCCGGCTGGGGCCGAGGACGGCCGCCGTCCAGGTGGTCCTGCTCGTGCTGCCGATCGTGATTGCGATGGGCAACTGGGCCAGCCACGACCAGAGCGCCAATCGAGCTGGAGACCAGTTCTCACCGTCCGTCTTCGCGCACCTGCCGCCGAATGCGGTGCTGCTCACCTACTGGGATGCGTTGACGAACCTGAGCTACGCCCATTGCATCGAGGGCCAGCGCCCAGACCTGTCGCTGTGGGCCTTCGACCCCGCCGCTCGCGTCACCTGCGACCGCGTCACCGGGCCGCTCGAGGAGGTCGCCCAACAGCGTCCGCTCTACGCGCTCTTCCCGTTCGAGGGAGGACTCGACCGGTTGCGCGGCTCGTTCGACCTCGTCCCTGTGGCGCCCCTGGCCTTGCCCTGGGGTCGCCGATATCTGGATCAGTCCGGCGTGCTCTATCGGCTTGAGCTGCGGGGACACTGAGCGGGGCGGGCCAGCTCGATCGGTCCGGGCGCGGCGCGGACGATGCCGACGCGGAACCGGGCCGGCCGCCCGCCGGTCACTTCAGGGCGCCGCCCATGAGCCCGCGGATGAACTGGCGGTTGAACAGGACGTAGAGCACGAGCATCGGGATGATCGCGATCGTGAGGGCGGCCAGGACGGCATTGAAGTCGCTGACGAACTGCCCCAGGAACTGCTGCGTTCCGAGCGTCAGGGTCGCGGTCGAACGACCCGGGGCCAGGATCAGCGGCCACCAGAGGTCGTTCCAGACCGGGATCATCGTCAGGATCGCCACGGCCGCGATCGCCGGGCGGGCGAGCTGAGCCACCATCGCAAAGATCCGGAAATGGCCCGCGCCGTCGACCCTCGCCGCGTCCTCCAGTTCCCGAGGCACCTCGCGGAAGAAGTTCGACAGGACGAACACGGCAAGCGGCAGTCCGGCCGCCGTGTAGACGAGGATCAAGGCGAGGAGGGAGTTTCCCAGGCCAAGCCCCACGATCAGGCTGAGGATGCTGACCGTCCCCAGGCGGATCGGGATCATGATCCCGACGGCGAGGTACAGACCCAGCAGCCGGCTGCCCCGGAATCGATAGCGCGACAGGGCGAAGGCCGCCATCGCACCGAGCACCACCACGAGGAGGAGCGTTGCGCCGGTGACGATCACGCTGTTGCCCAGCCACGTCGGGAACTCGCCGCGCTTGCCGATCGTGTCGTAGCCGATCGTGCTGAACGTCGACGTCGTCGGCGGGAGGACGGGATCGCTGAAGATCGCGTTGCGCGCCTTGAACGAGTTCATCACGACCAGCACGATCGGGAACAGGGCGATCGTCGTGTACCCCAGGAGCACCGCGTGCTTGCCGATCGCCGACGGCGTGACGGTCCGCCGCCACCGGTTCATCGCCACGCCCTCACGCCTCGTACGCCACGAGGCGGCGCTGCACGGCGAAGAGGTACAGGCAGACGCCGAACAGGATGATGACGAACATCATCCCGGCCACCGTCGCGCCCATCGTCGGGCTGCCGAGCTGGAGCTGGAACCCGAAGAACGTCCGGTAGAACAGGGTGCCCATGATGTCCGTGCTGAACTCCGGACCGGCCAGCCCGCCCTGGACCGCATAGATCAGGTCGAACGCGTTGAAATTGCCCACGAACGTGAGGATCGCGACGATGCCGATCGTGGGGGCGATCATCGGCAGCTGGATCCGGCTGAAGATCCGCCAGGGGCCGGCGCCGTCGACCCGCGCCGCCTCGATGACCTCGTCGGGGATGGCCAGCAATGCGGCCGAGAAGAGCAGCATCGGGATGCCGACGTACTGCCAGACCGACATGAGGCTGACCACGATGAGCGCGGGGCCCTGGAGACCGAGCCAGGGCCCGAACAGGTCTCCGAGGCCGACCGCACTCAGGGCGCCCTCGGTGACGCCCCACAGCGGGTTGAGGATCAGTTTCCAGATAAAGCCCACGATGACGACCGACAGGACGGTCGGCGCGAAGATCAGCGTCCGGTAGATGGCGCGGCCGCGAAGGACGCGGGTGCTGAGGATCACGGCCAGGAGGAGACCGATCGGGTTCTGGACGAGCATGTGGATCGCGAAGAAGACCACGTTGTTCTGCAGGGCGCCCCAGAACCGCGGCGCCCAGTTGGAGTCGGTCAGGAGCCGGACATAGTTGTCGAGCCCGACGAATACGCCGGTGCCGGCGCCGCCCGGCCCGAACAGGCTGAGCCGCAGCGAGTCGAACAACGGAAACACCATGAACACGCTGTAGAGCGCGACGGCGGGACCCAGGAACACCACGAGGTGCCAGGGAAACGGCCGCCGTCTGCGCCGGCCTCCGGACAGCGTCGTCATCGGTGGCGCCCCTCGATGGAGGGAGTTGCGGGTGGGTCCCGGCGCCTGTCGGCGCCGGGACCGCCGAGCCGGCTCAGGACGCCGGCTTGTACCACTGATCCAGGCCGTCCTGGATTTCCTTGGCAGCGTTTGCCGGGGAAAGCTTGCCGTTGATCACGGCTGCGGTGACACGCCAGAGCTCGTTTTCGAGGTTCTTCTGGCCCTTGGTCGTGTCGCCGCGCGACAGGATCTGATACGAGTTGCGGATCGTCGACTTGCAGGTCTTGCGCAGATCGACGGCCTCCTGGGCGACCGGGTCACTGAGCGTCACGGGATTGTTGGACAGCGAATAGAAGCCGGGCAGGGCATTGGCGTACAGCGTGGCAAACTCGTCGCTGCCGACCCAGTCCAGGAACGTCTTCGCCTCGGCCTGATGCGCGCTCTTGGCGTTGACGCCAAGCGCGATGTCGGTGTGGTCACTGATGTAGCACGGAGCGCCGGCCTCGGGGAGCGGTGGGCCGAAGAAGCCGATCTTCACGCCCTGGCCCTCGAAGTAGGCGATGTCCCAGGAGCCCGCGGGATACATCGCGGCCTTGCCGCTCGAGAAGTACTGCTGCGCGTCGGCATATGCGATCGCCTCGAACCCGGAAGGCAGGAACTTCTTCCATGAGGCGAGCTCGGTCCACGTGTCGATGTAGGGCTTGTCCGTGAACTTCGCGGTCCCGGCGATGAGCGCCTTGCGGCCTTCCTCGCCCTTCCAATAGTTGGGCCCGATGTTCTGGAAGCCCATCGTGGCCGATTCCCACATGTCCTTCGTGCCCATCGCGAGGGCCGTGTACTTGCCGTCGGCCTTGATCTGGTCGAGCAGCGCGTGGAACTCGGCGACCGTCGTCGGGAGCTTCTTGATGCCGAGCTTGTCGAAGACATCCTTGTTGTAGATGAAGCCGTGGATGACCGAGGCCATGGGCATGCAGAACACGTCCTTGCCGTCGTCGGTGATCCAGGCGCTCTTCGCCACATCGCCGAAGTTCTTCAGGTTGGGCAGATCGTTGATCGGCGCGAGGTAGCCCTTCTTGAAGAGCTCGAGCGACGCGTCGAACGGCCGGCAGGTGATCAGGTCACCGGCCTGACCGCCCTCCAGCTTGGTGTTGAGGACCCCGTTGTAGTCGGCGGGCGCGGTCGGATTGAACGTCACCTTGATGTTCGGGTACTTGGCCTGGAAGGCCGGAATGATCTTGTCCGACCAGATCGTCAGGTCGTCGTTTCGCCAGCTCTCGATCGACAGGCTGACGGCCGCGCCGCCACTGGCGCCTGCCGGTTGCGACGCACCCGCCCCACCGCTCGCCGGCGCCGTGCTGGGGTTGGCGCCCGCGCATGCCGCGAAGACGACCGCGAGAACCGCGGCGATGATCGTGAATCTCCGCTTCACCGTCACTCCTCCTCCTGCTTCGGCGATCCTCCTGGATCGTCCATCGAACGCCACGTGTCGACAGGCTGCACGTGCTGTTCACGCGCCCGCTCGGGCCGCCGAGGTGTCCCGGTGAGGATACGGCCGCCGGGGCCTCCGCGGATACCGCCGCTACCGGCAGCCGAGCCGTCCCTGCGGCACGGGACTCATCGAGCGCGCCGAGGACGAAAAACGCCGGAGATCGGTTCCCGTCGCGGCCCATCTTGTTGGGTGGACTATGCTCTGCCCCTGTTCTCGCCCGGTGAGCGGGCCGGAAGAGTTCGAGCGATCGCGGCAGATGCAGATCGGAACGCACCGACTCCGGAACAACGCCGTTCGATGGGCACCAAGAGAGGACGCCCGCCTCCGAGCCCTGTTGATCGCCACCGGCGTACTGGCGATGCTCGTGGGCGCGGCCGGGCAGATCGTCAATCCATCGCGGGGCCTGGCGTGGATCACGACCGCCGGCATCCCGTCGATCGTGGTCGCCGTCCTCCTCGTGACTCGTGGGAGTCGACGCGCGCTCCTGGCGCTCGTCTGTGTCCTCCTCTACCTCGAGGCGGTTCTGACGGCGAGCCTGTTCACCTTCGGCATTGCCTTTGCGATCCTCGTCCCGATCATAGGCATCGGCCTCATCCAGAACCACGTCCGCGGTGCCGCGTCGATCGCCGCGTACGTCGCCGCGGGAGCCGTCGCGACCATCAGCGTCGCGCTCGTCGAGGTCGGCCGGCCTGCCGGCCCGCTGGATGACCACGATCCAGTGCTGACCGTCGTCGCGTTCGGGCTCGTCGCCGCGTGCACCCTCGGTCTGCTATGGCGCGCCGGCGACCAGCAGGCCAGCGCGCTCGATGGAGCCGCGCTGGAGATCGCCGCCCGCGTCGAGGCCGAGCGGGCGCTCAGCGACACCTCCGAACTCCTCCAGACGCTGATCGCCTCGTCGCCGGTCGCGACGATCGGCCTGGAGGTCTCCGGGGCGGTGAGCGTCTGGAACCCCGCTGCCGAGCGCCTCTTCGGCTGGCCGTCGGACGACATGCTCGGCCGGTCCCTTCCCCAATCGATCGATCCGCTCGGCGGTCGAGGCGGTCTGCGAGAGCTCGTCGATCGGACGCTGGCCGGCGAAACCATCCGCGGCGAGCAGGCCCGCGCGCGAGATCGGGGCGGCCGGGAGCTCGTCGTCGAGGTCCACGCCGACGTTCGCCACGACAGTCACGGCAACACACTGGGGGTCACGGTCCACGTCATCGACGTCACGGAGCGGGCCACCCTCCAGGCGCAGCTCCAACAGGCCCAGAAGATGGAGGCGGTGGGCCATCTCGCCGGCGGGGTCGCGCATGACATCAACAACACGCTCACGGCCGTGGGCGGGTTCGCCGAGCTCATCGAGGCTGAAGCCAGCGAACCGGAGGTCAAGGATGATGCCCGGACGATCTCGGACGCGGTCAGCCGGGCCCGGCAGCTCACCCGCCAGCTGCTCGTCTTCGCCCGACGATCGGTGCTCCATCCGGAGGTCGTCGACGTCACGCAATTCGTCGGGTCGATCAGCCCACTCGTGGAGCAGCTGCTCGGGGACGGGATCGAGCTGCGGGTGCATCACGGCTCCGCACCTGTGCGGGTCCGCGTCGATCCCGGCCAGTTCGAGCAGGCGCTCCTGAACCTGGCCGCCAATGCCCGCGACGCCATGCCGGACGGAGGCACGTTGACGATCACCACGACCCGCAAGATGTCGGATGCGGACGCTGGCACCGATCGGATTCCCGTCTGGGGCGTGGTGACCGTCTCCGATACCGGCGCGGGGATCGCACCAGAGCTCCACGATCAGGTGTTCGAACCGTTCTTCACGACGAAACCACGGGAGCGGGGGGGCGGGCTGGGCCTGGCGATGGTCTACGGTTTCGTCACCCAGTCCGGCGGGACGGTCCAGCTGCGGTCGATCCCGGGTGCGGGCACGTCGGTCGAGATCCGGCTCCCTGCCACGGGCGATGATCCGACGCCGTCGGCGGCTGGGACCGAACCGGCCAGGTCGGCCGATCGGGAGACGATCCTCTTCGTCGAGGACGAGATCGCCATCTCGGAGCTTTGCCGGCGACTCCTGACCGGACTGGGCTACCGGGTGATCTCCGCGACCGACGGCTCGACCGCAATCGAGCTGGCACGCGCTCACGTGGAGCGAATCGACTTGATCGTGAGCGACGTCGTGATGCCCGGGCTCAGCGGGCCCGAGGTCGTTCAGGCGATCCATTCGCTGCACCCGGAGGCCGCCGTCCTGTTTGCCTCCGGTTACACGGCGGACAGGATCACCGACCGGCGCCTGTTGCCGGAGGGGGTCGAGCTCCTCGAGAAGCCCTTCTCGGCGGCCGAGCTCGCCGGTCGCGTCCGGGCTGTTCTCGACTCCCGGACCCCGACCGCCGGCCCCGCGGACCAGGCGGCGCCGAACGTCTCGCCGATCGATCCATAGGCCCCAGGGCGGAGCATGTGCCAAGCTGAGGAGGAATGGTCTCGACGGTGGTGCGTCGGCAGTCCGGCCAGCCCAAACTGAGGCTATCGCGAGGGTCTGCTGATGGACGACGAACAGGCTGATCCGCCAGTCGGGACACTCCAACGCTGGGTCCGGATGCGCCGACGCCTCAACGCGGCACCCGAGCGAGTGTTCCGCGCGTGGGCCGACCCGGAGGAGCTCGCTCGGTGGTTCCCAGAGCAGATCGAGGGCGGCCTTGCGGTTGGGTCGCGCTCGGTCCTGGTATGGTCCGAGCGGCGGGTGTGGTGGGATGTAATCGAGGCGAACCCAAGTCGTAGCTTCGTCTTCCGGTGGCCGTGGTTCCCAGATCACAGCTTGGTCACGACCGTCAGGGTGACGATTGAGGCGTCGGGGTACGGCAGCCGTCTGGCACTCGAAGATGGCCCGTTCCCGATCGATCAGCCGGATGCGCTCGATGCGTGGGCGAAATCGATCGAGGGCTGGAGCGAGGCGCTGGCGATTCTTCGCGCGCACCTCGACTACAGCGTGGACCTGCGATGGCGACTGTAGTGGGCGGCCGACTTGGCATGTGCGGGTAGCGGCGCAAGGCTGGTCCAGGGCAGCCTTACGTTACGAACCGACCGAGGGGGTGGGCCACCAGGGTTCGATCCGATCCGATCTCGACGCGGAGACCGAACGGACGGCTCTGGCGATCCAGCGTGTCGGCGAGCCAGGTCGCGTCGGCTTCCGACGGCCGCGTCAGCCGGAA
>WNFU01003220.1_pt1 | contig 33085 bp, 36 predicted proteins | sample 5400121 | NCBI WGS metagenome assembly WNFU01 (sample SAMN13153360, study PRJNA577476) | soil metagenome | isolation source: 100 cm soil or saprolite under grassland replicate 1 | place: USA:California | collected 2016-06-15
TGCCATTGAAGCAACATTAACGGCAGCGAAGGCGGAATCAGGCGCACAGCGTTGCTCGCACAGCTCAATCGACAATGAGCGCCGGCGTCCCATGACATCAGGTTCATCCAGTACCGCGGGGCTGGCCGTCAGAAAAAAAATCTGGCTGCCGGGTTAGGAGAAAACTTTTCTCTTGACGTTCCCTTTCATAGAACAGGCTCTAGAGCGGTTTGCAGTCACATGTACGGTAGGGGCAGACCTGTGTGTTTGCCCCGGTTTGGGTTTAAATGCGACCACCGGGGCAGTCTGCCCCTACGCTGATTTGCAAGCCGCTCTGGTGTTGAAACACTAGCCCTATTTCATAACCTCAAGAAGGAGAATCAAGGAGAATCGATGAAGAAACCTTTGTTTTTAGCCTCCCTGTTGGCTCTCTGTTTGCCGCTAGCGGCTTCAGCGCAGGAGGTGGTCCCTAAAGTAGAAATTTTCGGCGGCTACTCGTATCTGCGCGCCGATACCGGCGATACCGGTCTTGACGCCATAAACGCGCACGGATTCAACACGTCGCTAAATGGTAACATCACCAAACACGTCGGCATCGTCGGCGAATTCAGCCGGTTCACCACGTCGCAGTCGTTCACCGACCCGATCTTTGGCGGCATCACCGTCGATTCCAACTTGTTAACCTACTTATTCGGTCCGCGGATCACTCTTCATAGAGGCAAGGCGGAACCCTTTGTTCACGCCTTGCTTGGAGGGGTGCGCGAAAACGACAAGGCTTCGGGTGGACTTATTGTTGAAGTGTCGGATAACGCATTCGCGTTCGCGCTGGGAGGCGGACTCGATGTCAAGGTGAATGACAATTTCGCCATCCGCGTCGCTCAGGTTGATTACTTGGGGGACAAATTGGGAGGTCAAACGGGAAACAACTTCCGATACTCGGCCGGAATCGTTATCCGTCTGGGTAAGCGGTGATTCAAGAGGATCGAGGATCGCGTCATCTTTTTCCCACGATCCTCGATCTCCATCCTCAATCCTCATCTTCAAACTTTGACATTGTCGCGCGAGCGATCCCAGAAGGCCGGCTTCTTATTCTTCGCCGACAATATGATTATTTTTGCGATGAAATACTTGGTCAGCATCGTACTAGGCTTCTTCTCCGGGTTCCTGATAATGATGATGGTAATAGCGGTCGCCGCGGGGCTTAGCCGGTACGGGTACCGCTCGGCGGCGATAAATCCGACCTTCTTCGGCCTCTTCTTTATCGGCGGCTGGGCCGTGTCCACTTTGCTCCTGGTCAGACTCGCTGAGGACTCGGTAAGGGTAATCAAGCGAGGCAGTCTGCTGGGCGCTGGCGAATGGCTCCTGTTTTCCCTCGTCTGGGTTATCTTCGGCAGGCAGGCTCCGTCCAAGGGGCACTTATTTGACGACGACGGAATCAAGTCGATGATATTCGCCGGCGTCATGATTCTGGTATGTCTTGCGACTTACGCCTTGGCGCGCTTCATGTCTCCTGAGAGGTCTCCTGAGAGGGCGCCCGACCTGGTGATCCAGATGAACCAGCCCATTTTGAAGCAGTGCAGTCGCTGCGGCCAGTGGCAAGAGGGCTTTGCGCTCTTTTGCATTTCGTGCGGGACGCCATTCGTCGCCGGAGCGCTTAGAGAAACCAACATGTCCAGGGAATAGACTCTTCCGTTGTCTTCGGAAATCGACGCGCGCTATCGAAGTTGATGGCTATGATTTCCTCTCTCTTCTCCAATTCCAAACCAATCATCGGAATGATCCATGTCGCCGCCTTGCCCGGCGCGCGCGCAAACACGCTGCCCATGAGCGAAATCATCGCTAAGGCAATCCGCGAAGTGGCCACCTGCCGCGATTGCGGCGTTTACGGCGTCATAATCGAAAACATGCATACACGCCTTACCTGCGCCGCTCAGTCAGGCCGGAGATCGTCGCGGCTTTGGCCGTCATCGCCGCCGCCGTCAAAATCGAAAGCCGCTTGCCCACGGGCATTCAAATAGTGCCCGGCGCCAACATCGCTATGATGTCCGTCGCCCACGCCCCCGGTCTCGATTTCATCTGCGCGGAAGCTTACATTCAATCAGCAACCTTACAGAGAACGCTCTCGAAACTCCCGATCTTGCATGACCTTGCGCAGCGCGCCGCCGGCGCTCGAGCACCTACCTACAACTGCGGCTAATTGCCTAAATATTACCTTCCGTGTCCACTCTTTATGGTCGGGATACTCCTTTCTCCTACTCAGATAAAAAGGAAGCCGGAAGCAGTTCGCGCTCAACCGAAAGTGACGAAAGCAAGAACAATCATGAGCGCGGGAGCCTTCTTCGTCGGCAGCGGCATTGAGGCGCGTCGGGGTGACTTCAAGGTACTCAATTCCAATCACACATAACTTCAACGATGGAAGAATAAGGCCGGCGATCCTAACCGGAAGAGCAGCACGAGGTCACCGAAGGCGTCTTCGCATTCGAAATGCCCTCCTCATACTACATACAGAGCGCCGAGCCATTCGTCGCCGCCAGGGGCCGATACGCCTGGCTCAGTTGAGAATTCCCATGGGCGCTCTTCGACGCCGGCGAGGCGGAGGAGGGTTCTGAATAATGCATGTCATTGTTCGAACAGTCGATCACCGAAACCGTCATGGAAGTATTCCAAGACACGATCGCACAGCCGTTCTCATTGTCAGACTAGACCATACGCGCAAATGCAGTGGACGCCATCACCACTGAAACCGCGAACAGGCCTTGCGCCTTCAATCGAGGGCGCCCGACTTCAACGGAGGAAACGATATGGCAGAGGATTTACTGAAGGGCAAAAGCGGAGAGATTCGCGTGCTGGCGCGCTTCGCCCGCCGGGACAACGAGGAAAGCGATGCTCCTGAGTGGGGCGCGCCGCGCGAGGTCACGTTGGCCATCAAGCGGCGCGAAAAGTCGCTGCCGCGCGCGCGCCGGCGCGGCGAGTTCGCTGGCGACGTCCTGACCATGAACGTCCGGGAATTCGCGTGGGCTGAATACGGAGAACACCATCACGAACCGGGAGAATTCGTCAACGAGTGGTTATGCGAAAAATACCGCATGGAGATTTTGGAGATCCGAGAATGATTGAAGGCGCGAAGAAAATGTCCTGCGGCAATTGCGGCGATCAGCGTTTCGCCATCTATCAATTGCCCGACACTGACACCAGCTTGGACGGCTATGCAGGTCTGGCCGTCGAGTGCGTGAAATGTAAATCTGTGACGATCCTGGCGCCCTCGCAGCCAAAGATCACCGTCCAGTGGCATCGAGACGGCAACGACGGAACGCTCTGCGTGATGCCCGGCAAACCATAAGGAGACAATGACAATGGCAATAGACGATTCACCTTATACGCCTGGGAACGAAGGCGGCTGGGATCTTATCAAGCACACTCCCGGCGTGATCACTCCCAAAGAAGCCTTCGACATTAGAGGAGCCGATCAAAAACTGGTAGCGACTATTTATTCCACCAGTCGCTCGCAACACTCAAATAAAGCCAAAGCCAACGCCCGCCTTATCAAAGGCGCCTTGCCGCTGCTGAAAGCCTGCCGGCAATTGATCGCGGCCTATGAGTCCGCCGGGGGCTGCGGCGATCCAGAAATAACTACGGCTTATCTGCAAGCTGTCAAGGCGGTAAAGATAGTAGCCGACATGGATGCGCAGGAAGCGCTGCAGGCATTACGGGATGAGGGGCTAGTCGACGCGGAGCTGGACTTTGACGCCGAGACTCGGAGGACGAGCAGCGCCTCCACTGAGCTGAAAAATTCCGTGCTGAATCTACAATACGCACTGAGGGATTTACGCCCCCTCGCCGAGAATGGCGATGAGCGCGCGCAGATCGCGCTGGCCGGGGTAATCAACATCTGGAACAGATACGCTGAGCGCTATCCACGCGATTTCAACAAAATCAGCCAATAACATTCTCTCCACCTCATTTACTGCACGAGCAGACAAGAACAAAGCGGTAGACAGGACACGCTTTACGCGGCATAACATATGCCGGCGTGTGAGACACCCCCCACGGCGATGAATCAAGCATCGTCCTCTCAATCACAACAAGGAGGTCTGGACACATGTCAGAAACCAGAACCGAATTCGGCTATGAGCGCACGAAATGTGCGTGCAGTGAATGCACGAAATTCTGTTCGTCCTTCCCAGGGCCGCTTATACCAGCGGACCTGGTGGCAATCTCCACGCGCCTGGGATACGATGATCTTGTGCGCTTCGCCATCGAGAATCTTTCAGCCAGCAGAGGCGCAACCGCAATCATCAATGGGTCTGTGATCCAAATTCCGACTTTAACCCCGCAAAGAACGCCAGAAGGGGCATGCAAATTTCTACGGAACAATCTCTGCTCCATCCATGAGGTGGCGCCCTTCGCGTGCGCGTTCTTCGATGCGCACCAGGACCCGAAAGAAGCGGACGCCAGGAGCCTGCGCGGTCATATGGAAATCAAGCATGAATGGGATACAGGCGGCGTCTACGCAATGTTATGGGTCCTCCTACATTCAATTGGGCTGGTGGCGCCCTCCGCTATTGAATCAAGAGCGCGCATGCGACGGGAGACTCAATCGAAGTAGAAGATGTCAACCACCTCAGCCACTCACCCCTGAAGGCGCAATGCCAGCAAAGACCGTGACGGTCATGCCGGCGATCTAATCTCCTGCGGCATTAAGGCGCCCCCAAACACTCCCGAAACATCGCCGGAGAAAATTTGGCGGCCTGCAAGTCCGTCAAGGAAGAGGACAGGCTTCTATGAATATCTATTTTTCCGGGATCGCCGGCGCGTCCGAGTACCAGATGCTGGTATCAGCCGAAGTCAAGCGTATGCTGGTCGATCCCTTTAAGCACAAACATATCCCGCCCGGGCGGGCGTGGCTCTCGATTCGGGGGCATACCACGCATTAAAGAATAATCTCAAGCTCGACCTTGATCGGTATCTCAGTTTCGTTCGTAATCACGGGCCTTTCGATTTCGCCGTCTCACTCGATGTGATCGGCGATTCACGAGCGAGCCGGGAGAACTGGGATCACCTGCGGCGACTCAGGTCAACTGACGACCCCGAGTTCGTACCCGTATTTCAGTGGGGTGGCGCGGATGACGATCTCAGGCGTTACCTCGACGAAGCGCCGGTGGTAGGAATCGGCGGGCTCGTCCACCTGATGAAGAAGAAGGATCGCCCCACGCTTGAGCAATTAGGCGCGCTTTGCGCCCTTCACCCGGGGAGATTTCATATCTTCAGCTGTGATTGGCTGCGCGCGATCATGGATCTTCACGGCCTCGTCAACAGTATGGACACATCGAAATGGCTCGACGGGGAAAGGTATGCCGACCCGGCCTCCGACAGCACAGGGTCGCAGGCTTTATCACAGGCTCTGGTTAATACGCCGGGCCTTAAGCTAGACCATGCGCGGCGGCGGATCCGGGCTGCGCGGATCATCGAAGACTACGTTTTGCGAAGAAACTTACAGGCACAGGAGGGAAGATGGTCAACCACAAAATCATAGCCGACGACGGCGAATGGAGAGTGCGGATCCATGACGCGCCGGCTTCGGGGTGGCGCCCTCTGTTTGTGGAAGACAGTGGAAAGCTCGGCTTGTATCCGGACCATGACCAGGCTCTGGCCAGTGTCATAAATTACGACAAAGCGGATAAAGAGGATCTCTTCAAAGCAGAGCTCGAGGTCTATGTCAAAAGCGCCACAACAGGAAAAGCCCTTGTCGACTGCGGCCTCTCAGGTCTCGTCCGCTTCGGTGACCACGACCCGTACTCATACGCCGCTTTCCTGCTGCCAGAAGATTTCCTGAGAAAATCGGACCTGAAAATATTCTGCCAACGAGATGGGGAAACAATCTACAGCGCAGGCTGGAAATAAGGGCTATTCGGATTTTGGGGTTGTTGACGCAGCTCAACAGCCGAATGCAAATTCGGATTCCGGGGTTGTTCACCCCGGAATTTAACAAACCACTCAACGGCTATGACACGAGAGGAATACTTAAAACAAATCAGCACAGAGGGCTGCGACACGTCTACCGTCGTCAAGCTAGGAAGGAGATACAGTAGCCATGAACGTAATCGAGTTCGACCCAGCGCAACACATCCAACTCTTCGCAGATTCACTAGAAAAGATCCGGCCACAGGATATCGAACGTCTGTTTGAGCAGGCCGAGAACGAGGATTGGGCGACACTTACGGCATACCTGAATCAGAGGCCTGAGCTACGAGAGGTAATCGCAGAGGCGCAGAAATTCATCACAGCTGATCGGCAAGAACTTAATATGGAGAGATTTTGAACGGGACATAAGAAAAGCAGGCGCCAGCAACATTAAAGGCGGTGTAGATAGGTTGTCCCAATAACGGGAAAAACAACCCCAAAATCCGAATACCCGAAATAAGGTACCACAACTCTACAGAGGCAATGCGGATCAATTCCACCTCAGGGGCATCGAACTTACAATCCCCTCACCATACCCACATACTCTCTCCCAGAGCCACAATATACCATGATAACTATATTATCTTATGGGATGGGCGTTGAAAGCTCAGCATTGATCCTAAAATGGATAGAAGACAAATCACTTCGCGATTTTGAGCTGAGCGAGCTAATTATCATAACTTCCCAAGTGGGTAACGAGTATCCAGACCAAAAAATACTAGTAGAACAACATATTCTGCCCCAACTGCGCGCCCACCGCATTCGTTACGTTCAGGTTGCGCGCGCAGGCCACCTCGAAGCCGACGGTATTCTCGTACTCGACGACACGCGTGAGCCTCGCAAAGTCCACTTGGAAGGAGCCTACAAGCTAAGCCAGGAATTGCGCTCCGCGGGTACCGTCCCACAGTTCGCCGGCGCGCATACATGCTCCTTGAAATTTAAAGTTTTCGCAGCCGAGCGATGGATCGAGGAGGAACTCGCTGGGCAAAGTTATCAGCACGCGTTCGGGTACAACGCTGAGGAATTGGATCGGGTTGAAAAGAGCGAAAAGGCTTTTGCCGAGCGCGAGCCTGTACGAGTCGCATTCGGCTTCAACGTCGATGAAGGCGACCGGGTTAATAAAGCTGAGAAGTACGACACGCCGCTGCGCAAAGGATTTTACCCACTGGTCGAGTGGGGAATGAGCAGAGATGACTGTTTAAAATACCTGAAGGAAGTTACTGGAGTAACCTGGAAAAAATCATGTTGTGTTTTCTGTCCGTTTCACCGAGTGAAGGAGGATAGCATTGCCAGGATGCGGCAATTCCCTGAGGAGGTCGCGGAGGCTCTCCTGCTTGAGCATCAAAGCCTCTCGCTCAACCCACGAGGCACACTCTATCGTAATCGCACGCTACTATCCGTTGTCATTGACAGCCAGCAATCTGAAGCCCTGAATTACTTCAGGACTCGCCTGGATTCAGCCGAGTACGCAGTTTACCGCGTACGTCGCATCTACAAAGGACCAGGCTTCGCAGATCGCGCAGTGGAGAAACTGGCAGTCGGAAGCAATGCCGAGATGATCATCCGCTTCGAGCAGTTGGCGCCTCGCCTCGAGGTGCAGATCGAGCACGACATCACTTACGGCTATGTTCGCAAGCGCGAGCCAGGACATTACCCGACGGTCGAGGAATTTTTCGTGGTCGCGCCGGCGGTAGTCGAGTCAAAGACCCGTTACGGTTTTGATTGGTTCGAGGCCAAGTGGCGAGAAGCGCTGGGCGAATCCACACAGACAGGGCTGTTTGATTGAAAGGCTGATATATCCGGCTACAAGTTCACGTCGAAATGAGAAGGAGGTCACAGTGATTGCTCAGATGAGCCCGGAGGCCTTCAGGGCCTTCTATCGGATGAATTGCACGCCATACATGTGGGCAATGAAGAACCCGAACGGGAACGAACTGCTGGAACAAAAGCACACGGATTGCATCTCCGAGCACCACCAGGCCGCCGCGGTGATGCTGGCGTACATCGGGGGCAGAGAGTACAACCCCATAACGCTTGTCTATTTCTATCCCGAGATGAAAAGCAGAATCGCAGGAGGTGATGAATTGTTCAAGATGGCCACTGGCGCATCCGGCGTCTTGTCAATGCCAAGGAGCGAATTCAAAGCGCTGGTCGAAACAATTGGGAAAGACGCCGTGTGGCTCTCAACCAATAGGCTTGAGAAGGCCGCCCGAGTCATCGAAGAGTTAAAGCAGCGCGGATATCAATGTCGGCTCAGTCCGGAGGCCTTAAACGCGGGGATGGACAAACAAAAATACTGCGCCCAGGGCCCGGATGACTATCTCGACTTCATCCTCGCCTTTCATAGTGCGCTCGCAAAAATGGAGTCGGAAGCCAGCCTCGCATCTCAGGACAGGACATGCGCCCCGTAACCGAGCTCGAGTGAACAAGGAGAACATCCATGACCGCCAGCCATCGCTGCAAAACCTGCAACGGCCTGGGCATCATCATCGACGGCCTCCAAGAATTATTTTACGACTTTTGGACAAAGCCTCCCGGCAAAAGGTATTGCCCCGCCTGCTCGATGAAAAACCACTGCCCCGTCTGTGGAGGGGAGATCTTAAGGGATTTGGAAGCCGGCAAATTCAGAGCCTGCGGCGCATGCGGTCACGACGTGGAGCGTGCGGGCGTAGTTACCACCGCCGCGGAATTCGAGAACGCGAGCGGAGCGCAAAAGCTGAGAAGCGCCGCGGGGCGGGCCGGAGGAATAATCCTGCGCTACCTCACGAGTGAAGGCCTCTTCGTCGAGTTCAAAGCCGTCCGCCCCGGGCTTCTATATCTCCGAAGTTACTGGCAGAGTCAGGCCCTCACTGAGGCAGCGCAGTCAATTGTCGAAGCCTTCGACGACGATCCGCACGACCGGCTGTCACCCTTGCTGCCGGAGAAACTCTTCGAAGACATGCGAGCGTCCGTCGACGACCTCGGCAATCTAAAGCCGGCGGCGGCGGCCGTCGTGCGGGCTTACGAAGCGATGCCGTTAGACCACCCATTCGGCCGCGGCCTTACTTGTAACCATTTCGACAGGCTCAGAGACGCCTTGCTGCCGGACGTATCTGGCGCAGCCGTCAAAAAACTAAATTGATGCGGCCCCGGGAGGTCAATGCAATGCCTGAGAATAATTGGGAACAGGTTGCAACGCCGGAAGGAGTTTATCGCTACAGAATTCGTTCTACTGGCGACTCTTCCCGCAAGTATGGTAATTGCGAGATCTGCGATCAACACGCGTCAGAAATGTTTATCCAGGTAGAGGAACGGCAATATTTCAACTTGGGGAAAAGCGAACAGGGATGGACGCAATATAAGTGCAAAACGAGTTTTGGTCATTATGACTGCCTCGTGAATGGAAGACGAAAGGGGGACGCCCCGGCCACAATTGGCGACCTGTCTGGAGGAAACAACGCAAATGAATATCAATGACATCATCTACGAGTTCACATCGGGGTATCGCGGGGAATCTGACTACAGTCTGCGGAGGCTGGGGTCAAAAGAGTCCGAGCATGTCAGCTTGCTGCTTGCCGTCCCCGATTACTTAAGTCCCACAGGAAAACCATACTACAACTTTGACCATGATCAATATAAACGCGAGATTGTGGCGAAGCACGGCCTAGCAATCGTTAACAATTCACAGCGCATCCTGAGAAAAGATGAGCTGTCAAAGCTCAGAGACTACATCAACAAGGACTATAAAAACGAAGGCGGCTTTGAAGCGCACTTCAAGCTCACGCTTCGTCGAGGGTACTACAACCCCCCAACCCGGAGCTTCGCACGAATTATCGACGGCCCCGACGGCGCTGAAACTCACGAGTATTACGACGCGAACACCGACTCATGGACGCGATTCATTCCCGACAGGAACCCAGGACGCTTGACCGCCGACCCCAACTCGTAGGGACTACACGCCGCCCGCCTTAACGACTTATTCACCGCGGTCGAAGACCACGAAAGTTCTCATCAACACAATGAAGCCACTTCAGCATGCTCTCATCACTGCTCACCGCTACGGGGGCAGATGGCAAGACTGGATCGCAATACACGATTGGATCGACCGGAGCAAGGCGCTCTACCCCTCGATGCAACACCGCATGTTCTTGCATTCGGACTTCGGAGAGTGGCTAACGGTCAGGATTCGCGGCGAGTCGATCAAGGCCGAGGACGGGACCATAATCCCGACTCATACACTATTCCAAGATCATCAGCTGGAAGACGTGGGGCGGCTAATCACATTATCGGAATGGCTCCGCGAGGCCAACACCAGTTACTGGACACAGCGCCGTAAACCGCCACAACGACTCGAGCCAGTCAGAGAGGATCCGGCAAATGGACTGGCGGCGTTATGGGGAGGCGTTCCCGAGGACTATCTCGAACTGATCAGCTTCTTTGACAAGCCCCGTTATTTCGCTCCGGACAAGCCCGAGGCGGCTGAGATGATCACACACAACAGCTTCGGAATCTTCCTCGCAGAAGAACTACTGGGGACTACCATGATTCTCACCCCAACAAAAGGGTCAAATAGTCTCCCGCAGATCATCTCCACCAGGTCGCCGGCGGAAGACCTCGTACATGCGCGCATCGGATCAATCCCTCCGGCAGGCAATCTGGCGGCACACACAAGGCTCAGACTCTGGATGTGCGGAAATGACGTCAGATCAGCCCTGAAAGCGCGGTTACAAAATGAGCGGAAAGCGGCGATGAGTCTATGAACACTCATATTTATCAGGCCGTTCCGTAAACCACATCAGTCGGCCGAATGCCGCAGCAAAATCTAAACTCCCCTTCCCTACCCGGATGACATTATTACTCTCGAAAACTATCGGGAAGCAGACCTCCCTGCGCGGCTTACCCCACGCTCCGGGGCAATCCTGGGCTTTATTGACTTTGTCGCGACTCCCGACCGGGCATAAGACAGGCAGTAAAACAGATGGGCTGAGCAAGCTCGAACAAGCAGGAGGGGGCAGTGGACTTCACCAACCTGAAAGACAGGCGGCGCAGAGCGAGGCTTGATTACGCCCAGGCAGAATCGCTGATGCGCTTTGTCGACTTTCAGCGCAAGCGCAAGGGCGACCAGCCAATCGGAATTGAGAAATTCCGCACGAACTGCAGCCGTCAGTTCTGCGAACATCTCTCCGAATTTTACTCAGGAGTAACATTCAAGCACGCCGGACATGTGATTATCTCCACAGTAAAGAACCGCGTAGCCGGCTCACTGGTCGAAAGGATCGGTTTCGTCGACAGCCAAATCCCTCATCTCAGAGCGGCCGTCGGCTACGGCTACAACAGCATGCCCGTTATCTTTCGCGCCGACGGGATCGGCCTCGTCAAGGACGATAGCTATTACGACTTCTTTGAGCACCAATTGAATCTGGATAATGTCGAGCGCGAGCGCAAGGGCGATGAAGAGTCAATCAACGGCTTCCTCCAAGACCACTTCCTCGAAGGGATCAACTCTCGACTCAAAGATCCTTTCTTCAACCGGGGCAGTGAGGAGGAAGACTGCGAACTGCACTTCGAGACCGGATCGCGCACGGAGCTCGGCCGGCTGATAAAACTCTTCATCTTAACTGAGCCAGAGATAGAAGCCTACAAAGACAAAGAGGTCCGCATCAACGCTGCGGCTGATGGGGACAATCCATATCTGGAGGAGGACGACTCCAACTTTTATTACTACTCTGAGCGGCTCGAAAATCTGACCGACATCGCGCTTTCAGAGAACCGGCCCGTCGGCTGGATGTTGAAATACCGCGACGGACAGGCAGTCAACCGGCGGAGCGGATACTACGAATCTCCCAAATCCCTTTGCTGGAACGTAGGCGAAATTATTGATTTGGCACCGCCTCGCGAGAGGATGGCGGCGCGCCGCGAAGTTCGGAAATGGCTGCAAGAGCGCGCCCGCGGCCCCGCACAATATGAAGCGCCGGCGGAAAACTAACGAATCCAGGAACCAAAGAACCCTCCACTCCACCTAACCGCAAAACCACCCTCGAAAACATGAGCGGAGAGCAGTGGGGTGTGTTCAACCGATCATATCAATCCACCGAAGTCATCAGACCGCAGCACGAGGAGCCAGCCCAATGATAAACACGACGTCATGCACACCGTCAGAGGCGATCTCCGTAATCAAAACACTATGGCCATTGAAGATCTCCGTCATGCTTTGGGGCAGGCCTGGCATAGGTAAATCAAGGCTCGTCGAGCAACTCGCCAATGAGGAAAAAGCCGAACTGCGCGACGTGCGATTATCACAGAAGACGGCTTCGGACATCGGCGGACTGCCTGCCCTAGATCACACAAATAAGCGAACCACCTTTTACCTCCCCGACTTTCTGCCGCGTGAAGACAAGCCTGGCATCCTCTTTCTCGACGAACTCCCCGGCGCGGACGAACAGACTCGTATCGCGGCCTACGGACTGATCCTGGAAAGACGGGTTTCAAAACTGAAATTAGGCGACCAATGGCTGATTATCGCAGCGGGCAACCGCCCGGAAGATGGCGCAATCTCCTGCGACCTGGGTTCCGCCATGAATGACCGGCTTGTACATTTAGTGATCGAGCCGACCGCACAGGATTGGCTGGCATGGGCCATGGAGAACGGCATCGCAACCGAAGTAATGGCCTTCATCCAAGTACGCTCCGACCTGCTGACGGGCACGGCAGAGATGCAACGCGCCGATAACGCGATCATGCCCAGCCCTCGTTCCTGGGAGCGGGTCTCGGACGTGTGGAAGATACAACCCGGAAAGCGCGAACGCGAAATCATCATCTGCGGTCTGGTCGGCGACTCGACCGCGCACGAGTTTCTGACCGTCGCCGAGGAACTCAAGCACATGGCCTCGGTCGAGAAGATCATCACGACGCCACGCCCGAAGCTGCACAAGGTCATTCCGACGACGATCAACGGCCTCTACGGAATGGGCTATGCGCTGGCTGCGTCAGTGAGGGCGGAGAACCTGAGTAATATATTGATCGTCGTGGATGCGCTCGATGAATTGGGCGGGTCCTCACACAACGGGCTCCCGATGGCGGAGGTCCAGGTCCTGGCAGGCAGCCTCGTTTGCGAACGCGCGCTCAAGCTGGGGCTCGACTGCAGTGACGATCCAGCTTTTATTCGATTCGATGAGAAGCGGCGCGGCGGTCAGCGCGCCCTCAGCCACGGAATTTGAGCCGAGAGGAGGCGACATGGACTTAACAAACCTTGAAGATCAGACGCGCGAGGCGGTTCTTTTCTATTACGATGCGGAGTCGATACTAGGCTTCCATAAGTTCAACCATGACATGGGAGACAAGCCCGCGCTCGACGAAGACTCTACCCCCTCTCGGTCGTATCTCGACAAGAAGTGCGAAGAGCTCTCAAAAATCTACACCGACGTAATTTTCAGCGTTATCGATCACCGCATCGTCGCTAAAGTCAAAGAAGGGGTCGAGGGCTCACTGGTCGAGCAGATCGGATTCGTCAGCCGACAAATCCCGCAGCTGGCGACAACTTTGAGAGTTGTTGATGACTCCATCCCTATCATCTTTCGCGCCGACGGAGTCGTCATCCTGAAGGAGGGGTCGGAATACGAGTTCTTCAGGCATGACATCGTCTTAGAAGAAGTCATTCGTGACTGCGAGGGTGATAAAGACGCGATCGAGGATCACCTGCAGAATTACTTCGACGAACATATCTTGTCGGAGATGAAAGACCCCTTCTTCGACCCATCAGACGGCTGTCCGCTATATTTTGAAACAGGATCAGGGGAGGAGCTCAGGCGGCTGATGACGCTCTTCATCTTGACCGAACCGGGCATCGAGGCGCATGAAGACGAGGACGTCCTCCTCTATGCGGCGAACGGCGAGGACGGGCCGTATCTGGAGGAAGAAACCTACTATTACTCGAAGCGGCTGGAAAAGTTGACCGAAATCGCGGTTTCGGAAAACAGACCGGTGGGCTGGATCTATGAATACAATGACGGGGTGGGCAATCGGCGGAGCGGGTACGACGAATCTCCCGAGAGCATAATCTACCGCATCAGCGAGATCATAGAAGACACTCCGGCCCGTGTGAAAATGGCTGCGCGTCGCCACCTTCGGATATGGCTGCAAGAGCGCGGTCACGATCTGACAAAAATTGATGAGCTAGGGGGGCCGGCCAAGGACGAATCAGGAGAGGATATATTGGATGAACACGGATCAGCGGTCGGAACACCCTCGTTAGATACATCCACAGGCGCCAATGATCTCAATGACAAGGACCAACAACTCACCGGGTCAATCCGCGGTAATAGCGGGATCGCGGTCGAAGGAGAGGGGGCCCTATGAACCGCCTGGGCACGGTCACCACAAGAATGGGGCCGGATTTGAGGGACGCCATCGAAGCCATGCCCGGCCTCGGAGGCATTGCCCTCTGGGTAAAGTTCCTCGACTCTGACAACCCGACCGTGATCGCGCGCACGGACGGCGTCCGCGTCGAGGCCGGACCGCTTTACGAAAAATACAGTGGCGCCGAGCGGCAATTCATCATATTGCACGAGCTGCTGCACGTAGCCCTGGCCCACGCCGCGCGCGGCCGTGAAATGAAACGGAAAACAGAGGGCTTCGACGCGAAGCTTTACAACTTCTCCTGCGACGCCATCATCAACACAGCCCTCGAAGGCGTGCGAGGCCTCAGAGCCCCTGATGGTGTGATCACACTAAAGCGTCTGTTGACTGCCATCGGACAGTGGCAGAAAGACGACCACCCGGACGAGGTCATTCGGAAATGGTCATCCGAGGCTCTCTATCACCTGCTGGCGAAAAATCGCAGCAAGCTCAATCATCTCGATTCGGACGGAAAATTCAGCGGCAGAGACCTTATGGACGACCTGACGGCGGCAGGCGGATTACGGCCGGAGGCCGACGGCTCGACCGAGGATGAGATTCGCACCTGGGGTTCACGTCTGAAAACGGCCCGCGGCTCACTCGCCGGAATACTCAATCGTCTTGTGGCCGATCTTCCGCGAGTAAAAACACCTTGGGAAAGAATTCTCAGGAGCCTCCTATATCGCCACGCGCGGCGCAAGCGCAGACCAGATCCTTCACGTCCCACTCGCCGCTGGCTCGCTCTGGAATGGGACCTCAGAGAACGCGAGGGCGTCGATCTGCCGTTCGAGCGCGCGACGAGCGCAGGGCGCACGGGTCGCATTGCGCTTGCCGTAGACACCTCAGGCTCGATTGACGGGCCACTACTCAGGCGCTTCGCCGGCGAGGTCGCAGCCGTGCTTGAACAGACTGAGCCGGCGCTACGGTTGATCGTTTGCGACGCCGATGTTCACCAGATCTATGACTTCTCGGGACGCGATGGGGCAAAGTTGCTGCGTGGGTTCAAGTTCAAGGGGGGAGGAGGAACAGATTTCAGACCGGCGATAGCCGCGGCGGATGCTTGGAAGCCGGATTTGCTAATCTATCTGACCGACCTGCAAGGCACGGCCGGTGATGAACCGTCATTCCCAGTTCTATGGGCCCTGCCGGAAGGCAGGGCGGAAGCTCCATGGGGCAAAATTATTGAACTGAGTTGACGTATCAAGGCTCCCTCATAGTGGAGCGCAAACCCCAAAGGGCGAAAACATAGCTGTGGCTCACAGACGCCAACAACCAATATTCCCAAATATGATTTCTCTTTTATACCCACAGAGCGCTCTCGACCCTCACAAGCCCGACGAGATGTTTTGTGAAGAAGCGCAGGCGATGGCGGCCGCCGGATGCGCCATACATCTAATCAACACCGAGGCCCTGGATTCAACGACAGCCCGCATCCGACCGACACTCAAGCTTGGCGCCTACGTTGTCTATCGAGGCTGGATGGTCACGCAAGGGGAATACCTAAACCTCACAAAGTCTATCGTACTGGCCGGCGGCTCTTGCCTAACCTCACCCGAGGAGTACGTCAGCGCACACTACTTGCCCAACTGGTATCCCTTCGTTAAAGACCACACGCCCGAGACAATCTTACTCGACGTCGGCGCAGACCTGGTGGGCGAGTTACGTAGACTCAAGTGGGGGCAGTTCTTTGTGAAAGATCACGTCAAAGCGCTGAAGACCTCCGTCGGCTCCATCATTGAAGACCCGGAAAAAATTAAGGTTGTGGTGTCGGAGATGGAGAAGTACCGTGGGTTCATCGAAGGTGGCCTGTGCGTCAGGCGCGTCGAGGACTTTATAACCGGATCCGAGCGGCGTTACTTCGTTCTATATGGAACGCCATATGCGGCTGACCCGACCGAGACAATCCCAGAACCAGTAATATTTTGCGCGGGCGTGATTCCAAGCCCGTTCTTCAGCGTCGATGTGGCGCGCCGGGCGGACGACGTCAACCGCATCGTCGAGATAGGTGACGGACAAGTATCCGATCTGGTCGGGTGGTCCACTAAGCGTTTTGCTGATATCTGGGTCCAGGGCGACGACAAGTCGCTATCTTAAGTTCGGCGGCGAAAACTGAAAGCGCTTAACATGAATAACGAAGAGTTGGAGTTGCTAATCTCGGCCTCCTATCTGGTAATAGACGGGTGCATGATCGGCAACGCGCCGCCGAAGCTCCAGGCGCGAAACACGCGGCTGCGCAATCCACAACCCGGCGATTGGGTAATTGAGATGTCAAAAACCCCGCACCACTGGCCAAACCGCCACAGCGTCGGACGGCTGATTATGGTCCGGGAAGAGCCGTATCACGACTGGGGCGACGATGCAGACGAACCGGCGCCGACGGAGAAATATTGGTATATCGAAGACATCGACGGCGCCCTGCAAAAGTGGTACGACTGCCAATTTTACATGCTCTACACTGTCGAGGATCTGGCCGAAGATCATCAGCACGCGGCTACGTGGTGGGCAGAAAGGCAAAGACCGACCCCCCTTGAAGAATCACGCGCTATTTGGGCGCGTGACGCAGCGTTTCGCCACGGGTTATTGAGCTGAACGCCGGCAGGCTAAGAACCGGAAGATAGGCAAAAATAACCGACACTGAAATCCCGGCGCCATCGATCAGTGACCTAAACCAATGGGCTTTGGGGGTTTATCACTGAAAAATCAGTCTGACGTCGCCACAGCAGCCAGGGCGACCGAGACCGGACCTATCGAGAATCCCAAAGAACCCACACCTCTCCTGGCCCCCCTCTCTTCTTGCCGCCTCCGAAATACCCGAAATAGATGACCCTGGTCCAGCGCGCGCGCCAGCGTCAAGACCTTCCCACAACATTCCCTGAAGGCGAAATTTCTTCGACGTAAGCCTGTAAAAGCCGTTAGACGTGCGCCCCAGTAATTAGGCCGCATCCCCATGAAATGCTTTTTCGCATTTCATCATCATTAATTGGGGGAGTAGATTTTAAGCATGGTTTCTGGACGCGTCACAAACTTTACCTAGACGACCTGACCGGCCGGGAATAGGAGTACATCAACCCCTTAATTCCCGACACGAAGCCCGTCGGCATAGAGCACAAACCAGCTAACCGTCAGGGCGCCGAGTCTCGCGTCGTCGCGATGTAGGTGACTCTACGTAATGTCAAGAGACTCAGACTATTTGGAGAAAGTGACCCCGCCGACTCTAAAAGGAGGAATGTGTTTGCGCCACAGGCCACTGTAGCCCCACCCACAAACTGACTCGTAAGGGATTCCAACCTGCTGTCAGAGGTAAGAGGCGAGTGAGACAACCCCCCATAACATGAGGAAAAGGGCATGGCATTTCCAAACGTCAGACAACCTCTTTACCGCCATCTCCTTGGTGAGTTGTCGATTAAAGAAAACCATCAGTTCGAAGAAAGACCGTTCCCCAGCGACGACTACGGCAAGATGGTACGAGAAGCCGAGGCGGAGTTGATCGCTGCCTATGTTTCCGGTGACCTCACCCTGGATAAGCGCAAGAGTTTCGAGAATCATTTCCTGCGCACAGAAGAGCGGCTCGAGAAGCTCCGACTGGCGACGTTTCTGTATGAGTGCGTCACTCATGGCGCGCTCAGGGTTACCGACCTAAGCGGAAGCTTGCATCGCTACTTGCTCGGCAATCTGTCGGAGGAAGAAAGACTTCAGGTTGAGGGAGAGCTGGCCGCCGGCGGCGATCACAAGCAGCGTTTGGAAATCACCGAGCACGAGTTGATCGTGGCTTATACCATCAAAATATTGTCCGAAGACGAGCTCGAGACGGTCGGGCAGTATTTCTTCAGTTCAGAAGAAAAGACAGAAAGACTGAGGTTCGCCGAAGAACTCTACGAGTACTACGAATCCGCCTGGTCAGCCGAAGCCCGGGAAGGCGAAAGCTCGAGATTACTGAGCAAATTCCGGCAATGGCTGACAAAGCCTGTCCACATCTCGGTAGGACATCGGAATCTCTCACGGCCGGTCTGGCAACCCCTGGCGGCCGCCTCGATCATCGGCCTCAGCGCTCTCATTTGGACATTGCCCTTCTACGAGTCTCCAATCACCAGAGGATTGCGCGCACTCTCTACGGCTTACGCGCAGGAACGCCCGTTTGAGGCGCGACTCACAGGCTTCGGCTATGCGACGCATCGAGCCGGCCAAAACGGAAGCATGATCGCGCCTGATCGCCGCAAGCGAGATGAGGCGTTCAACCTCATCAGCAGGGCGAACCAAGATGGCACACCTTCGGCATACCACGCCCTCGGGAAAATTTACCTGACGGAAATGAACTTCAGCGATGCCATCAGGCGCTTCGAGACAGCCCTACAGGGCAGCCAGGCTGACGCAAAACTACATAGCGACCTGGCCGTCGCGCTGATGGAAAGAGGGAAGGCAAAAAATCCGGGCCAATCCGCCGGCGAGGACATGGCTTCAGCTTTGGAACACCTGCATCGCGCGCTCGAGCTGGACGGCTCACTACTAGAGGCCCGCTTCAACCTCGCCCTTTGCCACCAATATCAGTCGCTGTGGCGGACCGCGGAGGACGATTGGAAGAGCTACCTCGAAAAAGATTCCCAATCACCCTGGGCTGGGGAGGCGAGGAGCAACCTGATGAAGGTTGCGGAGAAACGCAAACAAGCCGGCGGGAATCGAGAGCGCATCCATCAGGATTTCCTGAATGCTTACCGAGCGCGCGACGTAGATCAGGCATGGGCCGTATATAAACAGAGCAGGGTGGTCGCCGGGAGCTTCATCACCGACGGGCTGATCGAATGCTATCTGTCTCTGGCCCTTTCGGGCAAATCGGCCGAGGCCGAGGATAAGCTGGCGGTGCTGCAGTTCATCGGAAACATCGAGCTGGAGAGGGTCGGTGACCGGTTCACATACGACCTGGCGCAATTCTACAACGGCGCGTCGCAGCGACAACTGCGCACACTCTCCGACGCGCGCGGCCTGGTCACGTCGGCCACTGAGAGCCTGAGGGCGGCGCAAGTGGGGGAGGCCATAAAAAGTTACCGGCGGGCCGTAGAACTCTTCGATCAGGCGGGCGACGTTTGTGAATCCTTGGAGGCGCGTCGCTGGCTCGGGCATTGCTACTTCCGACAGGCGAGCGCCGCGCTCGGCTTGCCCGCTCTTACGCAAGGCCGCCAGGAATGCGAGTCCCGCAGTTATCTAAAGTTGTTAGGTCTATACCTTAATGACCTGGCGAACGTTAACGCGTCACTGGGGATGTACTCGAAGGCGCTGGACTACGGCCTGAGCCAAGTGGGATACGGCAAACGGATCGAGGATGATTACGGCGTCGTGCTCGCCATACTCAGAGTGGCTGAAGCATATACACTGTTGGGCAGACACCCAGACACTCTGCCGATGGTCCAAGAAGGGCTGTCGATCGCCAGCGCGACTAACATAGCGCCGGAGCAACTCGTGGCGCTTTACTTCTTCGCCTACAAATCTCACTCGGCTTCGGGCAAGTTCGCGGCGGCCCTGGATTACGCGAAAGAGGCTTTTAAATTAAGCCTCGAAACAAATACCCCCTGGCTGGTCTCACGCCAGCACGTCCATCTGGGGCTGGCTTACCATAAAATCAATAATGATTCCGAGGCCGTCAGGCTCATCCAGGAGAGCGGAGAAATTGGGAAGCGGCTGGGAGATGAGAAAATGGGCAGAGAGATCATGGCCTTTTCTCAATTACACCTGGGGGAGATTTATCGAGAAACCGGCGACCTTGATAAGGCCGCGAGGGCTTATGGGGAAGCCTTACGGCTTTACGGCGAGGGCGATATAAACATCCAATGGCCGCGCTTTGAAGCTAAAAAGGGGATGCTCCTAACTCACCTCAAAAGCGGAGATGACGCCGCCGTCGAGGAGGAGCTGAAGGAGGTTTTGGACCTCTACGAACAGCATCGCAACAACATTGAGGACGAGAACAGCCGGAATAACTTCTTCGACAAAGAACAGGGAATTTACGACATAGCGATAGAGTACGCCTACTTCAAGCGGCGAGACCCGCGCCGCGCCTTCGATCTCTCCGAAATGAGCCGAGCGCGCTCGCTGCTCGACGCCGTCGATTTGGCGTCCGGAAAACTACTCGACGAAAAATTGCCCACAATACGCCTCCCGCGCTCGACTCGACCGCTCGATCTCAGCCAGCTTCAAGGACGGCTTCCCGGAAAGACCCAGTTGTTACAGTACTCACTGCTAGACAAGCATCTGGTCATCTGGGTAATATCCGGCTCCGATTTCAAGTGCCAGTCTGTCGAAGTCGGCGGTGAAGAACTCGACAACAAAGTTAGCGACTATCTACAGTCACTACAGAAGGACGACTACAAGACGAGGTCTTCGGAGTTATACAGCCTATTGATCAAGCCCGTCGAGGGCCTGCTGGATAAAGACGCGGAGATTTGCATCGTCCCCGACAAGGCCCTCAACCGGCTGCCGTTCGCCTCTCTGATTTCGCCCGACGACGGAAAATACCTGATCGAGAAGCACACGATTCTCACGGCGCCGAGCGCGAACATGTTCCTTGTCTCCACCGACAAGGCCAGACAAAAAGAGAATGTTCAAGACGAGAGGCTGCTGAGCGTCGGCAACCCTCAGTTCGACAGGGCCACATTCGGAAACCTCAAAGACCTCCCGTGGGCGGCCGCTCAGGCTTCGGAGATATCGGCCTTTTATAAAGGCTCGACAGTCCTGCTCGAAAAAAACGCCAGGGAGTCGGACGTCAGGAGGGAGATCGAAAGGTCAGACGTCGCGCACTTCGCAACGCACTATATCGCGGATGAACGGTCTCCCATGCTTTCGTTATTGCCACTGGTGGGCGAGAAGGGGCCGGCGTCAAAAGAAAATGACGGCATGCTAAAGACTTATGAGCTCTACGGCCTGAAACTTTCGCGGCTGCGTCTGATAGTCTTTTCAACCTGTCAGACCGGCATCGAGCGGTACTACAATGGCGAGGGGACCATAGGTCTGGCTCGCCCGTTCCAGTCGGCGGGAATTCCTCTTGTGGTCGGCAGCCTGTGGCCAGTAGAATCTTACCCGACTAAAGAATTGATGATCGCCTTCCACAAACACCGCAAGGTCGAAAGGATATCGACAGCGAAGGCGTTGCGCCAGGCGCAACTTGACATGATAAGGAACGGTTCCCCAGAGCTCCGCAAACCGTACCATTGGGCCGCGTATACGGTTATCGGCGGACATGCCAATTTCTAATTTCTAAGTAGCGATATTTACAGCCACGGAGGAATATCAATGGAGATGTCTTTTCTCTATGACAATCTCTCTGGCAGTGGCGTCTCCAGTGGCAATACCAGAGAGGTAGAGACCATGCCTGTTCCACAGAATCCCACCACCATGCCTGTTCCACAGAATCCCACCATCAGACTATATTTCACCGGCTTGCTGGCTTTTTGCTTCGACAAACAGCGGAAACAATGTCAGATCGGCATACACAGCAAAACCGATGATCATGAACTGAGACTGCGCCTCGCCAAAAAGGGCCCGGGGCCGGAGAACGAATCAGAACAGACGCTGACCATTAGCCACGAGTCAATTCGCCAGACTCCGAACCTGTGGCTGGACGTGGAGGGCGAACTTTCCCCGAAACAATGCGCAGCGGAACCTTTTATCGCTGGCAGGCCGGGCGCCCCGCCAACCGATCCGCATGACTTCCGGCGAGTTGTAGACCTGGAAGGAGAGCATTTTTACAACCGCCAGCTGAAAATGAGGGGCGGCGTTCTAAAGCCTATTCTGCTCGTCACGCAAGGCCTGTTCTACACAGCGTCGCTGACCTCAAATCCATACCGGACGGTTCCAGTCGCCCCTAACGGATCAACCACGGCGACTGCGGCAGGCCGCAATCTAGGACAGATCGCCGAATATGTCGGCGCCAACATATCCCTCAGCCCTTCGGACCAGGCGCTCGTCCTGAGGGCCGGCCGGAACGGCGCGGAGTTATTGAGGCTGAAAAAGGAAGAGGGGATAACATACGAAATCACGGTTGAAAACGGCGACACGCCGCAATCCCCTGCCGGCAGCGACTTCTACTATTACTATGACGCGTTCGAGTTGAACCCCGGCGAACCCAGGATACTCATTGAGCCCTACGGACTTCCCACCTTTGGAGGGATAATGACTACTTGTGGGCCAATAAGGTTCGGCAGGAGCGGCAGTTTTGCAGGCGATTAAGGAGTCGAGTAAGATATCACCATCACCCGCTCCGGCGGGCTTCCACACGGTTCGCGCGTCCCCCGCGCTCCGGACGACCAGGGGGCGATCTGGCTCATGCCGCCGCGAGTAGCAAGTAATTACCAGTATCGATCAGCCCCCTTCTCACGGGCGGCGATTTTTACGGAGCAATTATTCCTCCCGGCCTCGGTCTTAATATCTCTGAGCAAAGCGTATACCTGCTCATCGAGGTCCTCTTCACCCACATGTGAGAAGACAAGCTCGTACTCGTTTTCACCGGCCCTCTTCATTTGATGCAGACTCAAATGCGACTTTTCGACGGCCATGCGCGCGCGATTTTCTTCGCGTGTAAGACGATCGGCGCTCTCGATAATCAGCAAGAGTATGACCACAGTCTTATTCGCAGGAGCCCTCACCTGCCTTGTCGGCTGCCTCCCCTTCACTAGCTCCACGCGCCAGGCGGCCGGCAACTTTCTTGGGAGATCGACACTGTCATCAATCAGATGGTCTACATAGACCCCGGCGAGTTCGGCGTAAGCCTTCAGGGTCTCCAGGTCCGGCTCGCGCACATCCCTCTCGAAATCCGATACCTCACTGCGATTTACAAGGCCGACAAGCTCAAGACGTTCAATCAACTCCGTCTGCGAGAGACCGAAGCCACTACGTATCAATAGCAACTTCTCCCCCAAACGTTCTGGCCTCCGGCGCACGCCCCTTCCCATTAGACGACACCTCCGGTTGAAGGGCTAAGGCAAGGGTTCTTCATCTGCGGCAAAATAGACTCCATAAGTTACACAAGGGAGATTCCCCAATTCAGCTGGTTCACGAATTTCGCATCGCGCAGAGCTCGACCACAACGCGCGCGCCTCTTGAAATCCCAAGTTAGTCGATTGCGTTCACCCCTTCAGATCAGTCACATTCACAATCCGGAGCGCCCAGCGCCTTGGACCGCCTGACGCACGACGCGAAGTTAGCGACCAACTTCTCCTTGCCTTGCGTCGTATATAGGACTATATTCCCCCGTGGACACGCTCCATGGGGGTTTTAGTCTTCCCCTGATCCCCTTCCCCCATGCCACATATCTATTACTAAACCCGCGTCTGGCGGAGGAGCGGACCCCCTCCACGATCGATTAGCGCAAAGGGACAAGGGAAATCGAAAATGCAGCTCCCAATACCCTGCAATTATCCGAACAAAGATGTTGCAAGAGATCAAATGGTTTCTTTCACTACCGGGCATGCCTCTCCCAAGGAGGAGCGTGAATTTGAAGACCATTGCCTCTCTTGCCAGGAGTGTACGTCTACGCTGGCGGTCATTCTGCGCCTGCTGCTCCTCCCTGTTGATGATGAAGAGTTAAGCCTACTTTATACAATCGGTAGGAAAGCCGCAAGAATCTCCCGCCAATCGTATCGAAGAAAAGCCCGTAGAAATCATAGGGCCGGAGGAACGGGAACAGAGTCCCGGCGCCTTGGTGGGGGACTTCGCCGTCCTAATCGTCATTGAGGAGGTGGTGAGGGAGGGCGGACGAGCCGAGGAGCACCAGAATTCAGGCAACGCCAATATTCGGCGAAATATGCGCTCAAATCGCTGATCAGCGCTTTACTGGGGGAAGCAATTTACCACGCGCGATCACTTTTGAGGAGCCAGCGCCACCGGGTTGGTTGAATGCTGATTACCAGCCATGATTGCGGGGCTAACTCCAATTAGTAAGAACAAGAAAGGCTTCACACGCAACATCATGAGGAAGAACGAGAGATCCGAGGGACCAGACAACAGCCAATCACGCGAACAAATCAAGGCGGCGCTGAAGCAAGCGACAATCAAAGAGCTACTTGATGAGGCCTTCCGGCGGGGACTGTCTTTAGAGCCACTACAGGGGGCAGCGCCAAGCCTGAGCGAAATAATGACAGTGTACGAAGTGCCGAGCCAGCATGGATCAGCAGAGAAAAGAGAGTCACTAGAGACAGGTCGCCGCTTTCCAGGAGAACGAGATGGTGATGGCGTCAATGAGGCTATAGCCGCCCTCAGGGCGAACTCAGACGCGCACCACGAATACGTCGGCCAACTCTTCGGGCTGATGCTCCGAAACCGGGCTGAGAAAATGCGGGCTCTAGGTGTCCGCCGCACAAACACAACACTCGAGTTCGCCAACGTAGGGCAGATCCTGACGAAGATGATTTTCGATCACCTGGTAGTTGCCAACCGGGACGCGCTAGATACGGGAGCCTTCGACAGTGAATCGCTATGGGAGAGTTTCATGGAGGACGCCGGCTATAGGTTCGCGTCAGACATGGTTAAAGGGGACAGCGGGCCCCCTCCCAAGCTGGCGGTAAGTTTCATTTACTCAGTGATGGAGGCGGCCGCCCTATCCTTCATGAAGATAGTCGAAGAAGATGACGCCATTTTTGGAGAGTTCGGAAACGAGCCATGAAGATCCGACATGACCCAATGCGAGCGATGCGGAGACAATTGCAAACGGCGCAAGCTATGTTACCACTGTGGTCATTTGGTCTGCGTTTGTTGCTGGCGTCGCGAATGCCGCTGCGAGCCCGGCCACAAGCCGGAGAATTGCTTTCACTTCAACCTGATGAAAGGGCGCGGACGGGCATGGTACGTGGCCAAGGTTGTAGCAAGGAGCAGAGCATTAGCTGGCCTGTCACGGTACCCGTATTCTTAAAATGCCAATTGATTGACACACTATCCGGCGATTGTGGATTTCTGACGAGGGTTTGGATTGGTTTATTGCGGAGCCATTAATTAACTGGACGGCTCGTAACTTTCAATTGCCTCTCGAACATTGGCCGGCATCTTCTTACCGAAGTACTCTTGAAGCACGGGGATAACTACAGCCTCCGCCCTGACTTCCCGGCCCCGCACAACGTCGAATGGTGTGGCCCCCAGATCGGCCACTATCCCTTTATACTCTCTCATATCAAACCAGTCCCATCCGTACCTCTTGAACCCGGCCTCGCTCTTGCGGAGTAACATATTCTGACGTTGGTAGACTTCTCCCCCAATTATCCGAGCCAGTTCTACATGCCCGAACTCATGGCTCAGGAAAGCAATAGCTCTCACTTCCCCATTGATGATATAACCGTCACCAGCGAGAGCGCTTAAGACAGGGTAGGCTGCTGCGTTGCGCGGGGCGCGCACGGCGAACGCAGATCCAAGCTCTATGGTCACTTCTCTCAAAGCGCCGGTGTCATCAAAGAGAAAGTCCTTTGTCTCAGCGCCTGCTTCAGCTCGCGATCCGGCGGAGGCCATCGTGATATGCACCATCAGACTTACGTCAGCCCACTTGCTCCAGATAGCTTGGCAAGCCTGGTTCCCAACAAGCAGTCGTTTCCAGCGCTGGTACTTCTGGTGATCTCGCAGACTTGAATCTTCGATAGGTGAGAACTCGGCGAAACGCGCTTCAGATTTTGGCTGTCCTAACAAGACTATGAATAGGCTGAGCACACTTACTACAAGTCTGTTTCTCATTTCTTTCCTCATTATTCTTACTCGTGTGATTGCGCGGTAGTCGAGGTCGGGCGCTGGATTGATCACGGATGCGCAGAGCAATGAAGGGGGCGGAACCCAAAGAGAATCACACCCCCGACATTACGTTCAATAGACGCCTGTCGGACCACACACAAGGCTGGGTGATACTCTCACCACAGAAACTTCAAGCCGAATTGAATCTGGCGTGAGCTGGTAGCAGTTCGCGTCACTTGTCCGAAAGTTGGATTAAGAACAGGATTGCCGTTCGCATCCACCCCCGTGTAGATAGCTCGGTTGGCGGCTTCCGGCGGGGCGAAGTTTGTGCGGTTAAACAGATTGAAGGCCTCAACTCTAAACTCGCTGTGGAGGCGCTCGGTGATCGCCGTATGCTTGGTGAGCGCCATGTCGAAGTTGTAGAGCTTCGCCCCAATCAGAGCGTTTCTTGGGGCGTCCCCATAGAACCCTGCCGGTTGGAGTTGAAAGAAGGCTGGATTCACGAACGAGTCCGGATTGCCGGTGATTGCATCCGACAGATTTGCTCCGGGCGTGATATTTGGGCGTAGATATTCGATCGAGTCAGAGCCGTTGCCAACTCTGTCAAAGCCGAGCGATATATTGAACGGGAACCCGCTCCTTAGAGAAACGATACCGCTGGTGGACCAGCCTCCGATGACCTTGGCGGTTACGCCTGAGAGGTTTCCGCCAATTGCGCGCCCTTTGCCGAAGGGGAGATCATAGAGGAAGTTGGCTACGAAGTTATGGCGGGTGTCGAAATCCGACAGCGAACGTGCGGCGCGTGAATCGAATGGGTCTTGCCGAAAGCCTCCAGAGGTCCCATTCACGAATACCCCTTCATTTGATGAGGCGGTGTCTAAGGACTTAGAGTACGTGTAGGCAGCCTGTAATTGGAGTCCGCCTGAGAAACGCTTGGCGAGGCTTGTCTGCAAAGCATGGAAGTAGGAGTCCACGCTGAAATCAGATAAAAATATTGATGCGAAGTTGGGGTTGAACCTCTCGCCACCATCGACTGGGAAGAACTTCTTACCATTAACTATCTGGAAATCCGTCCGTACATTGATCGAGTTTCTCCCTACTAAGTTCACTCCGCGCGATCCCACATACGCCGCGCTGAGGACCAGGTCTCGACCAAGTTCCCTCTGAACATTGAGGTTCCACTGATATACGGTCGGCTGCTCAGCGTCGAACTCTATCGAGGTAACTACACCACCTGGGATTCTCAAGATTGGGGATGTGAACGCGTTGGGGAACGGACCTACATAGGCCGACAACTCAGAGAACGGCGGCTGGTTCGACAGTTCGTATCGGTAGAGCATGGGCGTGATTGTCACATGAAACACGCCTGCCCCACCGCGGAGCGATGTCCGGCCGTTGCCAAATAGATCCAACGCGAACCCGATTCTTGGGGCCACATTGCTGTAAGACGGGTTTTTGATAAATGGCCCTCCCACCGTCGGGGCGCCATCTGTGACGACATTGCGAAGGTTAGCTACTTTCCCATTCACCTCCGTTGGCGTACTTATAGGCTCATACCGAAGGCCCAGGTTCAGCGTCAGGCGCCGCGTCGCTCTCCAATCGTCCTGCGCGTATAAACCGAAGAGTGATTGGCGAATTCCGCGATACTGATCAGTCCCCGGTGTAGGGGCATACAGTATATCGGGAGCCCCAGCCAGGAACTGCGCGAACGGGGAGGGAAAGCTTGGATTTAGGTAGAAAAAAGCTCCGTCTAAGAGAACCGCTGAATCACCATTAAGCTGGTAGCGGCGGATCGATCCTCCTACTTTGACAGAGTGCGCCCCCAGACTATAGATGAGCTGGTCATTCACCTCGAATTGATTAAGCGCGAGCCGACGACCTGCAAAATCAAACCCCCGCAGCGCAGCCACACCAGAGAGGAAAAAGACTCCCATCTGTCTTCCTGGGATGAACGCAAGATCCGGATCGACCGGAATGGAAAAGGGCAGGTCACTTCGGAAAATTGAGCGGTTGTAGGTAGCCCTGATAGTGTTAACTCCGTGCGCGCCGATGATCGCCTGCTCTTCGAGCGCGACATACTGGTTTCGACTGTTTAATACAAGGCTTTGAATCAAGGATTTCTGGAACAGTCCCCCCAGGGTGATTGAGCCAGAATCATTGATAGTGTAGCGCCCGGCTATGCTGTGGTTTCCCGTCAATTTGTAGTCGGCTCTGGCAGTGAGGAAGTCTTCGTCGGTTCTCTCCTTGAAATTGCGTACAAAGATACCGGTGTCACCCATGACCGGTCCATTTGGATCCGGATAGAGAGCTAAGTAGGGTATGACTGATGGCGCAACGGGTACCTGTCCAGTGGTCAGATTTCCCTGTTTAGCAGCCTGCGTCGGCACATTAAAGATCCCTTGCGCGCCTGCACGCCTGCGGAGCCCCTCGTAATTACCGAAGAGAAAAGCGCGATCCTTGATGACCGGCCCAGCGAGGCTCCCTCCAAACTGGTTCCGCTGGAACGGGAGCTGCTTGGGGTTCCTGTCGAAGAAGTCCCTGGCGTCGAGCGCGCTGTTACGCAGAAATTCGAAAGCGCCGCCGTGAATCTGGTTGGTTCCTGATTTTGTGACCGCGTTGATGACCCCACCACTGGCGGCGCCGAACTCGGCCGAGTAATTTGATGTCAGAACCTGGAATTCTCTGAGCGCGTCAACGCCAAGGAAGCCACCGCCCAGGCCGCCGGGTGAGAACCCAAAACTGTCTTTGGTTTCGATTCCGTCCAAATAGTAGGCGTTAAAGTCAAGTCTCCCCCCGTTGATGATCAGCCTGGTAGTTCCCGGACCGTTATCGGATTGATCAAATGTAATTGAGCCAGTACTGATGACGCCAGGGATGAGTGTCGCCAACTGCAAAGCGTCTCTGCCGTTGAGCGGAAGTTGCTCGATCTGTCTGGTGTTGACCAAGTATCCCACCGCACCGTGGGTTGTATCGACCGACGGCGCATCCCACTTGATGAATATCTTATCCTGGACGCTGCCGATGTCGAGCGTGAAGTCGACGAGCGCTTCGCGCCCGACTGACAGTTCAATTCCGCGATTAATCTTCGAATGAAAGCCCGGCGCTTCCACCGATACCTCATACTGGCCCGGCGCTAATTCTGGAATGCGATAACGACCTGCGCCGTCTGATGTAGTTTTCCGAGTGATATTAGTGTCGAGGCTCCTGGCGATGATTTGGGCGTTAGCGACCGCCACCCCTTTCTCATCATTGACCGTTCCTGAAATCGTGGCTTTGGTGGTTTGAGCCGTTACCACGTAAACAGAATTGCTCGCGACGATCGCCAGGATAGCGGCCATTACGAGTAACGCACAAGTTAGACACTTATTAAAGATGGACATGAATGGTTCCTCTATTTGGGGTTGTCATTATTTTCTGCCCCCCCGGTCCCCCCACGCCTTCTCAACTAAAATGGGGCTATGTTGGGAGTGGCGCCAGCGTCGCACTGGCCCTTCAGGGCGGGAACTATGTGGTGAATATAGTCCTAAATACGACTAGAGGCAAGAAAATTATTAAGTAACCCCCTGCGTTGAGTCGTCTCCCTCATGTCTTTTAGTCAAAAGGCAGTCATAAGGACGCTTCGGGCTCTGCTGGCAAGAGGGCGTCTCTGAGTCTGTCGAAATGACTACAAGTGGGGCCGCGGCCGAACGGGTGGTCGAGCGGCATCGCTTTGTAAGCCCGCACGACAGCCGCCGCCGGCTTTAGCTTGCCGAGGTCGTCGACGGACGCTCACATGTCTTCGAAGAGTTTCTCCGGCAGAAAGTGTGACAGCCGGTCGTCCGGATCGTAGTCGAAGGCTTGGACTATTGACTGCGCGGCCTCAGTGAGGGCCTGCCTCTGTCAGTAACTTCGGAGATATAGAATCCAGGGGCGGACGGCTTTAAACTCGGCGAAGAGGCCTTCACCTATCTTTGCGATGCGGCAACTTTACCCGCGAAAAGAGAAGCTATGAATAATTAGCCTATCAGTCACTAATTCGACATTAACAAAATGCCATCCTCAAGCGACCCATTCCCCGAACGATTAGGATTCCATGTCGTTTCCAATTACAATATCCGCCGATGCTTCGGGTCTCAGCGGCACATTCCCGTCACCTGACGCCCAAAGCCAAACCAAAAATATTTATTGGAGTATTGAGCAATGGCTACGACTACAACCAAGAGAGCAACCCCATCAGAGCTACTTCGCCTCGCCATCATCGGCATCGACGAACAAATCACCGAGCTTAGGGGCGCGCGCGAGCGACTAGCGGCGATGATCAATCATGCGCCGGCGGTGTCAGATGTGAGAGCTCCGGCTACAAAAAAGCGGCGCAAATTCTCTCGCGCGGCGAAGGAAAAAATGCGCGAAGCGGCAAAGGCGCGATGGGCGAAAGTAAGAGAAGCTGAAGCTAAAGCAAAAGCCCAAACACCAAAGGCGGCGACCAAAAAGGCGCAACCAACGGTTAAACCGGCAAAGACCACCCGCGCAAAGACAAAGATCACTAAATCAGAGAAACCCAAAGAAACCAAAGCGAGGAAGGCCACCCGATAAGGCAACCATAGTAGGCGGATCTTCTTTACACCCTCCCCACCTAAGCGCCTCGCGTTGTAGGTTGATATTTCTAGCCTAAGTGTCCAACGACTGCTCGTATCTCGTAGGCGTTGTCTTTCCGGGCGTCCGACCTGGTAGACGGCAACTTGAGCAGAAGAGGGCCACAGTTATAGAAGAGCAGAAAAGATACGAAGAGAGGAGGCGACGAACCCAAGCTATTCTGGCAGAGCATCACCTTTGAGTTCCTCATGCATCTATATCCCGAACTTACAAAATATCTACTTGCCAGCTCAAGAAAATGATCAAGGATGAAGGGCGCAAGAAAAACATCGAGCAATAAAAGCCTGACTCTTCACTCTTCCCTGCTCCAGCTCTGAGATATGCGCATTGAAAGCGCTCGTCGGGCCAACGAATGCAAATATCGTCCAGTAGGCCGGAATGGACTTGTAGATAAACAATAAAGTTATTCAATCGACAATAAAGTGTTCTCCTATAATATTCCCGGCCAAAAACAGAAGCGCTTTTGGTATGTGCTTGGCCTGTAATTGCCCGCCGGTTGATTTACACTGATAAATTGTGAACTCTACGGCTATCACAGGCATCGCTCCCATTAGCTATGCATTCGTCGGAAAATCTCCATTTCTGGCCTGTCACCCTTCCATCTGCCGCCGAAGCGCGTAGAATAAAACCGAACGGAATCCTCTGACCGTGAGCTTTCCTTACCACCAACGCCGATCTATGGTGGAAAAGAGGGTTTCCGTGAAGACAGCTCGCGTCGTTCATTATTTTGAAAAGGGCCTGACTCCTTAAATCAATAACGTATGGGTGAAGGGATGGAAAACCCCTCGGCTGAATCCATCAAAAAACGGGTCGAAGACTTGACAGGGATCGTGGATTGGGTCGCAGAAATCTGGCACAGTAAAAACTGGGTCAGGAGACTTCTGCTGCTCGACGTCCTTCTCTTTAGCGCATTCAATCCCTATTTCCCAACTGTTCTCAAACTCATCCCTGGATGGTTCATTCCCAACCGCTACGACCTCCATTTCTGGGCCGCAGTCGGGCTCTTCTTCGTCATCGCATTGGTCATCGGCATCCAGGCCAAATCGGTTAAGCCTGCGCCGCCGCCGCCGGACAAGCGCAGCCCGATCAAAGGGCTACTAGCGTTCGACACGGGGGATGAAGAGGTCTTCGCGCGCTTGCAGCGTCACAATGAATTGCTCGAATGTGTGCAGGCCATTACTGATCATAATTTTCACTTCGGCATACTCAGTGCGGATTCGGGCAATGGCAAGACCTCGTTCCTGCAAGCCGGTCTGGCGCCTGCGCTACGGAAGCGCGATTACCGTTGCGTTTATGTCAAATTCGCCGAACTCGATCCCGTCGTCTCGATCAGACAGGCGCTGGACGGGCGCCTTCAGCAGAACACGCCACCCGACGCCTCTCTCCCGGACTTGTTGCGTTCTGCGGCGCGCTCCGAAGATAAAGAGTTGGGGCCGCTCGTCCTGTTGCTCGATCAGTTCGAGCAGTTCTTCGTCCATCAAAAGCGCAAGAAAGATCGTGAGCCGTTCATTCGACAGTTGGGGGAATGGTACAACGGCGATCCCGCGACGCCTGCCAAATTGCTCATCAGCATCCGCAGCGATTTCCAGGGCCGTCTGAACGAAGTGCAGAAGGTGATGGGTTACTCGCTTGGGCCGCGGCAGATTTTCACCGCGGAGAGATTCACTCCGGATCAGGCCGCGGAAATCTTCCGCGTACTCGCCGAATCGGCCCAACTGGAATGTGACAAGGTCTTCATCGAAGAGGTGACCGCGCGGGAACTCGCGGCCTCCGACGACGGACTGATCTCGCCGGTAGACATTCAAATCCAAGCCTGGATGATCACGCGCCAGTCCACTGGAGAAGAGCGCGCCTTCACGCGCAATGCATTCCAGAAGCTCGGCGGCGTCGAAGGATTGTTGGAGCGATTTCTGACTCGCGCGCTGGACGCGCGAGAAACGCCGCAGCGACGTCAGGCGGTGACCAAAGCGCTGCTGGCTTTGACCGATCTGGAACGCAACACGCGCGCGGGGGCGCTCACGCTCGATGACCTGCGTCGCAAGCTCGGCAACGCCGTCCCCGATTCTGAATTGCTCGCCCCTCCGGATTTTGTGGGGCGGTTAAGTCATTGAAAAATGTAGATCTTTGAAAAACTGGGCGAATGATTCGTTTTGATGTCTTTCTTGGAGTATGCAAGAAACCAAGAAGACTTTCGGACGAACATTCGCCCGCTGCAATCATATTTGTTTGCCCTTCGAGAGTGAACAGCAATATTCCGTCTGTGTTGCCAATCCCTTCCGGTATCGAAAATTTCTGGCCGCACAGTTCGAGAAGCATCCCGAACTGTTTCCGCCCGCATTTTCTGAAGGCTATGAATTTCACTCGCGCTACCGTCAGAAAAAACAGGATCTGGTCGTGCGCCGCATCAAATTGAAGGCCAGTGAGAAGGTCTTGGCCATTCGCCCATCTTTCA
>WNFU01004151.1_pt1 | contig 33071 bp, 38 predicted proteins | sample 5400121 | NCBI WGS metagenome assembly WNFU01 (sample SAMN13153360, study PRJNA577476) | soil metagenome | isolation source: 100 cm soil or saprolite under grassland replicate 1 | place: USA:California | collected 2016-06-15
CCCCGGTCCGTCTGAGTGGAGCTGTACCTGGTGCGCCACGCGGTGGCGTACCCCCACGACGCCGACCGGTGGCCCGACGACACCAGGCGCCCGCTCACGCCCCAGGGTGAGGAGGTCTTCCGGGAGGCCGCCCGGGGCCTCCGCCTGCTCGCCCCGTCGGTGCGGGTCATACTGTCGAGCCCCTATCCCCGAGCGTGGCGGACCGCCGAGGTCCTGCACGAGGAGGCGGGGTGGCCGGAACCGGTGGCCGCGCCGGGACTCGAGAAGGAGCGGACCCCGGCGGAGATGCTGGAAGACGTGGAGGGCCGTCTGGACCACGGGTCCCTCGCCGTCGTGGGCCACGAGCCCGCGCTCACCGAGCTCGCCTCGACCCTCCTGGCCGGCGACACCCGCCTGCGGATCGACCTCGACAAGGGCGGGGCGATGGCCATGGCGCTGGAGGTCGCCTCGGCGTCGAAGCCACGGCGGGCGGAGCTGCGGTGGCTGGTCACCCAGCGGGTGCTTCGGAGCCTCGCTCGATGAGCTCGGGCCCGGGGAGGCCGGCCTCGGTGCCCATGTCGCGGATGACGCCCTCGACCTCGGCCCGGACGGCCCGGAACACCTCGGCCACGCTGCCGCGGGCGTCGACGACGGAGAACTGGTGGCGCTCGGCCAGGTAGCGGAACTCCGCCAGCAGCAGGCGCTGGTACTCGACGAAGCTGTCGTACACCGACCCGCTGGTCAGGAAGTCCTGCCCCGATTCCCAATAGTCGAACCCGGTGCTCCCCACCACGCGGGGCAGGAGGTGCTCGACGTCGATGTCCAGGTAGATCACCCGGTCCGGGACGAGGGCAAACCCGTAGAGGTCTTCCATCCACTGCACCGACACCCCCCGGAGGGCGGCCCGGGCGATGAGGGAGAAGATGTAGCGGTCCGCCACCACCACCATCCCGGCCCGGAGGCTGGGCACGATCTGGCGCTCCAGCCGGTCCCAGAAGTCCGTCGCGTAGAACAGGTTCAGCGTGAGGGGGTCGAGCGTGTGCCCTTCCTTGGCCCGCTTGATCCCGGGGCCGGCCAGGTCGGACCGGACGAGCCCCGTGTCCAGCACCGCGTAGCCCTGCTCCTCCAGCCACTCCTTCAGCAGCGCCACCTGGGTCGAGCGCCCGGCCCGGTCCGTGGCCTCGATGACGATCAGTCGCCCCGGGACGATCTCCGCCCCCATGCCCGGGGGCCGGTCTCCGTAGAACCGCAGCTCGGTCACGGCGCCAGCCCCGTTCCCGGGGACCGGTTCGCCAGGTACCGGCCGATGAGGCCGGTCTCCCGAAGGGCCTCCCCGACCCCTCCGCCGTCCACGCGCATCACGCCCCCCAGGTGCGGCCGGACCAGCTCGCGCATCTCGTGCTGCTGGCGGATGAGGTTGGCCGTCGCGTCCATCCGCACGAGCGAGAACTCCTCGGCCAGCCGGTCGTACTCGGCCTTGATGAGCCCCTGGTACATGCGGAAGGACTCCTCCGGGTCGGGGGACAGCCCCAGGTCGAGCCCCGCCTCGTAGTACTTCAGCCGCATCCGACCCTGGCTGATTCGGCGGATGGCCTCCGGGAGCGGGACGTCGAAGTAGAACGCCAGGGTCGGCATCACCGCGAAGGAGTACACGCCCCGGAGCCACTCCCGGCTCACCCCCCGCACCGCATCCCGGGCGAACGCCGTGTAGACGTAGCGGTCGGCCAGCACGATGGCACCGGCCTTCAGGGCGGGCAGGATCTGGGCGTGGGTGCGGTTCGCGAAGTCCGCCGCGTGGATCAGGCTGAACGACACCGGCGACAGCAGCCGCTGCTTCTTCCCCCGGCGGGTCGTGCTCTTCACGATGGGGGAGGAGTTCCACTCGGTGAACACCACCAGGTAGCCCTGGCTCATCAGCCACTTCGAGAGCAGGTCGAGCTGCGTGCTCTTGCCCGAGCCGTCGATGCCCTCGACGATGAACAGGCGCCCCGGCATGTTCACGTCCATCCTGATTTCCCTCACCCCGCCTGGATCACGAGCTTCTTGCCGAACGCCCTCGCGAACCGGGCCGCCAGGGCCTCCCGGCGCCACGGGTCGTGGATGGGCGCCTCGAGCACGACGCTCTTGCGCCGGTCCTGGCACGCCACGTCCGGTGGCGCCCCCGGCGGGAGCCGGTGCTCGATCTCGTCGGCCACGACAAGGATCATGCTCTCACGGGCGACCGGCACGCGATCGGCCGAGCTCAGCAGGGGCCGGTAGGCCTGCCACCGCACGCCGTCGTCGCCGGCGTTTCGGACCACCGCGGCGAGCAGGGCCAGCTCGCGGTGAGAGAACCCGGCCAGGTCCGCCTCGGTGACGATGTCCGCCGCGTGCTCGTGCCGGCGGTAGTAGTCGACGCTCCGTCCGATGTCGAGGACCATGGAGGCGTGCGCCACGCGCCGCCGGGCGGCCGCGTCGGCCTCCGGATCGAGGGCGTCGAGGAGCGCCGACGCGATCTGGGCCCGCCGGGAGGCGCGTTCCGCGCTCCAGGCCGGGAACCTCGACACGAGGGCCAGCACGGATGCCTCGCGGGCCTCCGGGCCCGGCGAGGGCGGGAGGGACCACGCGTCCAGCGCCACCCCTTCCCGGAGGCCCTGCCCCGAGACCAGCACGACGGGGGCGTCGGTGAGCTCCAAGAGCGACTGCACGGCCAGGGCGCCGCCGACTATGGAGTCCGCCCGGTCCCGGTTCAGCCCCCGAACGGAGCGGCGCCGGGACAGCCGGCGCGAGGCCAGGAGGTCCGCCAGGTCCTGGACCCGCTTGCGCGCGAGGACGTAGCCGTGGAGGCGGGGGATGGGATACCTCCGGGCGTACCGGTCCACCTTGGCCAGGTTGCGGATCGTGCCACCGGTGCCGATCACGCTCTCCCCGTCCTCGAGCGGCCCGATCCCGGCGCTGGCAAGCGTCTCGGCCACGTGGTCGCGAAGGGCCTGGACCTCTTCGCGAGCCGGCGGGTCGCTCGCCAGGAACCGGTCCGACAGCCGCAGGCCCCCCAGCGGGAGCGTCCACGACCGGACCGCCTCCCGGTCATGGAAGCGGGCCACCTCCAGGCTGCCGCCGCCGACGTCCACCACCAGCCCCGACTCGACGTCCAGCCCGTGGATCGCGCCGACGAACGCGAGCCGGGCCTCCTCGTCCCCGTCGATGACCCGGACCTCCACCCCGCCGCCCCTGCGGACCTCCTCGATCAGGTCCTGGCCGTTCTCTGCCTCGCGCACGGACGAGGTCGCCACCACGAGCGTCCGGTCCGCGCCGGCCCCCTCGGCGATCGCGCGGAAGTCCCGGATGGCGGCCGCCGTCCGTTCGATGGTCTCCGGGCTGAGCCGGGAGTCCCGGCCCACGTCGCGCGCCAGGCGGAGTGGGGCCCGGCTGTCCGCCACGACCTCCAGATGGCGCTCCGGCCCGATCCGGATCACGACCACCCGGCCGGAGTTCGATCCGACATCGACGACGGCCAGGGGTCGGTCCACGCGTGCGGGTCCTCTGCGGTCGAGGGGCGGGGCTGAGCGAAGTATAGGTTCGGGGTGGGGCCCGGCCGGGGACGGGCGAAGGACGGCCTGCCGGCCCATGGGGGCTACGAGATCTCTTTCGGCGTCACGAGCTCCACGAGCTCGGCCCGGCCGCGGTCGAGCTCCTTCCAGGGGACTTCCAGGACGCGAAGCGTGGCCAGCGCGCCCGTCGGGAACTTCGCCTCCAGCCGCTGGCGGACGCTGCCGCGGGCCGCGAGGGTGAGCGCGAGGTACTGGAGCGTGGGGTTGTGGCCGATGACCATGACCGACTGGACGGACGCCGGGACCCGCCGGAGTCGGGCCAGCAGCCCACCCTCGTCGATGCCGTACAGGGCCCGCTCGACCTTGATGGAGACCGGTTCGCCGAGCGACGGTGAGATGGGCTCCAGGGTCTCTCGGGCCCGCAGGGCCGAGGAGCACAGGACGAGGGCGGGGTGGATGCCGGAGTCACGGAGGTGACCGGCCATCTTCTTCGCCGCCTTCCGGCCCCGCGGCGACAGCGGCCGGTCGTGATCCTCGAGCGAGGGGTCGTCCCAGCTCGACTTGGCGTGTCGCAAGAGATAGAGGTAGCGAACGGGCGTGGTCATGGCCCGGCACGACCTTACCCCGCCGTGGACGACCGGGTGGCGAACCGAAGGTGTACATCGCGTGAACTTGGCCGGTCCCCCGCATCCCGGCGGGTACAGTGGCCACGACGCGTTCGTGAGGAGGCGGTGGCGATGCCGGACCAGACCGGGGCGGCCACGATCCCCGAGGTCCTGTTCGTCTGCGTCCACAACGCCGGACGGAGCCAGATGGCGGCGGCCCTCCTCGACCACCGGGCCGGCGGTCGAGTCCGGGTCCGCTCCGCCGGGAGCGAACCTGCCGACCGGATCAACCCCGCCGTGGTCGAGGCCATGCGCGAGGTGGGCGTCGACGTGTCACGGGAGGTGCCCAAGATCCTGACCGACGCCGCCGTGCGCGAGGCCGACGTCGTCGTGACGATGGGATGCGGCGACGCCTGTCCCTTCTACCCCGGGAAGCGCTACATGGAGTGGGACCTGCCCGATCCGTCGGGCCGTCCGCTGGACGAGGTCCGCGACATCAGGGACCGAATCGACGATCTGGTCCGGGAGCTTCTGGACCAGCTCGCAACGGGCGGCGCGGGCGACTGCCCGGACCGCAGCGCCATGGCCTGACCGCGGTCCAAGCTCGAATCGAGACTCTTCCGGGCTCGTTCACCGTCCGTTCACCCCGGTGCTCTGGGCCGTTCACGTTGCCTCGCTAGCGTGCCTGCCGTGGATGTCACAAGAGGCAGCTGCGGCACCCACGGACGCGCACGAGCCCGTGCGGCCTCGGGACCACCACGAGGAGGAATGAGCATGCGGAAGGGAACACGCTGGGCGGCTGGCCTCGCCCTCACCATGGTGGCTGCGGCCTGTAGCAAGAGCACCACCACAACGACCAGCGGCACCACGGGCACCACCGGCACCACGGGGACCTCCGGCGGCACCGGACCCGTGGAGGGCTCGGTGAAGATCTCGGGGTCCTCGACGGTCCTGCCGATCAGCCAGCTGCTGGCCCAGGAGTTCTCGCAGCAGAACTCGGCCGTGCAGATCAGCGTGGACGGCCCCGGGACGACGGACGGCTTCGTGCTCTTCTGCAAGGGCCAGACCGACGTCAACGACGCGTCCCGGGCGATCTCGGACGACGAGGTCACGGCCTGCCAGCAGGGCGGCGTCGACTACATCGAGCTGCCGATCGCGTACGACGGCATCACGGTGATGACGAACCCGGCGAACACGGCGGTCAGCTGCCTGAGCAAGGCCGACCTCTACGCGCTGATCGGCCCGGAGTCGAAGGGGTTCAAGAACTGGTCGGACGCGAACGCCCTGGACAAGGAGCTCGGCGGGGCCGGGAACTTCCCGAACGAGCCCCTCGACCTCGTGGGCCCGGGGCAGGAGTCCGGCACCTGGGGTTCGTTCATCGACCTCGCCCTGAAGGACATCGCCGGATCGCGGGGCCAGGCCGACGACACCACTCGCCCGGACTACCAGTCGTCGGCGAACGACAACGTGATCATCCAGGGCATCGAGGGCTCGCAGTCCTCGCTCGGCTGGGTGGGATTCGCGTACGCGGAGGCCAACGCGCAGCAGGTCAAGATCCTGGGGGTGTCCCCCGACGAGAACAAGGGCGGCGAGGGGAACGCCGATTGCGTCACCCCCAGCCGGGACACCATCGCCGACCAGACCTACCCGCTGTCGCGGACGCTGTACATCTACGTGAACAAGGCCAAGGCGCAGGACAACCCGGCGCTGCGGGCGTTCGTGGACTTCTACCTGACCGACGCCGGCATCACGACGGGCGTCCAGCAGGCCGGGTACGTCGACCTCCCGAGCGACCAGATTTCGAAGACCCGATCGACGTGGAGCAGCTTTGAGCAAGGTGCCTAGCACGAACGGCCGGGCCGGCGAGGCCGGGCCGCAGCTCGAAGACCATGCGGGGGCCGGGCGATTCCCGGCCCCCGCTCCGAGCGTCTGGAGGTAGCGGAGGGATGGCACAGGTGGCGATCGCGGCGCCCAAGCGGCTGACCGCCGCGGACCTGGCCGGCAGCGCTCGCCGGCGCCGGAAGGAGCGCGCCATCCGCATCGCCTTCCTCTCCGCCGCCGGCTTCTCGATCCTGGTCAGTGCGCTCATCGTCGTGTCCCTGCTGGGGAAGGCGGTGCAGTTCCTCACGCTCGTCCACCCGGCACAGTTGCTGGCGGGGGGATGGTTCCCGCGGCAAGGCGACTTTGGGATCTCGACCCTGCTGGCCGGAACATTGATCGTCTCGGCGATCGCCATGCTCGTCGCCACGCCCCTCGGGCTCGGTGCAGCGATCTACCTCTCGGAGTACGCGCGGCCGCGAGCGCGCCGGACCCTCAAGCCGATCCTCGAAACGTTGGCCGGGGTCCCGAGCGTGGTCATGGGGTTCTTCGCCCTGAACGTGATCAGCCCCCGCCTGATCCAGGCGCTGTTCGGTCGGGCCACGTCGATCTTCAGCCTCGCAGCCGCCGGGATCGGCGTCGGAATCCTGGTCACGCCGCTCGTCGCGAGCGTGGCCGAGGACGCGATGTTCGCCGTGCCGCGAACGTTGAGGGAGGCCGCATATGGGCTCGGTGCCAAAAAACGGGTCACCACCCTCCGGGTGGTCTTCCCGGCCGCCATCTCGGGCATCGTGGCCGCCCTCATTCTCGGCGTCTCTCGCGCCATCGGCGAGACCATGGTGGTGGCGATCGCCGCCGGGGCGACCGGAGGCGCGCTGTTCACCCTGAACCCGCTGCACTACGGCCAGACCATGACCACGGCCATGAGCTCGCTGGCGATCGGATCCGATGCCGTGGGAGGAAACTCGGCAGCTGCCGCGTTCCCCAGCCTGTTCTTCGTGGGCCTGGTCCTGTTCGCCCTGACCCTGCTGCTGAACGCGGCCGCGAACCGGTTCGTGCGACGGGTCAGGAGGCGGTACTGATGGCTCGGCGATCCGACCTCGGATCGGGCGTCGTGGCCATCCCGGGCACGACCGCCACCCACGTCGTGCGGGCGGCCTTGCGCGGCAAGCGGTTCCGTGTGGGCGACTACGTCGTGCAGATCCTCCTGCTGATGACCCTGATGATCGCGCTCGGCGTGCTCGTCGTGCTCCTCGGCAACGTGGCGATCCGGGGGGTACCCGTTCTGGAGCAACGCGGAACGAACTTCCTCACCACGACCAACTCGACGCTTCCGTTCCTCGCCGGCGTGAAGCAGGGGATCATCGGCTCGCTCGAGCTCCTCGTGATCGTGCTCATCTTCGCGATCCCGTTGGGCGTCGGTGCCGCCGTGTACCTCGAGGAGTACGCGAAGGACACGCGGCTCAACCGGCTTCTCGTCACGAACGTGCGGAACCTGGCCGGCGTCCCGTCCATCGTGTACGGCATCCTCGGCCTCATCATCTTCGTCGAGTTCCTCAAGCCGCTGACCGGGGGGTTGACCGTCATCTCAGGCGGGCTGACGCTCGCGGTGGTGGTCCTGCCCATCGTGATCATCACCTCGAGCGAGGCGCTCCGGGCCGTGCCGAACAGCATCCGGGAGGCCGGGTTCGGTGTGGGCGCGACCCGGTGGGAGGTCATACGAAGCCACGTCCTCCCGTCGGCCGCGCCGGGCATCTTCACCGGGGCGATCCTGACCCTGGCCCGCGCAATCGGGGAGACCGCCCCGCTGTTGCTGGTCGGCGCGCTGCTGGGGTTCTTCGCGCCGGGCAACGTGGGGTTCTGGGGGCAGCTCCGGGGGCCCTACACCTCGCTGCCCACACTCATCTTCAGCTGGTCCACGCAGCCCAACCCCGATTTCCGGAACCTCACGGCGGCTGCCATCATCGTGCTGATGGCCGTGCTGCTCACGGTCAACGCGGCCGCGATCGTCCTGAGGAACCGGTATGAGCGAAAGTGGTGAATACATGGACGCCCCGACCGTGACCCGCTCCGACCCGTCCGAGCGGTCCATCCACCTCGAGCGGAGGGGGCGGGAGCGCCCCGAGGAGGTTCTCGAGGACGCCAGCTTCGTGTTCGAGATCAAGGACCTGGAGGTCTCCTACGGCGGCGTGCAGGCCGTTCGGAACGTCAGCCTGAACGTGTACGAGAACCAGATCACCGCGCTGATCGGCCCTTCCGGGTGCGGCAAGACGACCGTGCTGCGATGCCTCAATCGCATGAACGACCTCATCGACGGTGCCCGGGTGGAGGGAACGCTCCGCTACCACGGCGTCGACCTGTACGAGGCGGGCATCGACCCGGTGGAGGTCCGCCGGCGCATCGGCATGGTGTTCCAGAAGCCCAACCCCTTCCCCAAGTCCATCTACGACAACATCGCGTTCGGCCCGAAGATCGCCGGGTTCAAGGGCAACATGGGCGACCTGGTGGAGGAGTCGCTGACCCGTGCGGCGCTGTGGGACGAGGTCAAGGGCAAGCTGAAGACCTCGGCCACGGAGCTCTCCGGCGGGCAGCAGCAGCGGCTGTGCATCGCCCGCTGCATCGCGGTGCAACCAGACGTGATCCTGATGGACGAGCCCTGCGCGTCGCTCGACCCGATCGCCACGCTGAAGATCGAGGAGCTGATGTATCAGCTGGTGTCCCACTACACGATCGTGATCGTGACCCACAACATGCAGCAGGCCGCCCGGATCAGCGATCGGACCGCCTTCTTCACCGTGGAGGTCGAGGACGACGGCCACCGGGTGGGGACGGTGGTGGAGTACGACCTGACCGACCACATCTTCACCAACCCCAAGGACCCCCGGACGGAGGACTACGTGACCGGGCGGTTCGGATGAGAGAGGAAACGCGCCGCCGGTTCCACGACGACCTGGCCCAGCTCCAGACGACGTTGTACCGGGAGGCGGACCTGGCGACGGCGGGGGTGGCGCGCTCGGTCGAAGCGCTGGTTCACCGCAACGACGACCTGGCCCATGCCGTGATCGACGGGGACGACGACGTCGACGAGTGCTACCTCGACATCGATCGGCACATCCTGGAGATGATCGCGCTCCAGACACCCGTCGCGACCGATCTTCGGCTCGTGTCGGCGATCCTGCACACGAACCTCCACCTCGAGCGGGTCGGCGACCAGGCCGTGAACATCGCGAAGATCTTCCTGCTCACGCAGGACCTTCCCACCGACGCCACGATCCTGTCGCACCTCCAGGAGATGTCCGACATCGTCTGCCGGATGCTCCGCACGGCGATCGACTCGTTCGTGCGCCGGGACCTGGAGCTGTGCCTGCGCCTGCCCGAGATGGACGATCCGGTCGACCTGCTCAACCGGGGGATGTACCTCCAGGTGCTCCGGCTGGCCGATGACCCGGCGGCCCTCGAATGGGGGATCCAGATGAACGTCGTGGCCCGACAGCTGGAGCGCGTGGGCGACAACGCCGTCGACATCGCGGAGCAGGTCGGGTTCCTCCTGACGGGGGAGTTCCGCGAGTTCACCGACGCTTCCCACCTGGCCGAACCGTAGGCGGGCGGCGATGCAGCGGACCGGGAAGCGGTTCCACGGAGTTCCGTGAGCTCACCGACGCCTCCCATCTCACCCCGGCCTCCTAGCCGCGACGCGCTGGTCCTCGTGGTGGAGGACGAGCCGGCGCTCGCCGAGAGCGTCCAGTACTCGCTCCAGCGCGACGGGTTCCGGGTGGCCGTGGCCTCGGACGGCGCGACCGCGGTGGACCGGTTCCGGGCCGACGGTCCCTCGCTCGTGCTCCTCGACCTGATGCTGCCCCAGCTGGCCGGGCTCGACGTGCTCAGGATCATCCGGTCCGAGTCGACGGTCCCCATCGTCGTGCTGACGGCGAAGGACTCCGAGGCGGACAAGGTGGCCGGCCTGGAGCTGGGGGCGGACGACTACGTGACGAAACCCTTCTCCATGCGGGAGCTGACGTCGCGGGTCCGGGCGCACCTGCGACGCGCGGGGATGTCGACCCCGGCGGCCCGGGCCGACGGCGGCACGCTGGCGGGGGGCCCGGTGGAGATGGACACCGAGCGGCACGAGGTGCGCATCCGCGGCGAGCTGGTTCCCTTGCCTCCCAAGGAGTTCGAGCTGCTCGAGCTGCTCCTGGCCCGGAAGGGCCGCCTCCTCACCCGGGACTACCTGATCGAGGAGGTGTGGGGGCACGACTACGTGGGCGACACCCGCACCCTGGACGTCCACGTGAAGCGGCTCCGCCAGAAGCTGGAGGAGGACCCCCACCGGCCCGTGCACCTGATCACCGTTCGCGGCCTCGGTTACCGCTTCGTGGACTGACCCCCCGCGGCTCCCCGGCCCAGCCGCTCCGCTGCTACGCTCGGGCGCGTGTCCCCATCCCAGGCGCGCAGTGGCCGGGACGAGGGGCCGGCCCGCGAGCGCCACGAGGCGGTCGTCGTCGGCGCGGGGCCGGCAGGGCTCGCCGCCGCCGCGGCGCTTCGGCGCGAGGGCGTCCCTGCCCTCGTCCTCGAGCAATCCTCGATCGGCTCGAGCTGGCGGCAGCACTACGACCGCCTCCACCTGCACACGGTTCGGTGGCTCTCCGGCCTTCCCGGGCTGCCCATCGACCGGCGGGAGGGGCGGTGGGTCTCCCGCGACGGCGTCGTCCGCTATCTCGAACGCTACGCGGACCACCACCGCCTGGACGTTCGGATGGGCGTCGAGGTCCACGAGCTCCTCCGCGATGACGGGACCTGGCGGCTGCGAACGAGCGACGGCGAGATCGATGCGCGCTTCGTCGTGGTCGCCACGGGGTTCAACCGGGAGGCCGTGCTCCCCGACTGGCCGGGCCGCGCATCGTTCCCCGGTGAGCTGGTGCATTCGGCGGACTATCGAAACCCCGCTCCGTACCGGGACAAGGACGTCCTCGTCGTCGGGACGGGGAACTCCGGCGCCGAGATCGCCGTGGACCTGGTCGAGGGGGGCGCCCGGGACGTGGCGGTGTCGGTGCGAACTCCGCCCAACATCCTTCGTCGCGACATCGGCGGCCTCCCCTCGCAGGCCGTGGGGGTGCTCATCCGTCGCCTGCCGGTCCCCGTGGTGGACCGGATCGCCGCGGTCATGCAGCGGCTGACCGTCGGAGACCTCACGCGGTACGGCATGCCGGCACCTGCCGCGGGGATGCTCACGAGGGCGAACCGGGACTCCATCCCCATCCTCGACGTGGGCCTGATCCGGTTGCTCAAGCGGCGGCGGGTCCGGGTGGTCCCCGCCGTGGTGGGATTCGACGGGCCGGACGTGCTGCTGGAGGGGGGCGCGACGGTCCGGCCCGACGCGGTCATTGCGGCGACCGGCTTCCGGCGTGGGCTCGAGCCACTGGTGGGCGAGTTCGGGTTGGTCGGGCCGAGCGGCCGTCCCGTGGTCCACGGCGACCGGACCCATCCGAATGCGCCGAACCTGTACTTCATCGGGTTCACCAACCCCATCAGCGGCAACCTGCGCGAGCTCGGCATCGACGCCCGGCGGATCGCCCGCGCCGTGCTGCGATCGCGTGATTCAGAGGCCCGGGCCCCGGTCCCGGCCGCTTGAGCCGTTCGCTGCGCCGGGCGCGGTTGGACATGCGGCGGCTCGCCTCGATAGCCTCCGCACCGTTTTCGCCACCACGAGGGAAGGTGCGGGGGTGCCGTTCCAGGCCATTCCGAGAGAGCAGTCCTTCTTCGGGCTGTTCGAGCACGCCGCGGCGAACGTGGCCACCGGAGCGAGGGAGCTGGCCGGACTGACCTCGGACCTCCGCAACGCGGAGGACGTCAGCGCGCGCCTCCGCGACATCGAGCACGAGGGCGACGAGCTGACCCATCGCATCATGGCCACCCTCAATACGACCTTCGTCACGCCGTTCGACCGAGAGGACATCTACCGGCTGGCCACCGTCCTCGACGACATCCTCGACGCGACCGAGGCCGTGGCGGACCTCCTGGTCCTGCACCGCATCGAGGAGCCGCTTCCCGAGCTCCGCCAGCAGGCCGACGTCCTGGTCCGGGCGACGGCGGTCATCGACAAGGCCGTGCGCCGGCTGCGCTCGCTGTCCGGCATCAACGGCTACCTCGTGGAGATCAACCGCCTCGAGAACGAGGGGGACAGGGTCTACCGGAAGACCGTGGCGCGCCTGTACTCGGGCGAGTTCAAGGCCATGGACGTGCTGAAGTGGAAGGACATCCTCGACCAGATGGAGGAGGCCATCGACGGGTGCGAGGACATCGCGAACGCGATCGAGTCCATCTTGCTCAAATATGCGTAGGCGCGCGTCGCGGTGACCGCGGGCCTGGTCTTCGTCATCCTCGTCGCGCTCGCGTTCGACTTCTTCAACGGCTTCCACGACGCCGCGAACTCCATCGCCACCGTCGTCTCGACGCGCGTGCTGTCGCCGAGGCTCGCCGTCGGCTGGGCGGCGTTCTGGAACTTCGCCGCGCTCATCCTCGGCACGAACGTGGCGGCCACCATCGCCAAGGACGTGGTGAAGCCGGAGGTGTTCACGATCGGGGTGGTGTTCGCCGGCCTGATGGGGGCGATCCTGTGGGACGTCATCACGTGGTACTTCGGCCTGCCCACGAGCTCGTCGCACGCCCTTGTGGGCGGCATGGCCGGAGCCGCGGTGGCGAAGGCGGGGTGGGACTCGCTGCTCGGCGTGGGGTTCCGCAAGATCCTCGTGTTCATCGTGCTCTCGCCGATCATCGGCCTCCTGCTCGCGTTCACGATCATGACCGGGGTGTTCTGGCTGTTCCACCGGTACCGGCGGGTGGACCGGCTGAACCGGGGATTCCGCCGCGTTCAGCTCCTGTCGGCGGCCGCGTTCAGCCTGGGGCACGGGACGAACGACGCGCAGAAGACCATGGGGGTCATCCTGGCCTTGCTCATCGCGGCGGGCCGCCTGCCGCCGGACGCGGGCGTGCCGTGGTGGGTGAAGATCTCGGCCCTGACGGCCATCGCGCTGGGGACAGCGTTCGGCGGATGGCGGATCGTCCACACCATGGGGGCGCGCATCACGAAGCTCCAGCCGGTCGGCGGGATGAGCGCCGAGGCCGCCGCGGCGGCGACGCTGTTCTTCACCGCCCACGCCGGCATCCCCGTGTCGACCACGCACACCATCACCGGGGCGATCGTGGGGGTCGGCACCACTCAGCGGCTCTCGGCGGTCCGGTGGGGCGTGGCCGGCCGGGTGGTGTGGGCGTGGATCCTGACCATCCCGGGGGCGTTCGCGATCGCGTGGATCACCGAGCTCATCGTCCGGGGTCTCTCGTGAGGATCGGGCGGCGGGCCTTGTTCTTCTTCGCCTGCGCCGTCGTGTGCTTCCTGCTCCTGCCGGCGAACTTCCCCGAGTTCCGGTGGGTGAACCTGGCCGCAGGGGGACTGGCCCTGTTCTGGGGGATCCTGCTCGCGATCGAGGACCTCGCCGGGCGCGGCCCGGGGGAGCGCAGCGCCGGGCTGGACTGACCTCTCCTCAGGCGTGCTTGAGGACCGTGGCCTCGATGATGTTGGCGACGTTCTCGAGGCCGTCGACGGCCGACTCGAGGTTCTCGATCACGTCCTTCCACTTCAGGACGTCCATGGCCTTGTAGTCGCCGGAGAACAGGTCGGCGACGGCGCGCCGGTAGATGCGGTCGCCCTCGTTCTCCAGGCGGTTGATCTCGACCCAGTAGGGCTCCAGCCGGTTCCGGTCCATCCGCGAGAAGACCTCGAGGGCCTGCTCGGTCTGCTGAGCGCCCCGGACCAGGACGTCCGCCAGCGCCTTCATCTCCGGCAGCGGCTCCTCGATGCGGTGCAGCACGAACAGGTCGGCCACCGCGTCCACGGCGTCCAGCACGTCGTCCAGGGCGGAAGCCAGCGCGTAGATGTCCTCCCGGTCCATCGGCGTCACGAACGAGGTGTTGAGCCGGCGGATGATGTCGTGGGTGATCTCGTCGCCCTCGTGCTCCCGATCCTGGATGCGTTGGGCCTTGGCGTCGACGTCCGTGAAGTCCTCGACCAGCTCCTTCAGCATCTCGGTGGCCGTCCGGACGTTGCGGGCGGACTCCGCGAACAGCCGGAAGTAGTCGTCGGAGCGTTGCGCGATCTTGAGCTTCACGAGGGTCTCCTCCTGAGTCCGGCGTCAAGCCTAGAGGGTCCCGCCGCGTGTCGGCCAGCCGGTGGGCCCGCGGCATACACTGGCCGGGATGACCGAGCCGGAGGTGAGCGACGCGATGGCCGAGCAGCACGAGGACCTCATGCCCCTGATGGGCATCGACCACGTCGAGTACTACGTCGGCAACGCGCGGCAGGCCGCCTATTACTACTCGAAGGCGTTCGGGTTCCACGTCACGGCGTACAGCGGTCCCGAGACCAAGGTCCGCGACCGCGCGTCGTGGGTGGTCGAGCAGGGGCAGGCCCGGTACGTGTTCACCGGGGCGATGGGCTCGGAAAGCCCGATCACCCAGCACGTGGCGCTGCACGGCGACGGCGTCCGCGACATCGCGCTGCGGGTGCCCGACGCCACGTACGCGTTCGAGGAGGCGCTTCGCCGGGGAGCTTCGGGTGCCCTCGAGCCGACCGTGCTGGAGGACGAGCACGGGAAGGTCGTCCGGGCCTCCATCAAGGCCTACGGCGACACGCTGCACTCGTTCATCGAGCGGGAGAACTACTCGGGCGTCTTCCTGCCGGAATATCGAGCCGAGGAAGCCTATCCGGACGACGGGCCGCCAGTCGGCATCAAGGCCATCGACCACATCGTGTGCAACGTCGAGCTCGGGAAGATGCAGGAGTGGGCCGACTACTACGCGCGCATCCTCGGCTTCTCCCAGCTCGTGCACTTCCGCGACGACCAGATCTCTTCGGAGTACACCGCCCTCATGTCGAAGGTGATGTGGGACGGCGACGGGCGCGTGAAGTTCCCCATCAACGAGCCGGCGCCCGGGAAGAAGAAGTCGCAGATCGAGGAGTACCTGGACTTCTACCGCTCGCCGGGCGTGCAGCACATCGCGATGGCGACGGACAACGTGATCTCGGCGGTCTCGGCGCTGCGGGAGCGAGGTGTCCGGTTCACCCGCGTGCCGCAGACGTACTACGAGGCGCTGTGGGACCGCATCGACAAGGTCCAGGAGGACCACCGCGAGATCGAGCGCCTCGGCATCCTGGCCGACCAGGACGAGGAGGGCTACCTCCTCCAGATCTTCACCAGGATCCAGCAGGACCGCCCCACGGTCTTCTACGAGCTCATTCAGCGCCACGGGTCGAAGGGCTTCGGCCTGGGCAACTTCAAGGAGCTCTTCATGGCCATCGAGCGCGAGCAGGAGGAACGCGGCAACCTGTAGCTACCCGGTGGAAGCCAGGACCGGAAGGGTCCGGCCCATGAGCTCCCGTTCAGGTTGGCCCAGGAGGGCCGACCACACCAGCAGGTTCAGCGGGTAGGCCAGGTAGCCCAGGCGGGTCGCCGGAGCGGGCGCGATGCCGACCAGGAGGACCTGGCCAGCTCACCCGGCGGCCTGAGCCGGCGTGGGGGTTCCGCTGCGCAGGCGAACCATGGCCACCCCGGCCATCGCCAGCACCGCCGCGGCGGCGATCCACCCCCCTACCCCCGGCAGGGCCGACGCCAGGAGCGATCCGGGAAGCGGCCCGTGAACCGTGCTGGGCATGGCTCCCAGGCCGAGCGGGTAGGCCACGGCGTCCCGGACGAACGCTTCCGGGTTCCACGCCAGGAAGACCATCAGTGGATGGAAGTGGGCACGATAAGGTACGCGAGGGGTAGGCGAAATCACTGAGACGGGAACCCTCCATGGACTACCGGACGAGCTCGAGGGAACGGCGAAGAAGTTGGTACGGCCTCAAGAGGCACGTGAAGCAGTTTCTATCCCGGAGAATTCCTCATTTCGGTCTGAGGGTGGCGGCGAGACTGTTCCCAAGCCTGCGAACCGGTCGGCTGCCCGCGCCGGCACGGCTCACGGAAGTTCGAGGTCGAATCCAAGGCGAACACTTCGTCATGCTGAGGCCGGACCGATGCGTTGTTGCAAAGGAGCTCTACTGGGGGCAAGGCAGCCGCCCCAAACCGGAGGACAACATGGCTGTCCAGGTCTTCGCGAGCCTTGCCCGTCGGTCAGACATCACCATTGACATCGGCGCGTATACGGGCATCTTCACCCTGGTGGCGACTGCCGTCAACGGAAGCCTCCGAGCGCACGCATTCGAAATCGTTCCCGATGTCTACGAAGCACTTCGGGAGAATTGCCTTCGCAACGGGGTCTTGGACCGAGTCGTCCTCCACAATGAAGGCATCGGCAACCCCGAGACGTACATTATGATCCCTCCGGCTTCCGGGGGGTCAGCGCTGCCAGACTTCTACTCAAGCCGCCTCCGGTTCCAAGACGGAGCTGTGATCCCATTCCGATCATTGGATTCACTGGTTGCTCTGATGCCGCCCGGAGGCAACGTTCTTGTGAAGGTCGACGTTGAGGGGACCGAGAACGATGTCTTTCGATTCGGGCAGAGATTTCTCTCTTCGTTTCTCCCCGATATACTCTGCGAGGTGCTCCCCGAGGTTGCCACTCCCGCCGAACTCGAGGCTCTGCTTGCGCCTCATGGCTATCATTTCTACCTCGTCAAAGGCACAGGGCTGCAGCGCTACGCTCACATTCACGCCGCCGCCCGTTTCCGAGACTGGTTCTTCACCATCAAAGAACCGGAGCAGCTAAGGAGGGCCGGCCTGAGCGGGTTGGCCTAGCTGAGAACCTGACCAGCTCGTCGCGGGCCTATCAACGAGGGCAGGTAAAGCCACTCTCCCAAAACCAAGGACGAGGGGTGTCACGAACAACTGATCCTTCGCGCAGCAACTCACCGACCGGAATCACAGCGAATCCTCGCCGCTGGAGCGCAGGGAGCAAGAGCCGGAGAGCTTGCATCGCGGTCTGACGTGCTCCTCCTCCTCCTCCGTCTCCGGGAAGCAGGCGGGCATCATGGGCCAAGATGATGTCCCCGGGGCGAGCATCTCGTGCCAGGGCGGCGGCGGCTTCGGATGGGCTCATGCTGAGGCCCCCGACATAATGATCGAGTGCCAGCGACCAGTGGACCGTCGTAAGTCCCATATGCTCGATGGTCGAGAGCTCTGCAGGAGTGATCTCTCCATATGGTGACCGGACGAGGTCGACCTGGTTCCCATCCTCCGTGAGGAGGTGCTGTGTCCTGGCTATTTCCGAGGTCACTCGCTGAAGAGAGAGGTCGGGGAGATCCGGATGGGACCACGTATGATTGCCAATCTCCATCCCCGCGCTTCGTTCGAGTCGCACGATCTTGGGGTACGTCTTTGCCTCCTGGCCTACCAGGAAGAACGTTGCCCGGTCCTGGTAGCGACGCAGGAGGGAGACGACCTCGGGCGTATAGGAAGGGTCAGGTCCGTCGTCGAAGCTGAGGGCGACGACCTGCCGGGTTGTTGAGACTCGACAGATCGGAGAAAGCTCTCCGTACTGGTGGGCTCGCACCATGTGGTCGATCTGCGCCGCCCCCAAGGAGGCCGCCGCCAGTCCGATCAACCAAAGGGCGACGAGGGGCATGCGAGCGACCTTCATAGCCACTAGACCGTCCAGGACACGGGTTGAGGTGACAGGTGGCGAATCCTTGAACGCCTCACGAATGTGCCTCCAGCATCTGGGCGGGGGTCCGCCCCTTCATGTAGTCCCCGTGGTTGCGCCGGCGCCTGTTGTAGCGGTGGAGGAAGTCTCGCAGGACGGCCTCCAGGTCCGCCAGGCGGTCGAACCGCCGGCGGTGGAAGGCGGGTCGGTAGCACTCCTGCAGGATCGTGCCGTGGAACCGCTCCACCACGGCGTTGTGGTCGGGGGACCGGGGCGGGGTGCGGTGGTGGGCCACCTCCAGTTCCTCCAGGACCCGGCGGAACTCCCGACCGATGAACTCCGGCCCGTTGTCCGTGAGGACCCCGGTGAGCACGATCCCGGCCTTCCAGGTCTCCTTCGCGAGCTCCCGGAGGAACGCCGCGGCCACGGCCGAGGAGACGTGGCCCACCACCAGGTCACAGAACGCCCACCGGGTTCGGGTGTCCACCGCGGTGAGCTGCCAGATGGGCCCGATCCCCTTGAGCTTGCCCACGTAGAAGCAGTCCAGGCCCACCACATCCCCAGGTCGGGCCGCCCACAGGCAGAACCCGTAGGGCTCCAGGGCCCGGGGGGCCACGAGCCCGGTGCTCGCCGCGGTGAGGGCGGCCAGGGCCGCCACCCGCTCCCGGCGGGTCCCCAGACGGTGACGGCGGAGGACCTTCTGCACGCCGGAGGCGGAGCGGTGGACCCCCCGCTCGGCCAAGTGCTCCAGGAGCCTGCGGGCGCCGAGGGTGGGCCGGGAGATAGCCTCGGCCAGGATGACCTCCTCCTCGTGGGCCGGGATCTGGGTCGACACCTGGGGCCGCCGCCTGGCCTTGGGCATGAGGGCGGACAGGCCGTAGCGGCTGGCCCGTTGGCACCACCGGTGGTAGCTGGTCCGGGACACCCCGGCCTCCCGGCAGGCCCTGCTCGGGCCGACCACGGCGGCACGTTCGATGACGTGCACCCTCCGCTGGTAGATGATCTCGGCAGGGGTCACGGTGGCTGCCTCCTTTCGATGGTTGGACCCAAAGAAAGGATTCACCACCTGGCCCCTCTTACGTGGGAGGTGCAACCTCAACCTGTGAACAGGAAGAAGGATTCACCACCTGGCCCCTCTTACGTGGGAGGTGCAACCTCAACCTGTGAACAGGAAGCACTAGACGTCCATCCTCTCAGCCCTCTTGATGTGGTGACCGGTGCCCGTAGCCAGTGTGCCATCGGATGGCCAGATCGACGACATCTGTGTGTTCATCGTGGACTCTCTGATCACGTGCCAGCGAGGCAGCCCGCCACCGCTGGGGGGAGTCCTGGGATGTGGGGGCCGTTCCCACTTCCATCCACGAAGTCGTACGGGTTGCCGGACCATCTGCCCGGCAGCGGCGGACGGGGACGTGCTTGCAGGTCCTCGCTGTCATATTGGAAACCTATCCAGTCTGGAGATGAGAAGCCGTGCGTGTCGTAGGGCGCGATAGCCACAAGCCCTGAGCCGAATGCGCGCCGTTCGAGGAGGAAGCGGCCACGAAACAATGGATCGGACCCGAAATACCCTCTCAGGTACCAGCGCCCGACCACCCGCAGGTACGGAAGGGAGCTCGGAGGGCTCTCGGGGCCCACGAAGTATCGGGCGTCCGTGACCACGAACGGTCCCGATACGCCGGCGGCTCGCTCCAAGATTCTTACCCCTTCAGCGAGGAGGGTGCTCCCCTGAGCCGGCACCCTCCACCCCGCCTGACAGGATGGACCCTGGTCACAGCCAGCGAAGAGCATGCCAAGCAGGGTTGCCGTGACGAGAAGTCGCGTCTGAGTCGCCGACACCTCCGCCGATGATAGGTTCCAGTTTCCGATGAACGCCCGAGTCACCCGACGGCAGTTCCTGAGCCGGTCGCTCACGGTTGCAGCTGGGGCTCTCCTCGGCGCTTCCAGTGATCGTACCTCTCCGTTCGGGGCGCCGCCTCTCCGTCCAGTGTTCCAGGACCCGACAAGCCTGGATACGTTCTGGCCGATCAAGCGTGTCATCTACATGATGCTCGAGAACAGGAGCTTCGATCACGTGTTCGGTCGGTTTCCCGGGGCAAGAGGAACCAGGGTGGGGGTCAGGGACGGCAGGGAGGTGCCCCTCGTGCGCGCACCCCTGCGACTTCCGGGTGACCTTCCTCATGACCACCGGGCTGCACTGGTTGACTTGGCTGGCGGAAACCTGGATGGCTTCGCCCAGGATCAAGTGTCGGATGTGTGGGCCTATTCCCAGCACGCAGAGGCGGACGTCCCGAGCTATTGGCGCTGGGCGAGGGAGTTCGTGCTCTGCGACAACTTCTTCGCCTCGGCACTGGGTCCGTCTCATCCGAACCACCTGTTCTTTATCGCGGGCACGTCGGGGGGAACATTCGACAACCCCGAGAACCTCAAGCCCATCGCCGGCCAACGATCGAAGAGCTGGGGATGCGACGCAAACGCGGACGCCTACGTCTTCGTCAAGGATGAGCGAGGCATGCTCACGAAGCACAGCACGTGCTTCACCTTCCCCACGATCGGCGAGTCGCTGTCCGCCAACGGGGTCGGCTGGGCCTACTACGCTCCGACCAGAGATCAGATCGGGTACATCTGGAACGCCTACAACGCGATTGAGAGGGTCTTCTACTCTGACCTGTGGAATCGCCACATCCGCCCTGTCGACCGGCTCTTGGTCGACATCCGAAATGCGGCCCTTCCGGCCGTCAGCTGGGTAGTCCCCCGGGATGCGGTATCGGATCACCCTCCGCTCAGCACGTACACGAGTCACGAGTGGGTAACAACCATCGTGGACGCCGTCATGAACAGTGCCATGTGGTCACATACAGTGTTATTCCTCACTTGGGACGAATGGGGTGGCTTCTACGATCATGTGCCACCGCCAGCGGTGGACGCCGTGGGGCTCGGTTTCCGAGTCCCGATGCTGGTGATCTCGCCATTCGCACACCGCGGCTATATCGATGACGCCGTTGGGGAGTTCTCCACGCCACTTCGCTTCGTCTCCGACAATTGGGGCCTGCCATACCTCACCGAGCGAATCCGGCAAACTCATGGGTTCGAGCACGTGTTTGATTTCCGTCGAACCCCTCGGTGGGTGAGGGGTTGACGGCTCAGTGCCTTTGAGCTGCGGCGTGCTGTAGTCTCGTCCGTCAGGGCAGTTCCAGGCCCGTCCGCACCGCGTGGCCTCAGAGGCTTAGGGTTGCGTCTATAGGTCCTCCCGAGATTCTGTGCGCCATTACCAATTGCGACCAACCGGCAGCTGGAGCCGGTTGGCTTGTACATGACGAACCGCCAGACTTGGATGGGCGCTCGCCCGTGCAGGCTCGTGGGGCGTGGGCGAGCAGGACGTGACCCAGGGGATATGAAGACTTGGTCGCTTGCCACGTGACGGACGCCCTCGGCACGGCGCGCGGGGTAGGTGTCCGGGTTACCGGGGCAAGCCCAATACGTAAGACGGGTCGCCTCAAAGGAGGGAGGACGCCCCGTGGGGCGCCCTCCCTTCTCGCTATGAATCTCCCGCAGTGAGGTTCTGGATCACGCGGAGGTGCCCGGCCCGCTTAGCAGTTCGCAACCGGATAAGTAGCGGTTGTCGCGATGCCACTCTGATCCGGCCCATTGAAGGGATGGTTTGTCCCCAAAGGCTGCTCGTACCGCCCATCCGCTTGCCCACGAATCTTCCATGTGCCTGCCGGGAGATCGGCACCGCCGTCCGAGGCGGTGCAAGGATTGTCAGTATACGTGACAGACACCGCTGCCCCGGCGGTGCTGTTCGAGGGAGCAGTTTCGAAGTCATGCCACACTTGCAAATTGTCCCTGTACTGGCACACCGCGCTGACAAGGATCAGGGGAACGGAGTCCCCATTCGACCGCTGATTCGTTCCTGAGCATGTGAAGTCATTTCCGGAATGCCCAACCGTTGCGGTTACCTTGTTGCCTCCATCCGTGAATGTCACACTGTTGGCTGCGAGCGCCAGTGAAGTCAGCCCTAGCACTATCACCACTGAGAATAGAGTACTCAAAGACAGCCTGCGCAGGTGGATCTTTGACATTTCCCTTCCCTCTTTCAGTATAGCGGCGACTCTGTTCGGCCGGACATCTAGATGCAGCCGAAGCCGCCGTTTCCTCCGAAGGAGAGCGTCTCGGCAGTCACCGGAAGGGCCATCACGAATACAACTCCTCGCTGCCCGGCAGATGAGCGTCCTTCTCCTTTCCGGGGCGAATTCAACCTACGCTGCGTGGTCCATTCTGGTCAAGCGGTGGAAAGGGTGATTCTTCCTTTCCAGCGGGTGATCGGTGCTCGACTCGCTCAACTGGATTGATCTGGACGCCCCAGTTTGAACTCACGACCTATCAGCAGTGGAGAAAATCAGGGCCTCTTGCAGCCTTCACCATCGACGGGGATCGGCGTGCTTGACAAAGCCCGGGCATGATTTCCAGAGGCCCTCACGGGCGTCCGCCCCTCGCGCTGCTCCGCTGAGTACAGCCTTTCGCATATGGTCGAAACAAGCCCAGGAGCCGAGCGGCCTCCTCGGTCACCACGGTCTCCGACTGCACGTGCGACCAGCCAGGGCCCGACGCGCGGGCGGCCACCGCGGACACGAACGGGAGGAACAGCGCTCCAGTCAGTACGGCCGCGGCTACGGCGGTTCGGGCCCACCCCGGCCTCCGCCGGGAGCCGGCCGCCACCCCCAGGGCCGCCAGCGCGCCGGCCCCGTACGCCCACGCCGCCACTCGACCCCATTCCCGGAACACCGCGATCTGCCCGGCCATGGCGGTCGCGACGGCGAACAGCGCCGAGACCCCATACAGGGCGGCGTCCCCCAGCGCCTGCCGACGTCCCTCCATGTCCCTCCCGGACCACTCGAACCGTAGCGGCCTCGCATGAAGCGAGGCAAGGCGACGGGCCGCGTGTCGGCCGGCCGGTCTCGGGTAGGAAGACGCCGTGGACGAGAGGACGGAAAGCGTGGGTGAGCCGGGAGAGTCGGAGAAGCAGCGGGTCGACCGGGAGCTGATCGAGCTCCTGAACGAGCTGCGGGTGGTGCTGCCGGGCGTGCAGGTCCTGTTCGCGTTCCTGCTGACGGTGCCGTTCTCGAACGGGTTCTCCAGGATGACGGATCTCCAGCGGAACGTGTACTTCGTGTCGTTCCTGTGCGCGACCGTGGCCACGATCCTGCTCATCGCGCCCAGCACGTATCACCGGATCCAGTTCCGGCGGGGGGGCAAGGAGCGCATGGTCCGCACGTCGAACACGCTGGCCATCGCGGGCACGGCGTTCCTGGCCCTGGCCATGGCGGCGGCCGTGTTCGTCATCACCGACGTCCTGTTCCGTGAGATGGCCGCCGGCATCGTCGCGGGGCTGGCCGCCGCCTCATTCATCGGACTGTGGTACGGGCTGCCGCTGTCGCGGCGCCTGGCGGAGCGACAGGGCTCAGCGCGCCGCTAGCACGGCCAGCAGCACGGCCACGTAGTGGCAGAGCGCGGCGCTCGTCATGCAGGCGTGCCAGATCTCGTGGTACCCGAACACGAGCGGGTTGGGGTCGGGCCTGTGGCGGGCCAGCACGACGGCGCCGGACGAGTACAGGACCCCGCCGACGATCACCAGCACGAACGACGCCAGCGGCAGCTCCCGGAAGAACTGCGGCATCGCGATCACGGCCGCCCACCCCAGGGTCCCGTACATCGCGCCGGCCAGGGCGTGGAACCCGTGGACGCGCGCGAGCTTGAACCCGATCCCCACGGCGGCGCCGACCCACACCGCCGACAGCAGCGCGGTCCGCAGCACGCCGTGGAGGGCCAGAGCTGTCATCGCCGTGTAGGTCCCCGCGATCAACAGGTAGATCGCGGAGTGGTCGAGCCGCTTCATGCGGTCGAGCGCCTTCGGGGACCAATTGAGGCGGTGGTACGCGCCGCTCGTGCCGAACATGTTCACCAGCGTGACGGCGTACACGGCGAGCGCAGCCCGGAGCCAGTCGGTGGGGCCGAGCACCACGAGCCCCAGCCCCGCCGGGATCGACACGATGGCGGCGACCTGATGCAGGCGGCCGCGGAACCGCGGCTTCGGCGGCGGCTCCGCCACGGGACGCGCGGTGGTCGTCGCCGCCACGGCGTCCGTCACGGCGTCAGGTTCGTGATGCCCCGCCACGCCAGCCGGACCAGGACGTCGACCGCCCGCTCGCGTTCCTGCTCGGGACCGCCGGGGTCGCGCTGGGCCACGGTCTCCACCATCCCCACCAGCGCCGCCGCCACGGTATCGGCGTCGCGTTGCTTGATCTTCCCCCGCGACTCCCGGACGATGAGCTGCGACACCTCGGCCATGATGCGGTCCCGGACCTCATTGACCTTCGTCCGGAACAGCTCCTCGCCCCCGGTGGTCTCCTGCACGAACAGCCGGAACCCGCCGGCGTGCTCGTCGACGAAGTCGAAGTAGGCCTGGAAGGACTGCCGGATCCGCTCGCGGTTCCCCGTCGGGCCGGTCAGCGCGCCGCGGACCCGCTCTTCCAGGGACGCGGCGTCGGCCGCGAGGAGGGCGACGTACAGGTCCTCCTTCGAGGTGAAGTGGTCGTACAGGATGGGCTTGGTGACGCCCGCTTCCTTGGCCACCTCGTCCATGGACACGCTGTGGAACCCGGCCCGGCCGAACACCTTGCGGGCCACGGCGATGAGCTGGGCCCGGCGCTCCGGGCCCCGCATCCGGCGTTTCGCTGTCGTCGGTTTACTTGTGGCCATGGGCGGATATACTACTCGTGAGTAACCTACTGAAAGGTAGCTTCGGTCCTGCTCCGGACCGAGGAGCCGGCCAAAGTCCGGCCATTCTCCTGGGTTCGGGGGCGAAAAGCGAGCGGGCCCGGTGACGTGCCCGCGGAACGCCGACCAGGAGGCACGCGGCCATGGACTTCCAGCTGTCCGAGGATCAGATCACCACCCGCAAGTGGGCGCACGAGTTCGCGGAGCGGGAGATCCGGCCGGTCGCTCCCGAGTACGACGAGAGCGAGGACTTCCCCTGGCCGGTGCTCTCGAAGGCCGCCGACGTCGGCCTGTACTCCCTCGACTTCTACATGGACATGGTTGCGCAGGACCAGTCCGGCCTCACCATGCCCATCGTGCTGGAGGAGGTCTGCTGGGGGTGCGCCGGCATCGGGCTCGGCATCTTCGGCACCGGGCTCCCGCTCTCCGCGCTCGCGTACTCGGGAACGCCCGAGCAGTTCGCCACGTGGGCGCCTCGCATGTTCGGCACGCCCGAGGAGCCCAGGGTGGCCTCGTTCTGCGTCACCGAGCCCGGTGCCGGCTCCGACGTGTCGGCGCTGCGGACCACGGCGAAGCGCGACGGCGACGAGTGGGTCCTGAACGGCCAGAAGATCTTCGCCACGAACGGCGGCCTGGCGGACGTGCACATCGTCGTCGCGACGGTGGACCCGGAGCTCGGGCACCGGGGGCAGGCGGCGTTCATCGTGGGGCCGGAGACGGCGGGCCTGAAGCAGGGCAAGAAGGAGAAGAAGCTCGGCATCCGGGCCTCGCACACGGCCGAGGTGCTGCTGGAGGACTGCCGGGTACCGCTCGAGAACGTGCTCGGCGGGATGGAGAAGCTCGAGCGCAAGCTGGAGAAGGCCCGCGCACAGGAGCGGTCCTCCGCCGCGCTGAAGACCTTCGAGATGACCCGTCCGTCCGTGGCCGCGCAGGCCATCGGGATCGCCCGGGCGGCGTTCGAGTTCGCCACCGACTACGCGAAGGAGCGGGAGACCTTCGGGCGCCCGATCATCGAGCACGAGGGTGTCGCGTTCAAGCTCGCCGACATGGCCATGGAGATCGACGCGGCCCGGCTGCTGACGTGGCGAGCGGCGTGGATGGCCCGCAACGGGGTGCCGTTCGAGCACGCCGAGGGATCGATGTCCAAGCTCAAGGCCGGCGAGGTGGCCGTGGCCGTGACCGAGCAGGCCATCCAGATCCTCGGCGGCTACGGCTACATCAAGGACTTCCCGGTGGAGAAGTGGTACCGGGACGCCAAGATCTACACGATCTTCGAGGGCACCAGCGAGATCCAGCGCATCGTGATCTCGCGGGCCGTGTCGTTGGACGGGTTCAACCGCTGACGCCGTAGGAGCGCGCCGGCGCCCGGGGACGGCCACGGCCGGCGCCCGAGCCTCCGGACGTATACTCGATTCGAGGTCGGTGTTTGGGCGCACGGCCGGCCGACTGTCACTTCGAAGGGAGACCACGAACTCCGATGGCGGAGCAGGGAGGCGTCCTCGGCCCCTACCTCGAAGCCGTGAAGCGCTACCGGGGCGACGAGGCGAGCCAGGCGGAGACGGGATCGGAGGCTCCCCAGGTGGAGGCCAACGAGCCGGAGGCGCCGGTGGAGGCCGCCCCCCAGGTGGACGACGCTCGGCTCAAGATCCTCGGCATTCTCGCCGAACGGCAGGAGCTCGGCGTCGGGGAGCTCCAGGAAGCGTCGGGTCTCTCGTTCACCGACTTCGGCGCGGCGCTGACAGCGCTGGAGCGAGCCGGCCTCGTCGAGGTCGCGGGGTCGCCCGGCCATGAAGTGGCCCGACTGACCGAGCAGGGAAAGGCACTCACCTCGTTCCAGGCGTCCTAGGGGGAATCGCGGGGGGGGACCCGTGCTCCAGTACTTCGCCGTCGCGCTCTTCGGCGGGCTCGTTGGCACCGGCGAACTGATCGCGCGCTACCGAGACGACCCGTTCCGCTCCCTGGTCTCGTGGTACGCCGGCGTGTACGTGGGGTTCAACGTCCTCGCGTCGATCTTCGCCCTGTTCCTGATCCACGTCTTCGGATTGACCTTTGGCATGGCATCCACGCACGCCGACAAGGTCCGGTGGATCCAGGTGCTCGTGGCGGGCTTCGGGGCGATGGCGTTCTTCCGAACGTCGGTGTTCGTGGTGCGGGCCGGCAACCAGGACATCGGCGTCGGTCCGGCGAGCTTCCTCCAGATCATCCTGTTCGTCGCGGACCGGGGCGTGGACCGCCGGCGGGGCGACCTCAGGTCGCAGCACATCCCGCTGATCATGGGGGGCCTCACCTGGGCCCAGGTCCAGGACTCCCTGCCCCCGCTGTGCATCGGGCTGATGCAGAACCTCTCCGCCGACGAGCAGGCGACCATCGGCAGGGAGGTGGCCCAGCTGAACGGAGACCCCATGCCCGACCCGGTGAAGGTGCTCTCCCTCGGCCTGGTGCTGGTGAACTACGTCGGCGAGGACGTCCTGATCGGAGCCGTGGAGACGCTCCGGGACCAGCTCGGCCTGCCGCCGCTCACCGGCACCGTGGACCGGCGGGGCCGGTGGCTCCGGAAGCGGCTGTTGCGAAGGATCGCCAAGGCCAGGTCGTCGAGCACCGCTGGGGGGGACGGGTTCCCACCCGAGCCTCCCGAGGGGCCGGAGGCTGCCGGCCCCGGGGTGACCCGGGAGCCTCCTCTCCCGTCGATCCCTCCCGGGACCGGCGTGGCGCCCGAGGCAGGGACGCCTCCCGCTCCCGGCGGGCCCACGCCCTGACCGAGAGGCACCCGTCAGGCGACCGGGGACAGCCGCCATCCCCCGTTCAGGCGGTCCGGATCGGGTCGGCCAGATCGCCGTCGTCGATCAGCATCAGCCAGACCCCTTCGATCGTGAGCGGTGACTCGTCCTCCCGCGCCGGGCTCGAGATCCCCCGGACCGGGGCTCCCGCCGTGCAGCCCCCGTCCGCGCGCACGGCCGCGCAGAGGCGGGCGGGGAGGCCCGGGGCCATCACCAGGGTGGCCCGCACGGACCAGCGGCTGCCGCTCGGCGGGGCCATCGCCACCAGCTCGGACGGCGTGAGGCCGGACGCGGCGGCATCCGGTATGAGCAGCCCGGCCCCCTCGACGGTCGCCCCGGTGCAGAACGCTCCGTGGGGCGCGACGGCGGGCTCGTCCCTGGGCAGCGCCGGGAGCGGCGTGCCCAGCCGGATGCGGGTGGGCGTTCCGGCGAGAGTCGTCGTCGACAGGCGGATCAGGCCGGTCGGTGCGGGGCCGGCCAGGTACCGGCCGTACTCGTCGAACCTCGAGCCGTGGAACGGATCGTCGAAGGTGCGCGACGAACTGCACCATCCCAGGATCTTCTTGACGCCCCGGGCGACGTGGGGCGACACGGCCTCGACGACGGTGACGGTCCCGTCCACGTGAGCGACGGCGAGCAGGGGCGTTCCGTCGTCGAGGAACCCGGCCTCCGCGTGCCCCGCCAGAGGCGCCGTCCAAACGGCCGACGTGGACTCCCCTTCGGGACCGGAACCGCCGCCTGCTCCCTGGAACTGCACCCACAGGAGGATGCCTCCCACGACGACGAACGCGAGGACCCCTGACAGCACCCTGAGACGCCCGCTCATCGCGCCTCCATCCTCGGATCCGGCAGGAGCAACGCCCGCGACGTGTCATGCGCCTCCTCGAGTCGCTCCAGCACGAAGGCCTCGACGGCCTGCTCCTTGCCCCGCACCTGAATGGGGCCGAGTGGCCGGAGGACGGCCTGATGCCGGATCGCCTCGCACGTAGCGGGGCCGATCACCACCTCGCCCGGCTGAGCGATCTCCTGGAGGCGCGCGGCGAGGTTCACGGTGTCGCCGATGGCTGTGAAGTTCCGGATCTGCTCGCTCCCGATGTTGCCGACCAGGGCCGGGCCAGTGTTCAGTCCGATGCGGAAGCAGGGGAAGCCGGGGTTCCTCGCCACGACGTCCCGCATCGCGGCCTGCATGGCCAGGGCGGCCCTGGCCCCCCGAAGCGCGTGGTCGGCCTGGCGATTCGGCGCGCCCCAGATCGCCATCATCGAGTCGCCGACGAACTTGTCGACCGTGCCCCCCTGTTCGAGGATCAGCGGCACAGCGACCCCGAAGTACCGGTTCAGCATGGCGACGACCTGGTCCGGGGCACCGAGCTCCGCGTAGGACGTAAACCCGCGAAGGTCGGCGAACACGACGGTGACGTCCATTACCCTGCCGCCGAGCGCCGCGTGCCCGGGGTCCGCGAGCATGGCCTCGGCGACATCGGGTGAGACGTACTGCCGGAACAGCCTCGATGCCCTGAGCTCCATCTCCAGATGCTCCCGGCGCCTGGCGAACAGGGGGGCCGCCACCACCACGACGGCGAAGAAGGCCACCTGTCCCGGGCCCCGGAACGCCGCGTCGGGGACGCTCGAGAGGATCTCGCTCGTGATGACCCCCGCCACCCACAGGAACGCCACCGTCCCCACGGCCCACAGCGGGCGCATCACCGTGGCCAGGGCCAGCGTGGCGATGGTCAGGCCGAGGGACGGAAGGATCCACGCGGCGGCGGTCCAATCCAGGCGCGGAAGCGTGAGCGAGGCGATGCCCGCCAGCACCGACGTCCCGGCCAGGACGGCCGTGGCCCGGATCAACAGGAGGTGAGAGGTCCGCATGGGGCACGTCAGGCCGACCTCGTATGTGGGGTCGACGCCCGGCCCGAAGGCAGCGGCCACACCCCCGAGGGGCAGGAGCGGAGCCACCATCAGGAACATGACCGGGTCCTTCCGTCCGTACGCGGCCAGGATGGAGAACCCCAGGGCCACGGTGGTCGCCCCGAACCAGGAAACACGCAGTGACGGGGTGGCGGCGAGCAGGCGGGCCATGTGGTCCGGCACGCCCACTCGCACCAGGACTGCCTCGATCGGCCCGGCCCGGACCTGATCCGCAATCTCGACGGTCCTCATGGCAATGGGGAGGGCGCGGCAACGCGATGCGCCTGCGGCCGGCGGCGTCCGCCGAGGATCCTCCAGCGCCTCGCGGGGTCGAGGCTGAACCCCGCGAGCACGACGGTCGCTGCGGCCAGGATCAGGGCCCACCGAACGTGCGCCGCCGTCCATCCGGGAGCCCCGGCATCGTTCGGGAACAGTTCCCAGTACCGCCCGATCGAGACCATGGCCAGCACGAACGCCAGCAGGGTCGGTCCCGCGGCGATCCCACCCTTGCCGTGGCCGAGGGAGCAGGTGGCCACGGCACCAGCGGCGAGCGTCACCGCGAGCAGGGCGCCGATCTCCAGCGTGAGCGCGGCGGCCGGCAGGGAGCGGGGCGCGACCTCCCGGGTGGAGGTCGCCAGCCTCGACGCCGTCCACAACGCCGCTCCCCAGGCCATCCCCAGAGTGGGGGCCGCCACCAGCAGTCGAAGCCCCCGCCGGACCGCGAGGCTGGCCACCGCGGGCTCCACCGTCGCGCCGGCGTCGTCGTCGAGGATGAAAGCCGCACCCAGGCACAGCAGCACGGCCGCGAGGCGGAGCGGCAGGAGCGGGAATGGCCCGCCCCTGGAGAGCTCGTCTGCCCCGGCCCACAGGACGAGCTGGGCAGCACCGGCACCGCCCAGCAGGGCGGCCCATTGGATGGTCCGAGCGGTCGGGCGGACCAGCAGGAGCATCTGGCGGGAGCGCACGCCCCACTCCACGCCCATCAGGACGCCAGCTGGAACGCGCCGGAGACGGCGGCGACGGCAAGGCCACCGCCCAGCACGGCGCGGGCTCCCCGGGTCCAGCCGAAGCGAACGAGCGCGACGGCCAGGACGACGGCGCCGAGCCCGAGCAGGTAGACGACATGCAGTGCCTCCAGCGCCCCGCCGTCGTCCAGGAACGTCCGATCGAACGGGGTGAGCCGGAACCATGCAACGTCCTGTGCGGCGTTGCTGATGACGTTGCCCACGACGAACAGGCCCACCACCGCGACGGGGCCCGCAACGACCCGGGGGAGCCACCTCGCGACCGCGATCCCGATCAGGACGAGCAGCCCCGCAGTCAGAGGTCCCTGGACCAGGTCGAACAGCGGGAAGAGGGCCCGGCCGGAATCGGTCGCCGCCCCCTTGCCGGCCGCTCTGATGGCGAGGTCCCCCGCCAGCAGCAGCAGCGTGAGGAGCGTCATCACCCAGACGGCGGCCAGGGCCAGCGCGAGCGTTCGGCGAGCCGGAGACAGCGGCGCGGCCTGGAACAGCTCCTCGGACCCGTCTCTTCGGCTCCGCAGCGCCTGGAGGTTCGCGGCGAGGAGCGCGCCGAGCGAGATGAACCACACCGAGACCTGGAGGAGCCAGCCGACGTCGTACTCGGTAGTCGCGTCGCGGGAGAACAGGAACGGGGCGCTCCACACGATCGAAAGCGCGACGGGGGCGATGACGGCGGGGTGCCGGATCAGCCTCCCGCCCTCGACCCGGGACAGGGCGACCACGGCGCGGACTCCAGCCCGAGGCCCACCGACGTCGGAGTGTCGGCTCGGGGCATCGGTGGCGATCATGGCGAGGCCGCCAGGACCTGCATGACGCCGCATGCCACGGTGAGCGCCACGGCGGCGGCGCCGTAGACGCAGAGGCCCCGGCCGAGAGGCCGCCGGGCCAGCGCGACCAGACCGATCAGCAGGATCAGGCCGACGACGTATCCCAGGTGCCACGCCATCACCGAGGCCGGCTCGAGGGCGGTGCTCGAGTACGCGGCGCCGGCGTTCAGCCAGTGCAGGGGTCCCTTCGACAGGTCGGTCAGCGAGTTGATCGCCACGATCCCACCGATCGCGACCGGCACCGCCACGACCGTGGCGAACCACCTGGCCAGCATGACGCCGGCCACGCCGAGGAACGCGACCAGCAGCGGCGCCTCGGCGAAGTCGGGGAGCCCGTGCATGACGGTCCTCGGCTCGATGTCGAGCCGCACGGAGGCCCCCTCCCAGGGACTGATCAGCATCGCCAGGACTCCGGCGATCAGAAGGGCCACCGTCAGCGGGAAGGCCACCGAGAGAAGCTGGCCGCCGTCCGGTCGGCCGCCCGGAGGGGGAGCGACGCGAGGAGTTCGGCCGACCCGTCCCGACGGCTTCGCGACGCACAGAGGTTGGCCGCGACGAGCGTCCCGATGCCGATCGCGAAGTACCCGAGCCCGACGAGAAAGATGAACTGGAAGGCACTCGGCCCCCGGGCCACCGTGAGCAGGATCACGCCCCCGGCCGCGAGGATGGCCGGGTGGGTGATGAGCCGGCGCCCCTCGATGAGGGTCAGGGCCAGGACGGACCTGAGCCGCGGGCCCGGGACCACGGCCACCCTCGGCGGGGATGCCACGACCGCGACGCTCACGCTGCGGTCTCCTCCTCGATCGCCCGGTGTCCGACCAGCAGCAGATACGCGTCCTCGATGCTCGGCTCGACGAGCTCGGCGCCGGCGGGGGCGTCGCCGATGTGGCGGTGCCGTCCCTCCCCGGTGCGCCAGGACAGGCGGGCCCGGGGATCCCGCGCGTCCGCGATCCACACCCGTCCCCTGGCCATCTCGGCCAGCTGGTGCGGCGTGCCGTCGAACAGGATCCTCCCCTCGTCCATCACCAGGACCCGGTGGCACAGGGCGGCCACGTCCTCCGTCTGGTGGGTCGAGAGCATCACGGTCTGGCGGGTGGCGATCTCGCTGATGACCTCCCGGAACCGCAGCCGCTGCTGCGGGTCCAGCCCGGCCGTGGGCTCGTCCAGCACCAGGAGCGCCGGGTCCCCCAGCAGGGACTGGGCCAGGGCCACCCGCCGGCGCATCCCCCCGGACAGCGCCTTGATCTTCGTCGACGAGGCGTCCCCCATGTCGACCAGCGCCAGGACGCGCCGGACCTCGTCGTGGCGGCGGCGTCGATCCGTCATCTCCTTGAGGATGGCCACGTAGTCCACGAACTCGAACGCCGTGAAGTTCCGGTGGTAGCCCGGTTCCTGCGGCATGTAGCCGAGGCGGCGGCGGATGGGGATGCGGTCCTCGCTCCGGCCGGGATCCCGCCCCATCAGCCGGACCTCGCCGCTGTCGGGGGCGAGGACCGTGGCGAGCATCCGGAGGACCGTGGTCTTGCCGGCTCCGTTCGGCCCGAGGAGGCCGGTGATCCCGGCGCCGGCGTCGAAGGTCACCCCGGCCACGGCCCGGGTTCGGTGGAACCGCTTCTCCACCTCGATCACCTGCACGGCCGGTTCGGTCATTCCGTCCACGGTCTGCTCCTTCCTGACGCCCACGCTGTCGTGGTTCGAGGGGGATTCGGTTCTGTCTCGGCGCGGCGTCATGCCCACGGCCTCCGGTCGAAGGCCTCGGACCGCCGGGCCAGGACCAGGCCCGCCACCGCGATGAGCACGAGGAACAGCACCTGCCCGGTGGCATGGAAGGCCGCGACGCCGTCTCCGGCGAGAAGCCCGACCACGGCCACCGAGACGATCCATCCCATGGCCACGGCGACGGCGGACGGGACCGGCTCGGCCACGGTCGAGACGGCGAGCGTCACGAGCGTGAGGGCCAGCGCCGGCAGCAGCCACGCCACGGCGGTCCAGTCGAGGCCGGGAAGCGCCAGCGCGCCGAGCCCGATCAGGGCGAGCGAGGCCACGAGCACCGCCGCGCTCCTGAGCAGGAGCAGGCGGCCGCTCCGATACGGCGACGCGATCCCGACCTCGTACGTGGGATCGATTCCGGGGCCGAACGCGGCCGCGACGCCGGCCACGGGGACCAGCGGGGCCATCGCCAGGAACACCACCAGGCCGG
>WNFU01001489.1_pt1 | contig 33028 bp, 44 predicted proteins | sample 5400121 | NCBI WGS metagenome assembly WNFU01 (sample SAMN13153360, study PRJNA577476) | soil metagenome | isolation source: 100 cm soil or saprolite under grassland replicate 1 | place: USA:California | collected 2016-06-15
GCCTTAATAATCTTTTTGCTTCGGCTCCGAAAGCCGAACTTTCTTTTTCGCCGTCTTTTACTAGGTTGATAGACCCTCTTCATCTGTTTAGTCTCTTTACAATTCTTCTGAACTCGTTATACCTTATACCAAAAGCTGCAGAATTTATCATACCACCAGTGATATAATGATGCCAAAAGACGGAAGAGACAAAAATAAATTTCCGAATTTTAAAAACATCCGAGCAAAAAATGACGAAATTAACAAAAGAAAATGATTTTATAGCTGATTCGGAATCCGGCAGCTTTCTTTTTACTTTAAAGAATAGAGGTCTGCTAGAAAAAATTATCATAAGAGAAAAAATTTCACCGGACTATAAATTTCAAAAAAGTATTTATCTTGGGATAGATCCGAGTAGTCGCTGCCTCCACCTGGGACATCTTATTCCTTTGGCAACGTTACAAAGAATCTCTTCTAAACTAAAACTAAGAGGAATAGTGGTAATTGGAAAAAGTACAGTACTAATCGGCGATCCGAGTGACCAACTCAAAAAAAGAAAATCTATCTCTCTTAAAGAAGTTCAGATAAATACAGCGGGGATTTTTAAACAAATTTCCAATCTTTTTCACCCCAGAAGAAAAAGTAAAAAAAAACTTGATCTCATTCTAAAAAAAATAAATCCAAAAAAATCTTTTTTTTCTTTTCCTATCTTAGCTAACATCGAAAATAAAACTCTCAGGAACAAAATTCAGAGCTTATTGCCAAACGGCAAAGCAAATAAAAAAGGAGATGATAATTTTTACGACATCAAGTCGTGAGAAAAAATAATTATATTTTCAAAGAATAATCCGCCTGAAATTATGTTAAACAGTCAATGATTAGGCAGATTAAGACTCATAAATTTTCTTGAAAGGTTTATCCGCTTATTCCCTATTAATAGCAAATTAATAAACCGAAGAAGAGTTAGAAGCAAAAAAGAAACAAACTTCCCGCTTAGCGAACTACTTTACCCCGTGATTCAGGCGTATGACTTTTTCTTTCTTCTAGGTAAGAAAAAATGTTTAGCGCAAATTGGCGGAAAGGATCAACTAACTAATATTACGTTAGGACTTGACTTAATAAAAAAAAAGAGTAAAAACGAAGAGTGAAAAAAAACATGGGGAGTAACGACACCATTGCTCATTGGAAAAAATAAAGAAAAAGTTGGCAAAACAAACTCCCGTCAAGAAAAAATAACGATACCAAATAAAACTGATAACGCCTTCACTTTTTACCATCAACTTATTAACTTAAGCGACAATAGTGCAAAACTACTTCTTAACTCAATTCTAGATATTCCAAATAATAGTTGAGAGATGCTTGCAAACGAGATACTCAAACAACCAAAAGAGAAGATTGCTCAAAAAATTCTTGCGGAAGCATTAACGACGCATTTTTTCGGAAAAAAGGAATTGTGATTAATACTCAATTTAAACAATTCTCTTTACAAAAGAAGAGGACAAGAAAAAAAATACAGCAAAAAAGATATAAAAATTTTTATCGAAGCACTCACTTATTTTTCTCTAACCAAAACCACCTCCCAAACAACTATCGGAAAAATCTTATTAGAAACAGAAATATTCACAAAAAAAAGGAACGTTCTCCTTGCAATCAAAAATAAAAAAATTAAGCTTGATCAGGAGCAAGTAGAAAGCTTTTGAGATAAACTTGTCTTTTTCAAAAAAAAGAAGACTTTTCTCCTCCAAGTAAAGAAAAATTTTTACGTCATTCAACAAAAAATTCCAAAAGCATTGTAAACTATTTAAGTTTGACAAAAGGAACAGTAATAAGTAAACCTTCCCGCTTGTTTTAGCCTTTTAATATAATTTCCACAACATCGGCAAGGCTTATTATTTCGGGCATAAACGAATAGTTCTCTTTGATAACCTCCAAGAGTCCCTGAAGGATTACGGAAAGAAAAAATACTCGTTCCTTTCTTGTTAATCGCTTTTAAAATGATTTTTTTTCCAAAATTAACAATTGCTTCAACCTCCGAGAAGGATAATTCTCTAGCTAGACATAAAGGAGAAATTCGAGATTTAAAAAGAATCTCACAAGCATAAATATTTCCGACACCACTAAATTTACTCTGGTCCAGAAGCACAACCTTTATCACTCTTTTCTTTTCCTGTTGAAAGATTTGAAATAGTCAAGCAGGAGTAACTATATCACTCAAAAAATCTACCCCAATATCCCTTCATTCTTTCAAATCAAGCAAAGACCTTTGACTTTTTACCAATCTTGCCTGAGCAAATTTACGACTGTCAGTAATTGAAAGAGCGTAGTCATTTTTAAACTTCAGAAAAAAAATAAAAAAACGTAGGAAAAAAGGCGGATAGTCATACAGAGTTACCCCGCGGGCTATAAAAATATTTCCGTTAAGCCGAAGATGAACCAGAAGATAGTAGTTCTTCTCAAAAGCAAAAAAAAGCCTTTTTCCGCGACGAAAAATAGCCTTTCATTCTAAACCGATTAGAGGGGTAAATTCTTGATCATTAAAAATAGAGCGTACTTCAGTAATTCTAAGAGGCTTCAAGAAAGATTTTCGGAAATCTTCTAACTCCCCCCTAATTACTTCAACCTCTGGCAATTCGGGCATTGTGATTTCATGAACTCAAAATTTTTTATCGAGATTTTCTTTGCTTTCAAAAATAGGTAAAAAGAAAAATTATGTAGCGGACAAATCCAGCGATAATCAAACAAGTTATAAACCAGTACATTGTCGTCAAGAAGATCAGTGCGTAACTTCATCAAACTAATGTTTCTTATCAGTTGCCTTCTAACAAGACGATTATTAAAAATTTTCCGCAATCGCGGCGGCAAAAAATCCGTCGAGTTAAGTATCCCTCCAAGCGAGTTATACTTTGAGAGAAAATACAAAGCAGTTTCCGAAGATACGCCTCTAATCCCTTTAATTTTATCACTTTTGTCTCCTGTCAATACTCGAAAATCCGAAAAAAAAGAGAACGATTTCTTATTTTCTAAAAAAGAGACCCGTTGAATCGATTTTTTACCAGTTAATAAACGGATCTTTTCTGAAACTAAAGGGCGTAAGTCCTCGTCATTACTCAAAATATCTATGTAATCACTTTTCTGTTCAAAGCGATTCACTACACTTCCGATTAAATCATCAGCTTCTGAAAAATGATTATGCCACCAAACAAATTTAGCTATGGAAAAGAACTCAAGACTAGTTTGAACTAAAGAGGGAAAGAATTTTTTTCAGGGGTTAGAACGACCTTTTTTATACTCCGGAAAGATTCTCTGCCTACTATCTCTAATCCGAGGCTTACTGTCAAGACAAGCAATTACCAAAGAATAACGACGATTTTTTAGAATACTAAAAATTATCCGAAAAAAAATTAAAAAAGCAAACGCAAAAAAACTCTTTCCGTTTTTTGAAGAAGAAACGGTCTTGGAAATATAAAGAGAACGAAATAAAATATTATTAAAATCAATAACTAGTAATTTAATTTTCTTTCGATTATCCAACTTTGGCACTCCAACGAATCTTATTAAACATAACGAAAAAATTGGCCAAAACGCAGCTTCCGCTTTTTATATAGATAAAAATTGTTTCAAACTTCAAGAAATAGGAACTCCGAATTTATCTACCGAAACAATTACTTCAAACTCAAAACCAAGCTCTTCTTTTTGATCGTTTTTAATCCGAACTTGGGGATGATAAATAAATTCATTTTTTGAAAACGGAAAAGAAGAATTCGAAAAATAAAGCCCGCTCTCTTTAATTTTAGCTAAGCTAGCTCTTTTCCGAAGAATTTCTTTCGTACGAGAAGAAGATTTTTCTTTGATTATCGAAATAAGTTTTTGAAATTCAAAAATACAATTCTCTAACTGGTGCGAAAAGCTACGCCCCAAATCTTCTATCGAATCCAGACTAGACCCAGGAAAAAAATTAGAGGAATTTTCACTCATATCCAAACCTAAAGCAATCATTTTTTTCTTAAAAAGATCAAACGAATTACTTTCCTTCAATTGTTCCAAAAAAACATAAAAAAAATAATCAGAATTTTGTTCTCATTTTACTTCCGAAATACTAACAGCAAGTATTTTTTTGGCAAGCCCTCCAAGGTTAATCCTCGGAAAATCAAGCCCATTCGGAATCGAAGAAAACAACGAATGCAAAAGAAAAAAAAGCGAACTATTTTTAAAAACATGATAATTCTCCTTTACAAAAGGAATAAGTTTAGAGGTTATCAAACCAGGAAGTTTGCCAAAACCAACGACCAGCATTAACAAATCAGCTAAAAGTAAATTGCCATCCTCCTTACCGGTCTCCGGATTAAACTGGTGAGTAACTACTACATCTGAAAGTAAAAAGAGAGAAAATTTTATTAATCTATTTATCGTTGTATTCTCTCCTTTTGATATCACCACGCTTGCTTCTTGAAGAAAATCAATCAATTTTTTTTCATCAGCAATAACATTCCAACAGCGAACAACTTTTGAAATTAAACTAGAAAAATCCAGATAAGCAAAATCTTTCTGTCCAAGGAAACGAGACGCCAAGTATCAAACATTAACAAGAAGAGTATTACGAAGATTAACATCATTAATAATACTAACGAGTAACCGCTTTAACACTAGATACAAGCCGGGAAAATCTACCCAGGGTGGCTTCATGATATCGTTAATATCAAACTTAACGAACTGTCCGAGCAAATCTCCAAAATAACCATTAGATACTTGAGTAAACATGTGGTTAAAAAAAATTCCTGCCTTAAAAAAATCTCCATGCATAGGACCAGAGGTAATATTCGGAAAGAGATTTAAAATGAACCTCAATTTATCCTTTGTAAGCTCAGGATTTGTAGTAAACAACTGTGAATACTTTGTTAAATGAGAGTACTCAAATTCTTTAGAAGCTCGTTTAAAAGGAGGCATGTTTATAGATTTGACAAAACAGTATCGTCTATTTTTACCCTTACAATTCATTGAAAAGATTCACTCAATCAACTCATTCGTATTCATATCAAAAAATCGTTTATTCATATTTTCCTCACTAACTTTGTACAAGAGAAATTCTTCAAAGGGAATGGGTAATAATATATTACTTGAAAGCAGTCGGGCAGAAACATTTTCCAAAAAGGCTTTAATCGAATGACCATCTTTGTGTTGCAGACTTTCTCTTAATATATCATTTCTGAGGCCAAAAAGAACTTTTAAGAGCAATTCTAGACCATCAAGATTACGAGGTAAAGAATTAAACAAGTCCAATTTGTTCCAAAAGATAGACCGGGAAGAAAATTTTAGATAAGTATCAAGATTCAAATTCGTTTCAATAACATGCTTATAGCCAAATAAATTAATAAATTCCTCCAGTGAATTAACTATTGAAAACCGGCTGTTTTGAATTCCTTGAGAAAAAAAAAGATCTTTTGTATGAGGAAAATTATTTACCCCCGAGACTACCATTGATCGCAGCAGAGAATCAATTTCCTTTTTCTCTCTGCTCTTCTGAAAATGCGAGTTGGCTTCTTTAAATAGTTCATTTCGACTTGATAAAGAAAAATGAAAAACAGCAACCGACAAGCTACAAAAGAAGCTTAATCCCAGGGTTACAAGCAATAAGTAAATTTTCTTATAATTTTTCTTCCCAGAAAATCACTGAATCATTTTTTTTTATCTTTTTTGCATAGATTATTTAAATTAAATCAAATAACTATTTAAATTTCTCACGTAATATGAAACTAAGTCTTAAACCTCGTTAAACTCTCAATAAAAATTTTGATCCTTCGATCAGGCTCTAGATTTATCGAATATACTCTTGTGAAAATATAATCGTCAGAAAAAGAGTAAATTATTTTTTTAACATATCTCTCTTCTAAATCCCAAAAATAAATCCTCCCTTTCACCATCCGGTTATTCGCTGTCCTTATTATAAATGATCCAGTTTTAATTCTTTTTTCAATTCTTAATGATTCAACTTTATAAAATTTAAACAACTTATTTAACTTTCACAAAAAGAAGGATCTATCAAAAAAGGTTAAAATTCCCTGGGCTGGCTTCAGGTTATTATTCCTGATCTCAGAAAAAGATTCAAAAAAAAGAAGATTAGAGACATGAACATTATCTACAATTAATAGATTCAAAAAACGTTCTAATCAACTAAAACCATTCGTGCCAATTTTTCTTTCAGCAAAGAAGACAAAAAAATCTTTAAAAAAACGATCATTATTTTTAAAACGCCCAATTTTTTTTAACAGTTTTTCTAATTGATAAACCAAGTTTTTTTTGTCATTCCGCAGAATATCATAATCATAGCCTGAAATAAACGATAACGTTATCTTAGGAAGAACAGTAAAATTTACAACTTGATCCATAAAAGAAAAAAACAATTTAGAAGTTGACTCGATAGCTTTTGAAAGATAATTAACCGCTGGAACAATTCTAGAATAGAAGAGGGACTTAATCAAAGAAGCTAAAGAAACGACTGATCCTAAAAAATTTATCTTTATTAACCTAAAGGAATCTAGCAGTAAAAAATACTTAAAAAATGCATTAACAAAACGGGAGTCACTTAAACGTTCAATCAAATCAGAAAAAGAAAAAGAGAAACATCTGGCGCTAGAAGGTAGAATAAATCTGCTACTGCTACTATCAAACGATAGAAATAAAATAAACAGAGACTCGATAAGAAAAAGAAGAGTTAAAAAAACATTCACACCTCCTTGTTTCAAGATAAAAAAAAATTGGAAAGTGAAATTTTGGAAATTAAAGTCAGGCTCATTCGTTTTCTCATTAAAAAAGAGGTTTTGTGAAATCAGATCACCGAGAGAACACTGAAAAGTAGAAAACCTTGGAAAAAAATTAAGAGCGTGAACAAAATAGTCTAATAAATTACCCTCGTTTTTATGAAATTGAGTGCTGGCAATAAGAGAAGTTATTTTTAATAAGAGCGAACTAAAATTATCAGCCAGCAAAGCAAAATCTGAATCAGTAACACAATGATTAATATCTTTTCTTAAAAAATCGAACAGTTGCGAGCTTTCACCCTTTAAAATACTGACTATCTCGCTAGTATTAAGCATGCGTAGCCACGTGATATACTTTCGAAAGGCGGGAAGGCGATCAAAAAAAAAATCTCCCTTTGTTACTGCTGATGACAAATAATCTGAAGAATTAGAGAAAGACTTATTTATCTCCTTTACTAGTAACGAATCTCTTTTTGATGAACCTTTTTCGACTCACCTCTCCAGGAAATCTTTGCTGGCTCCAATCTCAAATCCATTGGAAGAATTATTAACCAGCGAAGAATAAGGAGAAAAATAATTTCAAGTATTCCGAGAAAAAGATTCCCGAGAAGAAAAAAAGGAATTAAGAATCGTCAGTGGATTGATGTTTGAGGTTCTTCCTGAACGCAGACTTTGGGGGACAATAAAAGATTCTGCAATCAAATTTTCAGAAAACACCCGCCTGCTCTCAGAGAAAGCAAAAAGAACAACCAAGTTAGACAATAGAGGAAAAAAAATACAAAGCAGAAGGAAGGAGGAAAAAATAGTAAACAGATTAAAAAGAATAAAATTCCTTTTTAATCGTCTTCAAATTTTTTTTTTGCTTCAAATCTTACCAATGCTCACCATGTTCACACCAAAAAGTGGTACCCTCGAAGAGACTCGAACTCCCAACCATACGCTTAGAAGGCGTATGCTCTAACCAATTGAGCTACGAGGGCAAAGAAATCAAATCGTTAGACTGATGCTGAAGTGTTTTTAAGAGACGCCAGCCGAAGAGAAAGTTTCCTCTTTAAACGTGCTGCTCGCTTTACCTGAATTGCTCTGCGGGCAGCAGCCATATCTATAACCTTAAATGCTATAGAACTATTCACACTCGAAGGATCGAGAAAGGCCTTGCGGAATACAGATTTAACCCTCGATCTGTAACTCCTGTTCTTCATTCTCCTGCTCTGAATACTCATCTTTTTGTTCCTGCTCTTTTTTTTTAAAAATCAGCTAAAATGACTAACAGAAGTAAAAAAATTAATCCCCACACATAAAAACAAAATAAAAATGACATCAATCATTATACACAACAAGATAGACTGAGGAGCTTTTTCTGGCATCATTAATCTCCTTATGATAATTACGCTAACGGTCGTTTTTACAGTATTTACCTTTCGCCAAGAAAAAAAAAAAAGAGAAAATATTCAAAAATACTGATACAAAAAAACAAAGCAGAGAGCAAAAGAGTACTTAAAAAATAAACTCCAACTACCAAATTGAGAAATAAAAAATATTAATCTGATTAAACAGCAAAAAAAAGAAGAATTAAGTCATGTTGAAATAGAAATAGAGAAATCTCGATTAGCACAAAAAAGATTTTGATTACGCTGCCAAATAGATTTTTCTGTTCAACCTAAAAAAGGCAGCTCTTTTACTCAAAAGAAAAAAGACGATCTTGAAGTTTTCCTAACAAATTGCTCAAGTAATAATTTAGAGGTGAAAGAGGCAATCCGTAAGTTAACAAAAAGCCAAGAAAAAGAAAAGACAGATGACGAATGAGCTTGGAATCCGCAAGAGTAGCATAAAAACTTACTAAAAGGTCTAAGGAATCTTTTAATTAGATAAAAAAAGCGTAGGAAAATTAATTTTTTTCTTTGAGCCTTTTTTCAAGTCTTTCCTTTATTCTAGTGCATCTAATCAAAGCTCTTACAGCATCAACATCCTTCTTATTAGAAGAAAAATGATGCCTTAACGCATCAATACGTTTCTGTAACTTTTCCGATAAATATTCTTCTGAACCCACTTTTGCCATCTTATCTAAGTAACCATGCTCCTCTTACTTTTCTAGATCACTATCAACTAAAAATCGAAAGCACCGAGGAATTATATCATAGTTCATCTTCTGAGATTTTCGGGCCATTGGCAAAATAAAATAACCTCACTCCTTGTAATAATCTTCCGGAATTATAAACAAATCTAACCCCAATAACCCGAGATTTTTTTGTAGCCTCCAAGGAAGAAATAATACCCTTAAAATTTTTCAAAAAGAAAACCGCGGGCGTTTTTAGACCCGGTGCCCTAGGAACCAAAATAACTTTTTCTTGATTCTCATTATAACTTAATCTCAAAAAAATAAGGAAGCATAACTCTAACGGAAGGATGTTCGAGAGATAAATAGAAACGAGTTTTTCATACTCAGTTTTAGTTAAACCGATCGCCTTTTCTAAAAGCGAGCCGGACAAAATAACTCCGGAATCCTTCACTTTATTATGGATATGAAGTCGAAAAAAATCTTTTAACATTTTCGTATTTCCTTTTCTTTGGAAGCCGAATTTAAAATCCGAAGAACAAACTATTCTCTTTACACTAAGAAAATACTTAAGAAAATAAATAAACTCTCACGCTGAAACAGTTCGCGAAAAATAATCTAAGAGAATAACAACTCCTAAATCACATCCACTATTCCAGAATTCTCTTCCCCATAATCACGATCTTTCGTCAATTCAATATTTCTTTTTTCGAGCCGCAAAAGGAATCCACTCCTGATAATCTTCTAAAATTACCTTAATTACTATTGAAGATACCTTTTTTGAATCAGAAATAAGCTGAAGAAGCTGAAATAAATGAAAGTGCCCAGTATGAGGAAAAACAAATTTTCCAATAGTACAAATATTCCCATTTTTAAAAAGAAAAGTACCTTTTTGAAAATTAGCCGGACTAACTCTCCTTACCAACCCTTTTAAGTCTCTTATTACGATTATTCTCATCAATTTTAAGCGAAAGTCGCACCTTTTTTACGAAAACCTCTAAATTTTTTCATTTAGTTTCAGAAAACTGATCTAAGAGAAAACAAAAAAAATTTTTCAGAACATCTTGTCGACTCTTTTTCCCCTCCGCGACTAACTCTAGACTATTTTCCAACTCGGAGGTATAGTCGGCTCTACTAACGAAAGGAAATTTTTTGTCAAGAACACTCAGCAAAAATTTTCCCCGAGCCGTGGAACGAATAACCCCTCTTTGCCGACGTTCAATATAACCTCAGAATATTAATTTTTCGGTTATCGAAGCATAAGTGGAAGGCCGACCGATATTCGCTCTCTTCAGTTTCTTAAGTAGCTCCGATTCAGTTAATAACGAAGGAGAAGAAGAACTTTTTTTAATCAACTTCACACCCGTCACTGATAAAAAATTAGCATTGAGTACCTTAGAAAACTTTAGCTTTGGAAAAATCCAAGTCAGCACTTTACCTAAAGCTAAAAAAAAACCAGGTTGCTCAAGAAAATTTATAGTAAAACAAAACTCAGATGTTGCCGGAATAACCCCTGTCCAACTCGCCTTCGTCACCTCCGCTACCTTCAGAAAGACAGCTATTGTCCGCTCATAAATCGTCTTGTATACCAAGCGGGCCGGCTGGCCCAGCCAGTAGACTTTATCGGGAGAAAGGAAGAGATTGACAGGGCGGATGGCTTCGTGGGCAAACGAAAATCTATTTCCACTAAATTGCCTATTTATATATTTCGGCCAATCATTTCTCAAATTGTTAAATCCATACTCCCGGACTATAAATTCCTTCAAAGAAAAAGCGAAATCGCGACTAACAAAAACTGAATCAGTTCTATGATAGGTGATCAAACTTATTCTTTTTTTAAGCGCTACCACTTGGACACCCTCGTATAGTTGTTGAAGAATTTTTGCAGACTTCTCCGAAGAAAAGGAATACTTTTTACTCAGCTCTTGATAAAGGGACACGGTTGAAAAAAAAAGCGGAGGAAATATAATTTTTTTTTGGAAAATCAAGTCGCGAAGAAAAACCTTCACCTCACCTTTGAGCAGTTGGTTTTCTATCCTTCTTTTAATTTCTTGAAAAAGAAAAAAATTTTGCTGCTCCGCCGAAAGAGAAGTTGGATACAAATTAACTTCTTCCTTTGTTTCTAATACCAAATCAAATCAGTGTTTAGGAACAAAATGCTTGATTTTCTCATCTCTTTCCCAAATAAATTTCAACGCAGGACTCTGTACTCTTCCAACTGAACGTAGCTTACTACTCACCAAAAGATTAACGTATCTGCTCAACAAAAAACCAATTACCCTATCAACTATTATTCTAGCCGCTTGACTATCAACGAGCCTCATATTTATGTCAGTAAGGTGTTTAAAGGCGAAATTGATTGCCGCCAGGCTGACCTCGTTGAATCTGGCACGAAAAACCTTTTTTTTCGGATAAACCTTTTTTATCTCCAAAAATAAATTTCAAGCAATCGCTTCTCCTTCCCTATCCGGATCAGTTGCGATAATTACCCTAGGAAAACCAGAAGCAGTTGTTATTATTTTTTCCAGAAGCCTTCTTCTATCTAGTTTTATTACGTAATAAGGAAATAACCTTTCTCAATTAATTCCGAGACTAAAAACTCCTTCATTCTTCACCTGGTACACGTGGCCGGCAGAATGTAAAACTAAAAAATCCCTTCCGAGAAGTTGAGAAATGGTTTTTCCTTTTGAATAAGACTCAACTAATACAAGAGATTTAGTTTCAGCAAACAAGATATCAGATTTTCCTTTCTAGAGTTTTTAAAAATTATCAAAAATCCAACGGCAAACACATCACACAGAGTTATTTTAACTCCTTTAATTTAAATTTTATACGTCGATTCACATTCCGTCTTTTATTTTTTTTTATAACCACAATTGAAACTATTTCTGGGGCGTTTGGGAAAAACTGTCTACTTATCTTTAAATCTCGATAAGATTGTCAGAGAGTAAAGGTGGCTAGAAAAGGGTGAAAGGGTGAAGAGGTTTTTGAAATAAAATACCCACGAAAAATAGTCTCTCGGGCTTTCTTCTGTTCAGAAGAATCGGTGCTTGGAACAAGAAATCTTCTTTTTACCTCAACAAAATCTCCAAGTCGTAAGGTCTGAAAAACCTCCCAATTTTTTTTAACCTGATCAGGAAGATTACGTAAATTCAATTCGAAGAGTTTTTCCCTAACCAATGCCCTTATTTCTTTCATTGAAAAAATATTTTTTTAAAATCTTTTTCTCCTTTTTAGCTTAACTAAAATCTTAAAAACTAAAATCATCAAAGAATCGTCTAAATAACTCTTCGTCATTCAAAAGTTTAGAACAAATAAAATTGATAATTTCCACCGACTTATGAATAGTAGTAATTTTCTGCTCTCCCTTTTTTCTTCACAATAAATCTGGACGATTCTTAACCGCCGAGGCAAGAGAAGCAAGCGCCCTTCATTTTTCTATTTGCCCATGATCACCGGTTAGAAGAATTTTAGGAACCTCTAATCCATTGTACCTCCTTGGCCGAGTGAAGACGGGATACCCAAGAGGAAATTTATGGCCAAAAGACTCTTTTTCAACAGTCTCCTTAGCAAGAATAGTCAGTCTACATACAGTATTCAAAACCACTAGTGCCGAAATATCTCCATTACTCAAAATATAATCACCAACTGATAGTTCGTAATCGATAAAATTTAAAATTCGAGAATCTATTCCCTCGTATGCTCCAGAAACTAAAATCACATTCCTTTTTTCTTTAGCTAAATCAGAAGCTTTTTTTTGATCAAAGGTGACTCCACTAGGAGATAAAAGAATTACTAAAGGTTTAAAAGGCTCGTCATTTCATTCTTCCTTCAAAACTTTGATAGATTTGTGAAACGGCTCCACTCTCAAAACCATTCCACTTTTACCCCCAAAAGCATAGTCATCAACTCTTCCCTTCTCTCCAAGAACGTCTCGGATCGATCGAACCTTGATTTCCCCAGGAAACCTACTAAATGGATAAAGTTTGAGGGCACTTTTAATTAGTTCCCCGAAGGGGGTAATCACAGCAAATCTTTTTCTATAGTTTTCCTTCATCTATAAGCACCTAGCTTTTTTTGATTGATCCTAGATCACCGATATGTTTTCCGATCTTTTTCTTTATTGTCTTGGAGATCTCAGCTCCATACTTTATCCATTTAATAAAATTCTCTCGCGGTTTGAGATTTTTTAATCTCCCGTCAAGTGGATCATAATTTCCCAGCTTCTCTAAATATCTTCCCTCTCTTCCTTTTCTAGAATCTATCACAACTATCCGATAATAGGGTTTCGGCCGCTTTGTTTTTGCTAAACGTATCTTTAAGAGCATAATTATCTTCGATTAAACTATTATGACTAACTAAAACAGTCAAAATTACATTCACTCCAACAAGATTCTCAGAAATAAAATAAAAAACAAAGTAAAATAACACCTCGTCAACACTGATTCTAAGATTATAGCAAAGATAATCTACTAAAAACTTGAACCAGAAGCATTATTATAAAAAAAGGTAAACCGGGGTACTCTGAACAAAGAGAGAGAATGAAAGTAACGATTATTAATTATTAAACTCGGAAACACTCGGCTAACTATCTTAACTGCTGCATTTTTTCGTTCTTCAGAAACATTACTAGAAAAATTTAAACAAATAAATCCTACCTTACACTCTCTTCCATCTCTGGAAAGCGTAACGGAACTAACCACTGGATTACAAACAACCTCTCTTCTTTTTCCTTCAAAAGAAAAAATCCGTGAAATAATCGCCTCTAAATCCTTCTGCCTTCTCTTTAAAGATAATTTCATCTTTAGATTATGCTCCCCACAAACTGCCTTTTAAGACTTAACCAGTGTATCGCCTACTAAAAAATCAACTTTTCTTTCAAATAAAATACCAACTCCGACATTAACCCTGGCTTCTGAAATACTTTTTTCTCCGACATGCATACTGCTCACCCCTACTTCTTTTACTATTAATCTACCGTTTCGAAAGATGCTAAGTTTATCTCCTAACCTGAGTTTACCTTGTTTGACTACGCATCCAGCGACTGAGACTCTGTTCTTTAACTCAAAACGGTGCGTTATTTTTAACTTAACAGGAACAGCAACTGGTTGCAGTGTATCGGCTGAAAAATCCTGTAAGTCTTTAGTTAATTTTTCTAACCCTTTGGTTACCACAGGAGCAAGAGTTATTCTACGGACAGAAACAATTTCTCTCTTGATCTGCTCCGCCGAATAAGAACTAAAAATCGGACCAATAAAATAGACATTTAAATTTTTTATCGAGTGGAGAAGAGTAAAATCTAATCTAGACGGTTGTCCGCACATCGAGGCCACCGATCCGCTTATACAATTCACACAATTAACTGCAAAATCTTCTTTTGGTTTCTTCACAAAAATTGTTTTAATTATGATCAACACAGCCTTCATGAAGGCTAAACCAATTTCAGGCGAACTAAATTTAAAGAACGCATTATAAACTCTTTTCTTAGGAGATTCTATATATCTTCTATTAATCTGATCAAGAATATCAGCTCCTCTTTTTAAATATCGTACATCATAAACATCCAGCGTTTTTTCTGCCTTATTATCAGAAGCAGCAAAAACTATCCGTCCGGTCCTTAAAAAAAGGTCTGCGCCAAAAAAAATCACTGCCATTTGGCAGTCGGCTTGTTTTAATTCTCTTCCGTCCAGGCTAATGATTTTTTTCACCCTAAAAGAATGCAATTTATTTGATGATAACAAAACTTTAACTTCTGCCCCCTTCCGTAAAATTCCTCTTCTTATCACAATCTGGACAAATATATGTATTTTTTTTACATAAAAAGAGTTTACAACCACCGCAAGAAAAGACAACTCTGGATGACAAACTAATTTATCCCCAAAGGTTACTTCGTTTAACACTTCTATTTCTGAAAGCAGATCAGATAAACCAATTTCTTTTTTTGAACTCCCATAAACTACCGGAGTTTCTCCTCCGAGAGAAGAGGGATTTATTCCCAATTCCACTAACCCTTTTTCGATCGAAGCAACTTTAAAGGCAAAAGTATCAGAATCGATAGAGAATTTGTCTATCTTGTTAAGAAATACAATTGAGGGGAGCTTGAGTAAATTAATTATTTTTATCACCTCTTTAGTTTGTTCTTCTATCCCCCGGTCTACCGAAATAACGAGAACGGCTATATCTGCTATTCTTCCGCCACCTTCTCTTGTGGAGGAAAAAAGACCGTGGCCGGGTGTATCCAGAAGAAAAAAGATATGATGCCGATATCTTATCTCCTTAAGCGAAATTTCTTGAGTGACTTGTTCGACTTTCTGACCTTTTAAATCTTTTCCTTGAGAATCAAAAGACGTCGGACGGGAAAAGTAATTTCTTACCAAAACGTTAAGCAAACTCGTCTTGCCGTGATCGACATGGCCGACTAACACTACCATTAACGGGATCCTCTTACTACTGAGCATATAGCGCTTGTATAAAATAATAATTTAATATACACTAAATATTCTAACAAAAATTAAACAAGGTAGGAAAAAGAATGATTAAGTCAAATCGAAATGAAAACTCACTGCGAGTACACAAAATAGTGTATAAAATCCTCTAATTCTTCAAAACTCATGTTAACAATAATTCTCAGAATAGTAGTTATCTTTCCTTTTTTCCTCGTCGTCTCCCTAATCAATTTGGTAACGATACTATTTCGAATTTTCAAAAAACAAAAGAGAAAATTAGTAAAAAATCATTATTTACTTTCAAAATTTACCTGTAAACTTATCATACTACTTCTTTGATCTCGAGTAATTATCTCTAGAAATATGAAGAAAACACTAAAACCGAGAACGAATAATTTAATTTTCCTTCCCAATAATGCTCTTTCCATAATTGCACTAGTTAGTTGATTTGCCATCTCTAAATACCCTCCAGTTATTATCTTACGGGGATCAAATAGTTCTTCTCAAAATTTATTCGGGCGATTTATTTTATTTTATGCAACTTTATTCATCTTGAAAAAAGATTTACAAAGTAAAAATCCAATCCTAAGCAAAAGCTCGAAAAATGAACTTCAAACAACTTTCAAATTAACTCCGGAAATTAAAAAGGAATTTTGAAAAGAATTGAAGAACAAACGTACCTTTATTGCCTTAACTAACAAGGGAGAAAAAGAGACACTGCTTAATTTCTTCCGCAAATCAAGATCTCCGGTTATCGAATCAAAAGCTAGAACTCAACTAAATAAAACAATGTTACTTGAATTTTTCATTCCCTGACGGCTAAAAAAAGGAGAGATTCTTATTTATAAAAAAAATGAAGAATCCATGCTATAATATAGATTGGATATTAGACTGGCTGATTTACTCTTTTTCTCGGAGAGCCACAAAAAGCTCTTTGAGGGTAGGAGAGGAAAGTCCGGACTCGCAATTTTTGGTAAAAAAGAGCCAAGAATTAATTTCCGTACCATCCGAAAGGATGGGCTCAAACCGGGATTGCGGTGTGAGACAGCAACGATCCAACCTAAGTTGGAGAAAAGAGATTTGGTTAACAGACTTTTTTACTCAAATATCGGTTGGAAGTCATAAAGTGCCACAGAGACGATCCAAAAGGAAACTTTTGGTGTGAAACGCGGTAAACCTTACGGGCGAGCAACTCGAAAAATGGTAGAGGCATCTGTGATTAAAAAAGAATCACGGAAACCAGTTTTTAACTTGTGTATCCATAAGTACAGAACTGTGTTAGACAAATAATCAGCAACGAAGAGAACAACCTCTTTGTTACAGAATCCGGCTTATAAGTCTGATATCCGTAAATAATCAATGATATTTTTTAAAAAACAGACGATCTCTGTATGGTCTAACTGAGAAAATCCAAACAAAATCGTTGAAGACAAAAATATATACGGTGATATAGTAACACAATGATGATTTTTCAAATTTAAAATTTACGTCGGCCTACTTAGCAAATTCTAATATTACAAATGGATACGATTTTAATCAGTTCAACCCTCATAACAATACTACTTCTCTTAATTGGTTTTTCTTTTTTCTTAGTACTCAGAAAAAAAATCAGAAGAGAGGAAAAAAGCAACAAAGCTTTAGTACAATCGCTTATTAGTAATCTCAAAGAAAAAGAGAAAAGAAATGAAAAGCAAGAACGAGAATTAAAGAATCGAGAAAATATCTTGATAAAAGAGCAGCTTATTCTCACCAAAGAACTAGCAGACATATCTCGAGAGAGAAAAAAAATAGAATCCAAGAAGATAAATTTGGAGGCACAACAAAAAAACTTAGAAAAGAAACAGCAAGAAATAGCAAGAATAACCGAAGAAGAGGCAAAAGAAATAATCATCCAAAGAGTAAAAAAAACGTTAAAAAATTACACAACAAACTCTATCATCCAACAACAGAATGATCTTAAAGAAAAAAGAAAAAAATTAACTGTTAACGTTATTTGTAGCGCTATAGAAAAAATAGCTAAAGATATTGTTAACGCTGAAGAGCAGGACGAGACGATAAATTTGTCATTTGAAAAAAAAATAACGATCGAAGGAGATGTTAACAAACAAAAAGGTAGACTCATCGGAAGAGAGGGGCGAAATATTAAAGCACTTCAAGAAATAAGCGGAACCGAAATAAATTTTTCTGGTCCTGCTGGTGAAATAATAAATATTTCTTCCTTTAACCCGCTCCGCCGTCTCCTTACTTACGAAACGATTTCGAGACTCCTTTCTTATCATGTTGTTCATCCAAAAAAAGTAGAAGACACCTGGAATAGGGTGAAAGTAGAATCAATAGAAATCATCAGAACAGAAGCTGAAAAGGCAATTCGAGAGGTAAAACTAGATGTTAAAAGCTTTTCGGCAAACATCTTAGAAGCAATTGGAAAATTAGCAACTAGAACTAGCTATGGGCAAAGCGTACTAATTCATTCAATTGAAGTTGCTAAAATTTCATCCGTAATAGCCGCTGAACTTGAGGTTGATCAAACGTTAGCGGCAAGAGCAGGGCTTCTTCATGATATCGGTAAATCAGTTTCTTTCGAGAAGAGTAAGGGATCTCATATTATAGATGGAATAAGATTAACTACAGAGGCAAAAGAATACCCAGAAGTAATCGAAGCGATTAGAAGTCACCATGATGAAACGATGATAAAGAGTATATACGGAGTAATCGTTCGAACTGCGGATTCCCTATCTGCTGGCAGAAAAGGAGCAAGAGTTTCAGCGACAGAACAAATAGTTAAAAGAATTCACGAAATAGAAAAAACCCTTGAAAAAATTACTGAAATTGAAAATTTCTATGTTTTACAAGGGGGGCGGAGTATTAGAGTCATTGTAAAACCAGATCAGATAAATGACAATAATATTCTTGACTTTCTAGAGCAAATTAAGCAACTTCTTTCTTCATTAGTAGAAAAAATTCCTGGCGAAATTACTCTAACCATAATCAGAGAAAAAAGAATAAATACCATCATTGAAAAACTTACTCCTTCAAGAAAAAGATTAGCTAACACTAACTAAAAATAATAATAGAACTACACCATAATTGTCTACTTACAAAGACCATTTATTTAAAAAAAAAGACAAGCTTCTAAAGAATCTCGTTTTTTTTAAATCACGAAGATCAAACCCTTTAAATTTAAAGAAGAACAAAAACTTAAACAAAAGTTTGGATCCTTTAAATTCAAAAAAAAAGAGACGTAATCAACTTTTCAACAAAGTAGGAAAAATTTTGAAAGACGAAGTCTTTGTAATTCAAACCGACACAATCTACGGCCTCTGCGGGAGGGTTAATTCAAAAAATTCAATTATCATCAACCAACTAAAAAGAAGAGCAGCGAACCAAAAACTCATTACAATAACTGCGGCAGAAAGCAAAAACTTGCTTGCTTCCAAAAAGATTCTTTCAAAAATACACAAAATACACAAATGGAAAAATTTAATCCAAACAGTAAACACAAAATTCATCAAAGAAAAAAGAAGAGTGTCATTTCTAGTGAACGTGAAAAATGGAGATAACTCTGAAAATAAAATAGCATTCAGAATAGTAAACAAAGAAGAGACTATCCACGAAATAATCAAAAGAATCGGGGATATCTACAGCAGCAGCATCAATACATCAAAAAATCCTTGAGCTAAAAACTTAAAAGAAGTAGCAGCCTTTCTTCAGTACGCAAAAAATGTTAAAAAGTTTTTTGGCTGGACTTCTCAAGATTTTAGAAACAGAAAGGCAAGTTTTCATTCGCGCCCATCAATAATCTTTGACTTAGAATTAAATAGAACACTAAGAAATTAATAACTCTTTTACTTAGTTTTCTTTTTAGACCAAAGCGAGTGAGTTTTATTGATTTGCTTTCCTCGATAATGAAAAAAACGACACAGAAAAAAGTACCTTGGTTTATCACCACATTGTGGACAAACAAAAATAGACTTAATGGAAAGTGAACGGGAGACATGAGAATTCCTCATCTTCCTTCTACTTTTGGACACTCTCCTAAATGGTACCGCCATTAATTTTTACTCCTTTTTTCTCTTCCGTTGGAAAAAGATAAAAAAAAACCAAAATTCAAACGAGAAAATTTAATCCTTCTTCATAAAAAATAAAAAAATCTTTTACTAAAAATTTAGAATCGAGAAGGAATTGTTAGGCACCCTTTCTTTTCCTAAATGTAGATAAACATCATTAGCGATTATTCGACGAGAAACACAATTTTTAGCCAACATCCCTTTAAGAATTCTTCGAAAGAACTTTTCTGGAGATTCACGAAATAACTCAAAATAAGATCTTTTTGTTAGACCGCCTGGGTAACCCGAGTGGGAAAAAAAAAATTTCTTCTTAAGTCTTTTAGCCTCCACGAATAACCGACTGAGATTAATCACCACTACTTTCGCAGTTATTCCCTTCTTCTTTTTTAGCTGCTCTTTCTGGATAAAGGAAGCAAGAGCACTTGCGAGACGGCCAGGCTTTTTTCCTTCCGCATCAACGAGAAATCATTCAGTTTTCAACATCTTTTTTTTGTTTTTTCGAAAGTATTGTTTTTTAACTAACAAAAAGAGAAAAAGATAACAAACTAATGTAATACACTAATAACACACTGAGAAAAAAGATATCCGTCTTCTTAAACTTCAGAGTACGATATTTCGTTCTCATAGCATCTGGAGAGTAACCTTTGCTAGTAATACTCAATGCTCCTAGCTTAGCCCGCCAAAAAGAACGATACAGAATCGGAAAAACTAGCAAAGATAAATGTCGGATTTTCTTAAAAAATCCCAACTCTTTAATATCTGCCCCTCGGGCCGCCTGAGATTTTAAAACACCGCTAACGTCTGCAAAAGTCCCAAATATAAACGAAAAAGAAGACATTCCAACAAAAGTAAACACATGAGTGTTTATTCCGATAAGATTAAGAGGATAAAATAATCATTCAAAAGCAGCAAATATCTCTCATAAACGAGTAGTCGTAACTAATACAAGATTAAAGAATAAACAACTAAGTAAACGAACGACTAGTAACGAACCCAGAAATAACTCATTAAAAGAGAAAAGAAAAAATATCCGCTTTGGAAAAAAGATAGAAATAATTATCGTAGATTTATGAGTCGAATAGACAAATATAAAAAATAAGAATCTAGCCAATAGCTGAGAATCCTTATCTATTTCTCGACCAATCCTTGAAATAGAGAAAAAGAAAAAAGCAATCGGAATCACAATGATTATCCGTTTTAAAAAAAAAAATAAAGTTGAGACTGTTTGTTTTGAAAGAAAAAAAAAAACAACGGAAGTTAAAAATATAAGAGTTAGTACGAAAATATTTCTACTCGAAAAAACCAGCACAGTAAAAATAAGTAAAATCAAAAACTTCAGCCGCGGATCTAGACGGTGGAAAAAAGAATTTACATTACGAAAATGACCTAAAGATAAATTTGTTATCATTTTAATTAATTTTTTTTTCTTCTAAAAAATGATCCAACTCGAAGCAAACAACTTCGATCGATTTAGCGTTAATTAGTCGTAAAAACAATTCATCAGACAAATCGGAAAAAATCTTTTTGAGCTCTAAGGCGCACTCAGAAATGAATTCAGGATAAACACCCGTAGCGCGGGCCAATTCTATCCCGGTTTCGGAAAAGAAACCTCGAATCGGTAAATCAAAAATAATTTTACCATTTTTTATTCCAACTATTCTATCGGCACACTGCTTAAGAAAAGTAAGATTATGAGAAATAATCAAAAATGATTTTTTCTTTTTTTTTTCACTGTTCAAAAAATTCAGTAGACCAACAAGAGAGTTATGATCTAGTCCCGATTCCGCTTCATCCAGTACAGCCAATTCTCCTTGAATTGCTAAAACGGCCAACAGGCATGTCTTCTTTTTTTCTCCAGTCGAAAGTGTCAAAGGAATTCTGTTTTTTAATTTTTTCCAGGGGAAATTAAAATATCTTTCACTAACCCTATTCACAAATGATAAAGCCTCCTCGGAAGGAATACCAAAATTTTCCGGTCCATATAATATCTCTTTCTCCACAGTCTCGTTGAACAACTGAATTTCCGCATATTGAATGTAAACATTGACCAATTTTCTCAAAAAATGTAATTGTAACCCTTTGCTATGCGAATCGATTATTAATTTTTCCGGAAGATTTTTTTTTACACGGGAAAATTGATCCAGCTTAATTACACCATGGTCAAACTCGATTAAGCGCCCAATGGCTTGAGAAAATAGTGACTTTCCGGCTCCAGAATCACCAATTAATCCTACTATCTCCCCGGGAGAAATGGTTAGACTTATCCCTTTAAGAAGAACTTCGCCTCCTTCCCTTTTAAGAAAAAGATTATCTATTTTAACTCTCATAATAACCGTAGCACCTCCTTTCGTTCAGGGATACTCTCTAACTGCTCTCGCCTTTCACGAAAAATCCTCTTCTTTTTTAACCAAAAAAATAGTTTAACATGATCCGGGACCCCTATTCCTGCTTCGAACAAAAACTCTGATAAGTTATCCTTATTCATTAGTTCTAAAAAAGTCCCGTCAAAAACCAGCCTTCCCTCTTTAAGAATTAATAATCTCTCCTGAGAACTGATTCGGGATATATCATGAGTTACACTAATGAAAGTACTCTGGGATATCTTCTTGAATGCCAAAAAACGAGCAAAGAAATCATCACTAACCATATTCAAAGCCTCGTCTAATATTAAAAAGGCAGGATTAATAATTGCAGCAGATAGAAAAGCAACTATTTGTTTTTCACCAAAAGAAAAAGAGGACAAAGAATCATTTTTTCGAGACAGAAGTCCGAATAGATTCAACAATTTATCAATTTTCCTGTCAATCAGCTTTGGTGGAAAAGCAAGATTTTCGAGAGAAAAAGCAAGTTGAAAACAAAGATCTTCGGCAACTATTTGAGGCTCAGGATCTTGAAAAACCACTGATGACACCGAAACAAGATTACTGGAACTTACTTCTCTTGAATTAAGAAGTACTTTTCCTGAAAAAGGCTTAAACAATCCCGCTAGAATAAGAATCAGAGTAGACTTGCCAGCTCCGTTTGCTCCCAAAATAACCACGTTTTGAGAGGAATAAATAGAAAAACTCACTTTGTCAAGAATAATGCGCGAGCCAACCCGATAACTCACCTCTCGAAATTCTAAAAAATATTTCTTCTTCACCTTTTTTTAAATTACGAAACTTTCTTCTTACCCTGATCAATTTCAACAAAAATAAGAAAGTAAAGTTCAGCGTTGTCCCCTTTTCTTCTTCCAACTCTTATTTTGCGAACATAGCCTCCGCGAGAATCTCCAGAAAGTTTAGAAATAAATTCTGAAAACGGAGACGGTGGTAACAAAACTCGTTTGTCAAAGGGTAATCGGCGTGTAGAAAATGATCGTCCTTTGGTCAAAAAATCATTAATTAAGCAATCCGCTTCTTTTTTAACCCCAACAGCGAGTCTTTTCGTGGTAATAATTTTTCCATGCCGAAGAAATGATAGCAAAGAATTTCTGATAGTTAACGAATACCACTTTTTTCCTCGTTTGGCTCTTATCTGATAAGACAAAATAAATCACCCTCCTTTCCTTTCCGATCCATTTTTTTAATTTAATACTAAAGTACTATAAATCACAGATTTTCCTGTCAGGAAAAAATTTTTTCTAAAAACTGTCAAAACCAAAAAATTATTGATCATCAAAAAAAACGAATAATTCAACCGCATAAAAACGACTAAACAAATTTTGCTTTACTTAAAAGTCTCTTCAATCCAGATTGATAGTTGATTATAAGTATCTCCCCATTCTTTCAGAGCTAAACCAAGACACTCTGGAGCAGAAAACGAGCCATTCGTTTGTAAGGTAAAAATAACTTCTTCCTCCCCTTCTGCCTTTACGTTCTGTTGGGAAAAAATACCTTCTGCAAAAGCTTTTTGTATATCTTCCTCAGCGACAAACTCATCAGAATTTTTCTGAAATTCATCCTCTTTAGAACTATTGTCAATAGTTTCTTCTTGGCTACCTATGACCGATTGCTTAACCAAATAATAGCAATTAACAATTGGAGAATAATTAGTATCCAGAGCAATTTCACCAGTTTTTTCGAGAAGAGAAACATTATCGCTTCAGGAAATAAAGCCGTAACCAAGATTTACCCTTATCTCTGCTTCAAAATTTTTATCAGGAGCTAAAAGCCCCAGATACTGATCAGGATTGGCAATCTGAACATTAGGAGTGCAAACCAAATCTCGGGCAAATATTTTTTGTTCTTTCGGAGAAGATTTTTTCTCTATTTTACAAACCGCAATAGAAACTCTGCTAGCTTCTGTTTCCTCGAAAGGAAGAAGACTTCGAAGAGCAATCTTTCGCAAATTAGAGGTAAATTGAAAAAAACTCTCAAATAATCCCGGAATTGAAGAAAACTCATGTTTTATTCCTTTTATTTTTATTGAAAAGAAAGCAGGAGAATTAATCTTCCTATAAAGAATTCTTCGGAGGGATAAAGCCAAAATTGCTCCAAGGCCTTTTTCGATTCCTTTAATTTTTAAAGACAGCTTATTTTTTGCTTTTTTATACTCGATGAGTTCAAAATCTAACTTATTTTTAAACATTTTTCTTCATTTTTTTATCTTCTAGCCTTTTTCGGAGGTCGGCAACCATTATGGGGAAAAGAAGTAGCGTTTACTAGTTCTAAAATTCTTATTCCTTTTTCTTTCAAAGCAGACACCACAAAATAAATTCCACGTCCAAAACCTTTAAAAATAACCTTTACCTTTGTTTTCCGTTCGGCAAGAATCTTATCCGCTATCTGACGAGTAGCCACTTGAATAGGAAGAGCTCCGGATTTTCGCGAACCCTTAAATCCAACTTTTCCGGGAGAGCTTCAATACTTAACATTGTCCTGAAGATCAGTAACTGAAATTATCGTATTATTCAGAGAACAGTGGACATGTAATAGAAGTTCAGGCGTCTCTGTTTCTGTATCTTCTTTATCGTGATAAATCATTTCTGTAATTTAAAAATATTTAATATTAAACAAAGAATACTTCATATACTATACTTCGAAAAAATCTCCTTTACAAATAAAAAATAGCCTAAGTTTTTGATAGAACTTTTCTCTTATTAGCTAAAGCTCTGCCATGAATATTTTTAGAAGTTTTAATTAATCCTAAACGCTTCATTATATGAATATTCTTTATCGTCTCAGACTTCAAATCAGAACCAAGAACATACTTATTTAACTCCCCGGTAATATTCTCTTTTTGATCCTCGGATACGCGCTCTACCTTTAAAAGAGGATCAATCCCTAGCTGACTAATAATTTGCTTAGCTCGCGGACGACCTATTCCGTAAATATAAGACAGAGCGATTTCAATTCCCTTGTTCGAAGGAATAAGAAAAGAAGACAGCTTGGTATACTCGATCTCCCGTTTCACCGTTCTCCTTTCTTTTTTCGGTTTTAGCATTTTCATTTTTTTTATCATTTTTACTTTTTTTACTGTTTCACCAATATTTAACCCTGGCGCTGCTTATGTTTAGCCACGCTACAAATTACCCGTAACACCCCGCGGCGTACAATGACACAAGACGGACACATTCTTTTTACCGAACTTCTTACTTTCATTTTTTCTAAAATCTCCGAATTATCCGACCGAAACTAGAATTATTCTTTGACACAATAATCTTCACCTTATCACCGACTACCCCGTTTATCCTAAACCTCCTCATTTTTCCCGATAACACACAATCAACTACGCCACCTTCGTCTAAATGAACAACAAAACGCACATTACGATATACTTCCTTAACTAACCCTGACTTTATTAAACTCTCATCTTCTACTCTCACAACTATCTTTTTTATTAATCCGGTAACTCCGCTTTTTTTTTCTTCAATATTGCCCTAGATGACTATTATACAAAATCGCCAACCAAATTCTTACTCGGTTAATAATTTTTTATTTAGGTAACTTGTTCAGACCCTTTATCAGTAATCATGAAGGTTTCCTCGAAATGAGCAGAAAGATTATTTCCACTTACATCAAAAACCGATCAGCCATCAGAAGATATTTTTAATTTCGGGGGGCGCTCAAAGACTATTGGCTCTATGCATATATAGTTTCCCGTCTTTAAAATAATCTTGCCATCGTTTTTTTTAAGGGAAGACAGCTTATTTGGTACATTAGGAATAAAAGGAGGCATGTGCAGCCTTCTTCCAATTCCGTGCCCCCCATAAAAAGGAGAAGAGAAATAACCACTACTAGTAATCTCAGAATAAATCAAACTGGTAATTTCGCCCACTTCAATTCCCTGTTTAAGCAGCCGAGCTGATCTTTTTAATGCTCTTTCAGCAGCTAATAAAAGATTATTTCTCCGGAGAAAAAACAACTTTTCGTTTTTCATCGAATCAACAAGAGACGTATTGCCCACAATTCTCGTAAAAGCAGTATCACTAAAATACCCCAAGTAATTTACTCCTAAGTCGATGGTCACAATCATGCCTTTAGCTAGCAAATAATCGCCCGGCTTACCATGGACAGCAATATTTTCTAAGGATACACAAATAGAATAAGGAAAGCCTTGTGAATAAAAAGCAGGGACGGCTCCGTCCCATAAACAGAATAATCTCGAAGCTAATCTTTCTAAATCTGATGCCAAAATGGGATAATTGAGAGAATTAAACAGATAAAGCTTCAATTGCCGGGAGAAATGCCCTGATTTTCTCATCTTTTCTTTTTTTTTCATTTTTCCAAATAATAAATAATTTTTCCAGATTTAGTCGCGTTCCACAAAATCTTTTAATAGGTCAAAATGAGTCTTAGAAAAATGTTTTTCTTCCTTTCCGAGCTTGAGAAACAAGTATCTAGCTTTTAATCTTTTCGTATCCTTGGCTAACAACTTTTTTAATTCTAACGACAATTTTTCAAATTCACTAAAACGATTGATAACAGCTTTTTTTTTCTTGTCATCTATTCTTCTAACCAGTAAAGGATACATAGTAGGATGCCTAAGCGAAGAACAAGTCTGTACTACCGGAGCCGTGAAATCATCAGTTAAAAAAGGAGATCACTCACAGAAAGGACAATTTTTTCGCCTTGTAAGCCGATTAAATGCTAAAGACTTCGGAATTTCTATCTCGACAAAAAATGGTTGGAAGAACAGCCCCGGAGCGTCTTCGATCTTTTTAAAAAGTAAATTTACTAAAAAATTAAGTTGCGTCGGAGTTCTTGGAAATCCATCAATCAAAAAAAGGTAATCTCTACTTTGTTCGGTAACAATAGTTATTATTTCATCAAAAATCTCTTTCATTACCCGGTTCACAAAGTCGTCATCCAAAAGGTAACCATCTTTGTACCGTTGTTCTAATAGCTTATTACTTTCTCGATTAATAGCCGCCTTCAAAACTTTACTAAATCAAAATACCAGAGAATATTTTTGAGAATTAAATGATAGCCAACGCACCAGAGTTGTTTTCCCCGCGCCTGGCGTTCCCCAAAAAAATGCTATTTTAACCACTTTCTTTGGCTTACCCCTCCATTCTTTAACTCCGTCAAACACCAACCCTTTTTTTGTATCTAATTTACTTTTAATTCTTACTTCTCGCATTAAATGGATTGGTCTTTAGTTTTTAAGCCGAAGGTATAAAACTCTCTCGAAAGAAACGTTTTTGAATCAGAAAACTTTTTAACTGTCGCAGAATATCAACGCTCACTCCTACAAGAATAATAATCCCGGTTGCACCAATTGCTAATACTGGCGACAGAGAGCTTATTAAAGAAATAACAAAAGGTAAAACCACCAAACCTGCTAAAAACAAAGCGCCAGGAAAGCTCATCAAAAAAATCTTTCTTGCTAAATATTTCCTTGTTTCTTCTCCGGGCTGGATATTGAGAATGTAAACATTATTCTTTTGGAAATTTTCCGCTATTTTTTCCGGATCTAATTGAATCTGGACATATGCAAAGGTAAATAGAACAACGAGAAAAAAATTCAACACGTTTCCTCCTACGCTTCGTTGGGAAATGTATTGTTGGACAAAAACTATAAAGCCGCTTTCAGGATTATTAATTGCGACCCATTGTGCAATACTCATCGGAATACTAATTACCGCTGAGGAAAATATGACAGGAATTACCCCTGCGGCGTTCACTCGAATAGGAAAATAAGCTTTTTCTTGTTGCCGGCTCTCGCTAGAAGCAGTGAATATAATCGCCCCTTGCTTTACCGGAAGCCTCAACTCTGACTGCGAACAAACAACTATGAAATAAACTACCGCAAGAAAAAATAAAAAATAGACGAAAAATTTTACTATTCCTAAAAAAGTGAGTAGCGGGTCCAGCTCTGACCATTGGATTCATCACCGTGCAGCACCAATCATTTTTTGGGGAAGAGCTGCGGCTATTCCGCTAAAAATGACAATAGAAACACCATTTCCCAATCCTCTAACATTTATTTGATCAGCAATCCATAAAGAAATATATACCCCCATTATCAGCAAAAAACAGATAGAAAAGTAATAAAAAACAGGAGAAATATCATAACCATCCCATCGGATTTCAATAAAACCTTGAGAATATGAAGAGAAAATTAAAGCTAATCCTTGAAGAATTGCTAAAGGGACAGTCACAATTCTTTGACAAATCTCAATTTTCATTTGCCCTTTACGTCCTAGTTTTCTTCACCGCGAGAGAACAGGAACTAACCCTGTTGAAAGTAATTGAATAATTACTGAAGCGGTTATGTAGGGAGACACCCCTAAAGAAACAATAGAAAATCGTGACATTAAATTCCCCCCAAGAAGAGCAACTAGATCAAGAAATTCGATCCCGGAACCGGTAATGTTCTGTTTGAGCTTAATTCCAGGCATTACTACAAAAGATAAAATCCGGAGACAAAGAATAGCAAAAATAGTAAAAACGGTCATCCGCAAGACCTCCTTCGATTCGGAAAAAAAAATCGCCACTTTTTCGAAGGATTTTTTAAACATTTTTACTTTTGTGATCCACTATTTTTATTTCAAAAATTTTAAGAAAAATCATAACGAATTTAATTAAAAATCGAACTTAAAAATCTAAATTTTCGACGTAAGCTAACTAAGATTATTTCCTGGCCTTTCTTTTTTTCTTTACAACCTCACTTTCCGTTTCGACCAAAATCCCTGCTTCCATCAATTCCTGCTTAGCTTGTTTAGAAACAGAAAAGGCTCTTACAATAACTCCTTCTCAATTCCCTGCTATCTTTTCTCTTCCTTTTAATATTTTTAATCACGAAGGCATAAACATAGAAGAAACGTTTTTCACCCGGCAGAAAACTGCTGAATCAATGGTTTTAACTCCTCGCTTAATTAAAGCTAGAATACTATCAGTATTAGAAACAATCAATCGTCTACCCAGAAAATTCTTTTTCGGCCGAGACAAAGAAGAAGAACCTGAATAAACCTTCCGAGAATAAGTCTTAAAATGGGATTTAGAGTACCGTTTCAAATTTCCAGGCGGGCGTAAACGAACATTTTTTTTCATCCTTAAGTAGTAAGGAGTCTGCCCTCCTTCGAATCCCGCTCTCACTTTGCTCCTCTGCCGCTGTCCTTTATTTCCCTTACCATGAGTCGAATCTCCTCGCGCTCTAATCCTCTTTTTTTTACTAGAGCCTTGAAGAGGTTTGACGAATTTAAAATCAAACTTTTTCTTCTCCGGAGAACTCATATCTTTCTTCTTAATAAAACTTTTCATAAACATCTTCTTTTTATAAGCGCTATAAACTGATTACCCTTTTTTCTCTCGACTTCTCAGACTTAATAGTCTCTTTGCTCTTCTTTCTTCAACTTCAATTAAACGCATTGCTGATCCAAGTGTAAGAATAAATAAATAAACAAGGTTGTAGGGATTTGAAGAACCAACCAACTTAGCACTTATCCCTTTTACGCCAGTTAAATCGAAGGCATCACGAAAAAAACCTCCCGCTCTGATGAATTTCGTGTCTCCGCCATACATGTTTAGAATTAGTTTGCTCGCCTTAAATTTTTCAACGATTTTTTTATTTTTCTTTAATCTAATAAGCGAAGAAAAATCATGCCGTTTCATACTGGGAATAAAAAGAGCCTTTCTTAAGGCGTCCCGCCTTTCCCTAGCAGAAGCTTTTTTTCAATAAAAATTCCCCATCCGATCACCGGCGATAGCCAAAACTTTAAAAGAAAACCGTCTCCCGCCACGAGTAACTTTCCCAACTTTCCGGATTGATACTATCTTTTTATCAATACGATCTCTGTCAGTATGTCTTTCGAACCTAGAATTACGACGAAAAAAGGGTATTGATTTTTCACGAAGAAAACGTGCATCCCTCCCTTCTGGCTTACTACTCGTGATATTTTTATTTTTTTCCATATCTAAGCTCTCTTATATTAAACCAAATCCTAAACTTTTGTAGAAATTTTCTTCTTTTCCTTTTTATGCAACTCAACCATCTTTGTAGAGTTTTCGATGTCAACTTTTTTACTAGATGTTGATTTATAGGTGTTCAAAAAACTATCCAAAAACGCTTTTACCCTCCGGGAATAAAAATAACCAGCTGTAAAGGGAACGATAGGACGTTCAACTTTTAATCCTGCTACCATCAATGCAAATTCCCGTCCAAGTTTTATACATCATCTCTCGTTTTTTCTATTTCTCTCCGTTGACTCATCAACTAAATCACGAGAATTGAGAGAGATTATTGTCTGCCCTGATTGGCTATCAAATAAAAAACCTACAACAAATCGATTGGAAAATTTAGGCCCCACCAAAAACGGGAAGAAAAAAACAGTTGCTTTTTTAATTTGTTTTCTTCTTTTTTTTTCTAAATTCGAGCGTCTTCTCAAAAACATTTTCTTAAGATCTTAATTTTCAAACATCTAAATTAGTAAACTAAAACAACTTGATAAACTAGGTGCCGCTTGTTTTTTTGGCTTTTTTTAGCTTAACAATCTCATCATCATACCTTATTCCTTCACCTAAGTATTTACCCGGCTTCATTAACAACCTGATATTTTTAGCTACCTCGCCTAACAAAATTTTCGAAGAGCTACTCAATCTCAACCTTTCTCTATCTAAAAGCTCAAACTCTACTCCTTTCGGAATCAAAAATTTTTTCGGAACCGCAGCCCGAAAAAAAAATTTCAGTACACCACCAACATTTGAATACTGGGCGGGATCAGGAAGTGTGATAGAAAAATAATACCCTACTCCGACTATCCGAATAATCTTCTCGAATGGTTTTTGAAGACCATTAGCCATCGATAAAAAGATAGACCGAAGAGTATTGGCCACCACTCAATTCTGCAACGAATAGGGGGAACGAGAGAAAATTAAAATCTCTTTCTTATTCTTAACTTTCACATCAACCCATCCCCTAGAATGTAAAAAATTATAACTAAGATTCTTCTCAACAAATTTTATAACTAAAACTTCAAAATTTTTAATTTCCGCTATCATTCTCTCAGGAAGCAGAATACTAATCGGTGAGCCAAATCGGAAAGAATGCTTTGGAACCCTAGGACACTCCGGTTTTCGAAGGGAAGACGATGAGTTAGAGATCAAATTTGAAACGTTCTTTTTTTCGGTTATCATATTTCAAACAGAGGTTCCCCTCCAATTTCATTTTTTATCGCACTATTTGCGGTAGTAAGACCAAGTGTAGAAGTATTAACAACAACAATGCCATTCGTTCTAAGAAACTTATCCTTTAATTTTTTTGCGTTTAAAAAAATTTTTTTTCCAGGCCGAGATATTCTTCGGTAATCCTCGAAAAATAATTCGTCATTTGATTTTGCAAAAAAACAAGTAACAATCTCTTTACGAAGATTAGAATTCTTTTTCGAAAACGAGACAAACTCGCTTGAACAAGATATAAAAACACTTTTTTTTAGAAGAAGTTTAGCAACCTCTTTTAATTTTATTGAAGCGGTAAAGCGAAAAGACATTTTCCCTGAACGCTTAGCGTTCTTCAACTTAACCAAAAATTCTCCTAATGGATCGTGGTGGGTCATCATAAGATCTATTTTTCTTTCTTTTTACCTATATTCAACTTCACGTTTACCTACCTAAGGGATTTTTTTACCCCAGGTATAAATCCTTGATTTGCCAATTCCCGAATATGGATTTGACAAATATTAAATAGAATAACTCTTCTAGCCCGACCGCAGACTCTACACCTCTTTTTAAAACGGGTAGGGAACTTCTCTGTTTTATAACGTTTACTCTTCATCATTTAATCCATTAAACACACTTATTTTTTTAGTTGCTCTTTTTACTTACCCTCTACATTATACACCTCCAGCCAATTCTTTTTGTCCAATCGAATCCGAATCTAAAAAACGTGCAAACCCCAATCGGGACAAGTAAATCTTATTCAAGCGAACAGCAAGTTTATCATGCCGCCTTTTAAAAGAGATATTCACCCCCAAACCTTTGCCTCCGGCAACATCTTGAAATCTCACTCCTGAAAAAAAAAGTTGTTCAGGTACTCCTATGCTTAATCCACCTTGTTTATCAAACGAAAAGAACCGTGGTCTTGCAAAAGCAGGGATTTGAGGAAGAATTTTTTCAACCAAATTCTTAAGAAAGTATCAAGCGCCCTCTCTTCTCAAGGTAGAAAAAACACCAAGTTTGTCCCCTTTCCTCACTTTAAAAGCAGCAATCGCCTCCTTCGCTTGGCTTCAAGCAGGATTTTTTTTAGTAATTACTTTAAGGGTATTAAAAGCCGACTTAAATTCTCTTTGATTTTTTACCGCGACATTAATCACCACCTTCTCTAATTCAGGAATACACATTTTTGGAATTCCTTTCTGGGAAAAATAAGTTATCAAATCCTGTTTAAAGAGAAAATAAGCCGAACTATTATCACCGCTTCTATTACCCAAAACAGCTTTCGGGGACAAGAGAGATGGTTTTATTTTTTTTTTGCCACCTCGTTTGACAGAACTAGGAAAATTCTCTTTTTTTTTTTTTATCATTAATTATTTTTTTTTTTTACAGCCAACTTCGACGATAAATAAGAAGAAAAAAAAATACTCTCCTAATAAAAAAGGCAATAAACTGGATTTTTTTTTATTTTTTTTCCGTTTCTTCTTTTTGATGAAATAGTTTTACCTTGCTTCTTCAAACCGGTTTCTCTTTCGTAATAATATTTCCTTTTCTTTTTTTTTCACTTTTTTCGTGCTTTTTAAAAACTAACCCTTGAACAAGTAACTTATTAATTTTGGGGAAGACTGCTAAAACTTTGCCTATATACCCCTTATCTCTTCCGGAAATTACTTTTACAAAGCTTCCTTTTTTTACTCGATTTTTTTTCATTAATTAATTAGTTGTTCCGAATTTGAAAACTGTATCATGGTCGAATAAGCTATTTTATAGCATCGAAGGGACAACGGAAAATAACTTTTTCATTTCCGGTACTAAACGGATTAACTCAAAAGGAATAGGGAAACGTACACGAGTTCCCGCCATTTCTTTTCCATCTTTTAAAATTATTCCCAAGTTCATCGAAAAAGAAATTCCAAAACGAGCATATTTTGTTGCCACAATTAAAACTCGGACCACTACACCTTTCTTGAACTGCTTAGTTCTCGGAGCTACAGAGATGGTGGACGCAACCACTACATCACCAATCGAAGCGTACCGACGACCAAGAATATTGATTACCCTAACCATTTTAACTCCTGAATTATCCGAAATAATCAATTTCGTTCCCGGTAAAATCATTTTTTCTTTTTTTAAATTTATTTTTTTTTTCTTT
>WNFU01001559.1_pt2 | contig 33001 bp, 32 predicted proteins | sample 5400121 | NCBI WGS metagenome assembly WNFU01 (sample SAMN13153360, study PRJNA577476) | soil metagenome | isolation source: 100 cm soil or saprolite under grassland replicate 1 | place: USA:California | collected 2016-06-15
CTATTCGTGGCAGTTCGTCCCCGTCGCGGGCCAAACGGCGACCGACTCGGGGAGCGGCACGTGCCACTGAGGCCGTTGCGTGCCTCGAGCACGCGCTCATCGAGCTCGAAAGAGGTTGCCGAGCGTGGCGCACCTGACCACGCCGGCCCTACTACTCGTGGAGGAGACCATGACGACTCCGACCCAAGCCCTCACGCTCGAGCCAAAGCTCGAGATACCGAGCGAGGACGTGCGCCACGCCCTCCAGCTCCTCGACGCCCTCGAGACGCAGCTCGACCCCGTGATGATCCCCCCGGGCCTCTTCGAGCCCGACCCGGTTCGGACCATCGAGGCCCGATTGGAGCGGGCTCGCGAGCGGCTCGAGCTGCTCCGGGTGATCGAAGCTCGGCTGGTGAGCGCGGTCGAGAAGCTCCGGCCGGCTCGGGCTAGCCGCAGCGGTCACATCCCGTGCAGCGCGTGACCCGCTCGCCGAAATAGCCGAGCAGCAGGCCCCGCCGGCAGCCGCGTCCCTCGAGGTAGCGCCGCATTTCGGGCGTGCACTCACTCCACCTGAGGTCCGACGGCATCCAGAGGATGAGGCACTCGGCCCGGTCGCCGTCGCGCCCTGCCCTGCCGGCCTCCTGGTAGTAGGCTTCGAGCGTGCGCGGTGGGCCCCAGTGGATCACGCGGCGCACGTCGGGCTTGTCGATGCCCATGCCGAACGCGCTCGTCGCGACTACGACGGGCACCCGGTTGTGGAGGAACTGAAGGAGGACCTGTCGCCGCGTGCCCGCGCCGAGCCCCGCATGGTACGGCGCCGCGCGGACGCCCATCCGCAGCAGCGCTCGCGTCACGAGCTCCGTGAGCCGCCGCGTGGGAGCGTACACGATGCAGGGCCCATCCGCGCCGCGAATGCGCTGCCGGACGCGAGCGAACCGCGCGCGGTCATCGTCCACCCGCTCGACCGCGAACCGGAGGTTCGGCCGGTCGAACGAGGTGAGGACGACCTCCGCCCGCGGCACCCGGAGGACCTGGAGGATGGCGGCGCGGGTGGCGGAAGTGGCGCTCCCCGTCAGCGCGACCGTCGTGGGGTCCCCGAGCCGGTAGCGGTATTCGCCGAGCCGGCGGTACACGGGCCGGAACTCGTTGCCCCATTCGACAATGCAGTGGGCTTCGTCCACCGCGAGCAGCGAGACGGGCCGTCCGGCACAGGCGAGCTGGCGCGCGAGCGAGCCGAGCCGCTCCGGCGCGCTGTACAGCAGCGTGATCCGGCCGGCCAGCGCAGCGTCGAGGATGATGCGCCGCTCGGCCCGGGAGAGCAGGCTGCTGAGATAGGCCGCGGCGATGCCGCGGCGCCGCAGCGCGCCCACCTGGTTCTGCATCAGCGAGATGAGCGGTGTGACGACGAGCGTGAGGCCGTCCGCCAGGAGCGCGGGGAGCTGGTAGCAGAGCGACTTCCCGGCGCCGGTCGGGAGGATGGCGAGAACGTCCAGCCCAGCGAGCAGCGGTCCGATGACGCGGAGTTGATGGGCGCGGAAGCTCTGGTGGCCGAAACGTTCGCGCAGCACGTCTCGGGCCGCCTCGAGCCCGCCCGAGAAGGCGGTCATGCGACAAGAAAACGGGTCCCGGCTCGAAAACCGCAACCCGAATCGTGCGGAACCTGGCAGTTTCCACGCCAAGTCCGGCGGCCCTTTCGCAAGCGAATCCCGGCGAATCTGTAGCTCGCTTGCCGCAACCAGGCCCGTCATAGGCCCCGCCCCAAACCCGTAACGACAACCCTACCAAGCCGTTAGCACGAGCATCCCGTTTGCATGAGCCCTGCAATAGCGAAGGCCGCGGGGCCGGCTCGTGGCGTTGGTGATCGTCGGCCCGCTCGGTCGAGACGCGCGGCGCGGAAAGGCTTCAGCGGGTGAAGGCTTTATGAGAGCTGCTGGGGGGTTCATTCTGACGAGGGTGCTGGTACCGTTCGCCCTCTTCGTGACGGTATTCTACGCCGCCACGATGGTCAACTATTTCGTGACCCAGCGGCTGGTCGATCAGGTTTGTCGGTAAGCGACAGTCTAGCCTAGCCGTGCCCCTTCCTTAAAAGGACCGCTGTACCTCCTCACCCCGGTTGGTCCGCCGGCCCGCGCACCAGCACGAGGATCGCCGCTTGTGGGACGACGAGGTACTTCTTCTCCTCGAACGTGATCTCCACGGCCGCCTTCCGGAAGAACAGCGCGTAGTCGCCGACCTTAGCCTGCATCGGCAGGTACTTCACCTCCGGCCCGCGGATCTTCCACGGTTCGTCGTCCATGCTGGCGGGCTCGGTCATCGGGGTGCCGGGGCCCTTGGCCACGATCCGCCCGCCTTGCACCTGCCGGCTCTCGACGGCAGTCGGCGGCAGGTACAGCCCGACGGTGGTGCGCTCTTCCCCCTCCTCGGGAGCGATGAGCACCCGGTCACCGACGACGATCAGACGCTTGGGAGCCTCGTCCGGCATGGGCATCAGTATAATGACTGCCGGCGGCCGCGGGGCGAGGCCGGTTGTGACCTGCGTCACCCCTCATGCTCCGCAGCGCGCGTATTAATGGCCCCCTGCCGCGGACCCCGCGGCGTCCCCCGGGTGCTCGCGTCGAGCTGCCGCGTACACCGCGACTACCCATGCTCTCCCAGGAGGTGAGCAGAATGCTCGCGTCCCTGCAGCAAGGCTTCCCGGATCAGGAAACGCTCCGGCTCGCGCTGTCCGGGTTCACGTGGATCCTGGATTGGCAACGGCTCCTGCTGGGCTTTGCGGTATCCGGTGACAGTGTGGGAGTGATCGTGCTCAAAGGGGTGCTGATCCTGCTTCCCTCCGCTCTCCTCGTGGCCGCCATGTGGTGCACGATGGCGTCGCTCTATTCGGTGCCGTTCCGCCTGGCGCGGACGACCTCTCTGCTCACCGCGCTCCTGATGTCGTGGTGGGACGCGGGCCGGATGGTCTGGTTCTACTGGGCGGGGCTGGTGCGCTTCGCCGTCGTGCTGCTCGGCTGGATCTGGAGCCTCGTGAAGCTCGCCGGCTCGCTGTTCCTGCGACTCGTCAAGTTCATCTTCACGCGGCCACTCGCGCTGCTCGACTGGGCGACGCGCCAATACTTCCAGCCGGGCGTGCCGTGGCTCGCGTTCCTGTTCATCATCTTCTGGTCCGCCCTCGAGGCGACGATCTTCACGTTCACGCTGCGACCGACGATCAGCGAGGTGCTGGCGGACCTGACCGGGACCGAGCTCTCGGGGCTCGGGGTGAGCCTGATCCTCTGGCCGTTCCTCTTCATCCTGATCTCGGGGAGCTTCGCGGCCATTCAGGCGCTGTCGGACGCGATCCAGGCGAAGCAGACCATGCAGATCGTCTCGATGGCGCTGGTCGAAGGTTTCGTGATGTTCTTCGAGGTGATGTTCCTGTACCGCGAGCTGATCGACGCGATCACGCCGTGGATCGCGAACCAGACCGGGTTCCAGCTCGGCTTCTTCTCGACGCTCGCCATGGCCTCGTTCGGGTGGATCGGCGTGCGCGCCATGACCTGGTTCCTCTTCGGGCGCTTCGGGACCCCGGCGTTGCTGGGCATTCTGGCGCGCCAGAACATCGCCGGCGTCCGGGGCGGTCCGGTGACGTCGCCGATCGAGCCCGACTTCTGGAAGGGCCCGATCGATGCCCTGAAGCGCGAAACCGACTGGTTCAAGAAGGAAGGGCGCGAGGTGTTCGAGCTGCTGTCGCTGCCGGTGCTCCAGATCCTCGCGGCCGCCGTGAACTTCGCGGTCGTGGTGGTGCTGGGCCGGCCCACGTTCACACTGCCGTTCCGTAACCTGGACCAGGTGCTCGCCAGCACGCCGCTCCTCACGTCGAGCGGCAAGCACGCGGTGCCGGGAGCCGCCCCATGAGCGTGCCGCGCGCGTTCCCCACCCTGCTCGTCGCGCTGGCCGTCGCGGCCGGCTGCGGCGCCCCGGCCGAGCAGGAAGCCAAGACCGCGAGCTCGACAATGGTCATCGGGATCGACGTGAGCGGATCGTTCAGAGACCAGTATAACGACGCGATCGAGTTCACCTCGTACTACATCAACGCGCACCTGCGGGGCCTGGGCGGCCTGCGGGTCCCCACCTCGCTGTTCGTCGCCTCGATCGGCGGGGACCGCCCGGGCGAGCCGAAGGCGTTCCACCCGATCAACGACTTCGCGGGACGAACCCCGGAGCAGATCGCGTCGGACCTGCGCGCGTGGTTCCCGCCGCGGGACGCGTTCACCGATTTCAACGCCTTCTTCCGGCAGATCTCGACGCTCGCGAAGGAACGTGGCTTGATCCTCGCGCCCATGAGCATCGTCGTCCTGAGCGATGGCACCCCCGACGTCGCCGGCGTCGTGCGCACCGCGCGGAGCGAGAATCCCATCGCGCACATCGACTTGAGCTCGCTCGAGTTCGTGTCGCGCAGCGTGACGGTACGGCTGCTCTACGCGTCGCCGACGATCGGCGACGAGTGGAAGCGGCTCATCCGACGTAAGCGCGTCCGGCTCTGGACTCAGGAAGCGCCGGTGATGGCGGGTTGGCACCGCCAGTTCCAGCCCGGCGTGCCGCTGGAGCGCCAGGACAACCTGTGGAAGTGGGTGCGGGACAACGTGGACTTCCGGGCGCGGGCGGGGCAGCTGTTCTAGCCCTTCGATTCGGCACCCGCGCTTCGCCAGCCCGCGCGCGGCCCGTTCAGCCGCAGTACCGATCGAACGCCGCCGTCAGGTCCGCCGCGATCTCCTGTGCGGCCCGCCCCTCGATGTTCTTCCGCTCGAGCATGAACACGAGCTTCCCGTCTTTGAACAGGGCGATCTGCGGCGACGAGGGCGGGTACCCCGTGAAGTAGCTCCGGGCGCGGGTCGTGGCCTCGGCATCCTGGCCCGCGAACACGGTGAGCAGTCTCTCCGGCCGCGCCGAGTGTTGGAGCGCGAGCGCCGCGGCGGGCCGCGCGTTGCGGGCGGCGCAGCCGCACACGGAGTTCACGACGACGAGCGTGGTGTCGGTGACACGGCCCAGCGCGGCGTCCACCGCCTCCGTGGTGCGCAGCTCCTGGAATCCGATGCGCGTCAACTCCTCCCGCATCGGCTGGACGAGGCGGGGGTCGTAGAGGGGGACGTTTAGGCCGGACATGGTTCCTCGCATCGAAAGAGTCGTCGCTTCGAATTATAACCACCGTTGCCGCGTGCGGCGCCGTCAGCCGTGCGGCTTGCGCTCCGCGAACCGGAGCAGGAACGCGACTGCGAGCAGGCCGACCGCGGCGCCGACGAGCCAGCGCCGCCCGCTCGCCATGCCCACCAACCCGATCGCGAGCCCGGTGCCGCCGAGCCAGGCCTTGGCGACGAACCAGTCATGGGGGCGCAGCATGCCGCGCCCTATCGCTTCAGGAACGCCTGGAGCGCGGCGCGGAAGTCGGGCGTGGTTCGGCTGACGGCATTGACGTCGGCGCCGAGGCGGATGCCGTCCTCGAAGGGGAGGCCATCGAGCTGGTAGAACTGCTGCTTGGTGAAGGCCAGCGCCGAGGCGCTGCTCGCGGCCAGGGCGCGGAGCACCTCGCTCACCTGGTCCTCGAAGTCGGAGTCCTCGTAGACGCGGGAGACGAGTCCCACCTCCGCCGCCTGAGGCGCCGTGAGCAGCCGGCCGGTGGCCGCGAGATCGAACGCCACCTTCTCCCCGGCGGTACGCTTGAGGGTCGTCATCACGATCGCGGGCACGAAGCCGCGTTGCACCTCCGGGTAGCCGAACCTGGCGGATTCGGCGGCGAGCACGAGGTCGCACGCCGTGGCGAGGCCGCAGCCGCCCGCGAGCGCCCGCCCCTGCACCACCGCCACGACCGGCTTGGGAAGCCGCCGCATCCGCAGGAACAGCCCGCCGAAATGCAGCGCCGCCCGGCGGTTCTCCTCGACCGGCCGGTCCGCCGACGCGAGCAGCTCGGTCAGGTCCATCCCGGCGCAGAAGTCCGTGCCGGCGCCGCGGATCGCGACCACACGCACCTCGGCGTCTAGGTCCGCCCGCTCCAGGGTGGCGAGCAGGGCGTCGATCATCGGAGTGTCGATGGCGTTCTTCTTGTCCGGGCGGTTGAGCGTCGCCGTGAGGACGCCGCCCTGGACCGCCACAACCACGCGCTCGCTCTCGCTCACCGCGGCGCCTCGATTTCCATCCGCAGCAGCGCGGTCGAGAACACTTTCCCCTGCGCGTCGGTCTTGAGCGAGATCGTGCCGCCGCCGTCGAGCGCTCCGTGGAGCAGGAAATTCAACGCCTTGAGGTTGGGCAGCTCGTAGCGCTCGACCTTCCCCTTGATCATCCCCTTGAAGTGCCGCGCGACGCGAGCCGCCGTCACGTGCTTCACCAGGATCGGGTAGTACTCGGGCTTCCGGGCGATCAAGCCGACGTTGGCCGTATCGCCCTTGTCGCCGGAACGCGCGTGCGCGAGCTCGAGCAGCAGGACCTTGCGCCGGGGGTCCCCGTCCGCCCGTCCGCCCGTCCGCCTGTCCGCCTTTTTTTTCACGCGTCCACGAGCTCGACGCACGGCTCCACCAGTTGCTTGTCAATCAGCGCGGGCCAATAGGCCACGATCTCCTCCGGTTTCGGCCGCCCGCCCGCGAATCCCGTCGCGCTCGGCGGCCCGTTCAGAATGAGAGGCGCGATCTCGCGCGTGAAGCGCTCCACCGCCGCCTTGTCGGGCGAGCGCACGCCGATGCGGAGCTGTACCTCGGGGAGATCGTCCGGCGGCGTGCTCCGCAGCGCGAGCGGGCCGTGGGTGGCGTCGGCACCCACGAATTCCGTGAGCATCTCCCCGAAGTCGAGCCCGAGGTCCTCGAGCCGCTGCCGCAGGATCCGGTCCGCGGCCTTCGCCTTGCGGTAGGCATCGGGCCAGGCGTACACGAGCGTGCCCACCGCTTTGTAGCCGTAGAAGTAGGCCACCGACACCTTGAGCTTGTCGGTGGCCGGCCTGCCCCTGACGCCGGAGACCCGAACCCTGTCTGTTCCCGCCTGCTCGAGGCGGATCGTCGTGAAATCGGCGATGCAGTCGGGGGTGATGTACTCCGCGGGATTCCCCATCTCGTACACCAGCTGCTCGGTCACGCCGGCCACCGTGATGCGCCCGCCGGTGCGGGGATGCTTCGTGATGTCGAACGTCCCGTCGGGACGCGCCTCGACGATGGGGTAGCCGACGTTCGCGAGATCGGGGATGCGATCCCAATCCACGAGGCAGTTGCCCCCCGAGCACTGGGCGCCGCACTCGATGGTGTGTCCCGCGACGGTTCCCGCGGCGAGCCGGTCCCAGTCGTCGGGCTGCCACCCGAACGCGTGCATCATCGGCGCCAGGGTCAACCCGGTGTCGGTGACGCGCCCCGTGATCACGATGTCGGCGCCCTGGGCCAGGGCCTGCAGGACCGGCCCGGCGCCGAGGTAGGCGTTCGCGGAGAGCACGCGATCCCGCACGTCGGAGAGCGGGCGTCCGGTGTCCAGGTTGCGCAGCTCGTGGCCGCGGGCCAGCAGGCCGTCGAGCCGGCCCAGCAGGTCGTCGCCCGAGACGACGCCGATCTTCACCTTGCCGCCCAGCCCCAGCCGGCGCGCCGTCTCCGCGATCGCCCGGGCGCAGGCCTGCGGGTTCACGCCGCCGGCGTTCGCCGTCACCTTGATCCGGCGCTCCACCAGCGTGGGGAGGATGCGCTCCATCAGGGGGATAAAGTCCTTGGCGTAGCCCAGAGCCGGGTCGCGGGACTTCTGCTTCTGCATGATGGACATCGTCACCTCCGAGAGGTAGTCCATCATCAGGTACTCGATCGGGCCGCCCGTGACCTGGCGGTGCGGCGCTTCGAGCCAGTCGCCCCAGAAGCCCTGGCCCGCGGCGATGCGCACGGTGCGGACCGAGGCGCTGCGACTCACGGGCTGACCGCGACGCGGCGGACGGCGTCCGCGCCCCCGGTGCCCGGTGGGCGCACGCGCAGCTCGACGAGCGGCGCGCACCCGTCGGGCATCGGGAGGTCCGGCGTCTTCCCGAGCGGCAGCGGCGCGCGGCCGCCCGGCAGGACGGTGACGGTGGATCGGTCGCCGAACGGATCACCCGCGCGGAGCAGGAAGCGGACGCGCACGGTGGCGCGCCACGGGTGTGCGCCGCCGTCCCGCGCGAATGCGGGGAACAGCTCCACCGTGAGCGGCCCGCCCTTGAGGGTGCCCGGCACGCCGAAGGTTTGCCGCCCGAAGGCGTAGTTCATCGCGCCTTGGGCGGCCTGCTGGCCGGCGGCGTCGAACTCCGTGACGCCGAAATCCGTGAAGTCGTTCCACTGCTCCCGCGGCAGCTGCACGTCGATCTCGGCCCGATCCGCCCAGGCGGGGACTCGCACGGCGAGGCTCTCCGCCGGCGCGCCGCGGCCCCTCACCTCGACCGCGCACTCGGCGCCGAGGAGCGTCGTGCTCAGCCGCCCACCGGCGCTCGCCGTGCCGGGATTGGAGGCTTCGGTCTCCGCCAGCGCGATGGACGCAATCCGGGCGCGCGCGGTGACCGTGATCCCCGAAAGCGGGGGTGCGAACACGTCGAGCTCGTAGACACCGGGCACGAGGTCCTCGGCGCGCACCATGAAGGTCGCCGTGCCCGGGTCGGCGCGCCCGATCGCCACCTCTTCCAGGTCGCGGAACGGCCGGCCATTCGGCTCGTACAGCCGCACGGTCGCGCCCTGCTCGGCCGAGTCGGCGAGCGTCACGGTGGCGACCAACGTCGCTCCCGGCTCGGTCGCCCGCAGGAAATAGCGCTGCACGCGGGCGGGGCCGACCGCGCGCCGCTCGTCGTCCAGCGGCTGCGCCGCGAGGTCGTAGGGAACGACGACCGTGTTCAGCAGCGTGAAGACCGGTCCGGCGAGCGTGTCGGTCGCGTTCCACGCTGTCACCGTGCCGCTGTACACGCCCCGCTTCGCGAGCGCGCCGCGCGCGTACACGACCGGAATCTCCGTCTCGCCCGCCCCCGCCCCCCCCGCGGGAAGCACGGCGGGGACGGAGAGCCACGGCACACCGCTCTTGAGCAGGAACTGGGCGGCGCGGAGGCCGGCGACCTGCCGCACCCGGAACAGCTGCAGCGTGTCGTCCGGCCCCGCGAGGCCATCCCGCCGGAACGCCGCCGACCCGCCGCTCGGCGTCCGCACGACATAGTGCGAGCCCTGGTGCCCGCTCAACAGCCACCGGTAGGCGCTCTCGAGCCGGGGCAGGCCTGCGCCCTGGTCGATCCCCGTCTCGCCGGAGAACCGCCTGGCGGTCGCGCGGAGCGCCTGCGTCACCTCGGCGGCGCTCACCCGCCGGCCCTCCTGCAGCATCGCGGAGATCAGGCACGCGACCAGGCCCGCCGCGTGCGGGGCGGCCATGCTGGTGCCGCCCTTGATCTCCTCGCCCGTGTCCCACCCAGGCACGGCGGAGAACGCCACGCCGGGGGCCACGATGTCGGGTTTCGCGAGCTCGCCGCCGCGCGAGCTCCACCAGCCGAGCACATCGGGGGCGGGGGGCATCCCCGCCTGCGGTGGCCGGGCGAACGCACCCGGGAACACCGCGCCGACCGTGAGCGCGAGATCCGCGGAGCCGGGGAACCCCAGCGTGGAGAGGCCCGGCCCGTCGTTCCCGGCGCTGATCGTGAAGACCACGTTGGGGTGCGCGGCGAGGAAGGCGTTGACGATCGAGTCGATCACCGCTCGCCCCTCCAGCTCGTTCCCGACCCCGAAGCTCAGGTTCAGCACGAGCGGGAGGTTCCGCTGCTCGGCGTAGCGGGCGGCGTACTCCATGGCCCGCTGCATGGCGCCGCTGACGGAGATCCCGCCGCGCGCGCTGTTCGCGATCTTGAGGCCGAGGACCTGAGCCCCCGGCGCCACGCCGTCGAAGTCCGCGATGTTGAACAGGTTGTGGCCGGTCGCGATCCCCGCGACGTGCGTGCCGTGGCCGCCATTGTCGAAGAAGAAGTCGAGCGTGGGAACCCGGCCCGCCTCCTGGAAGTTGGCGGCGAGCGTGATCGGCTTCGCGCCGAGGGCCATCGTCTCGCGGCCCTGGCGGTAGTCGTGGAGCGGCGTCTCGTCCTCGAACGAGCCGTTCAGGTTCGAGTCGAGGAACGCGACCCAGCCGTCGGGCGCCTTTACGACGATCACCGGGAAGGCGTCGGTGTTGTCGCCGTCCCCGTTCAGATCGGCGGCCGGCGCCCGGCCGAGCGGCAGCTCGGCGATCTGCCCCGCGTACCACGTGGTGGCGCTGGTGAGCCGGCCGATGCGCCCTGCCCCCGAGAGCTTCCGCCCGCCGACCGACACGGTGCCGTCGCCCGACGGGGTGACCGGGGACAGGGCGACCCACCCCTCGCGCGAGAAGTCCCGCAGCTCGACGATCTTGGGCGCGCCGGCGCTGGTCGTGATCAGGCCGTCCGCGCCGGGATCGACGCCGGTGTCGAGGATACCGACGAGCACGCCGCGCCCATCGTACGTGGGATGGCGTTGCCGGAACTGGTCCACGCCGGTGCTCTTGAGCGGCATCAACCCTGCCATGAACGCCACGGGGGGCGGCACCGCCGGCTGGGTGTGCTCCGCCGTGGCGTCGGGCGGCGTCAGCGCGGAGGGCGGCGCTGGGACGGCGCCGGCCGGCGGCGCTGCCACGGGCTCGAGCCCGGCGGTGGGGCGCGACGCAGCGCCTCCGCAGGAGGCGAGCGCGACGAAGAAAAACGGGAGCAGGCGTGATCTCATGTGCGACTAGGGCAGCACGAAGGGGCCGATGTGAGGGCCGGGGTATTCGGCGGTCAGCTCCAGCAGGAACGCGAGGGTATCGCGGGTCTCCTCGGGGAGGACGATGGCGTCCACGAAGCCGCGCGCGCCCGCGAACCTGGCGTCGAGCTGGTGCTCGTAGTCGGCGCGCATCGCGTCGACCGCGGCGGCGTTCTCGGGCTTGGCCGCGCCGTTGCCGTAGATGGCCTGGATCGCGGACTCCGCTTCCATCACCCCCATCCGCCCCGTGGGCCACGAGAGGATGAAATCCGGATCGAAGCCCTGCCCCGCCATCGCGTAGTAGCCCGCCCCGGAGGCATGGTTCACGGTCAGGACGAGCTTCGGCACGGTCGCCGTGGCCATCGCCTCGACGAACCGGGCGCCCGCGCGAATGATCCCCGAGTGCTCCGCCTCGGTTCCAACCATGAAGCCCGAGACGTCCTGGATGAAGAGCAGCGGGAGGCGCTCGCGGTCGGCGTTCTCGATGAAGTAGGCCACCTTCTCGGCGCTCTCGGTGTAGACGATGCCGCCGATCTTGGGCGCTTCCCCCGTCTTCTTCCCCTTGATGAGGCCGCGCGCGTTCGCGATCAGGGCGACCGGCCGCCCCGCGATCGCGCCGTGGCCGCACCGCATCTCCGGCGCGATCTCGGGCTGGAACTCGTCCAGCTTGCCCGCGTCCAGCAGGCACTCGAGCACCGCGCGCACGTCGTAGCTCATGCGGTGGTCGGCCGGGAGGAGATCGTACAGGTCCGCGGCGCTGCGTTTCGGCTTGCCGCCGGGCGCGGGCGGACGCAGCGTGCGTGGCAGCCGGGCGACATACTCCCGTACGTGCTCGAGGCAGTCCTCGTCGTCCCTGGGCCGGTAGTGCGCCACGGCGCTCACCGCGGTGTGAGTCGTCGCGCCCCCCAGGAGCTCGGCGTTCACGGTCTGCCCGGTCGCGCCCTTCACGAGGTTCGGGCCGCCGAGGCCCATGAAGGACGTCTCCTGGACCATGAAGATCACGTCCGAGAGCGCCGGCAAGTACGCCCCGCCGGCGATGCAGGGGCCCATCACGGCGGCGATCTGCGGCACCTTGAGGTAGCGCCGCATGATCGAGTTGTAGTAGAAGATCCGCGCCGCCCCGTATTGCCCCGGGAAAACGCCCCCCTGGTAGGGGAGGTTGACGCCCGCCGAATCGACGAGATAGACGATCGGGATCCGCTGCCGCATCGCGATCTCCTGGGCGCGGAGGATCTTCTTGATCGTCTCCGGCCACCAGGAGCCGGCCTTCACCGTGGCATCGTTGGCGACCACGACGACCGGCCGCCCGGCGATCCGGCCGAGCCCCGTGACGACGCCGGCCGCGGGCGCCTGGCCGTCGTACTGGTCGTAGGCGACGAGCAAGCCGACCTCGAACCACTCGGCCCCTTTGTCGAGCAGTCCGGCCACGCGCTCGCGCGCGGTGAGCTTTCCCTGCTCGTGCTGGCGGCGGATTTTCTCCTGGCCGCCCCCCTGCTCGAGCCGGGCGCGGAGCTGGCGGTACTCCGCCGTGAGCGTCTTGAGGCGGCTCACGGGCGGAGGCGGAGGGCGGAGTGCGGAGAGCGGAATGGGCTAGGCGACCACATGCTGCGCAGCCCACTCCTGGATGTACTGGACGAGGGCGGAGGTCTTAGTCCCCGGGCCGAACAGCTTCCCGATCCCCCGCTCTCGCAACGTGTCCATGTCCTCGGGCGGAATGATCCCGCCCCCGGTCACGAGGATGTCGTCGCGGCCGGCCTCGTCGAGCAGCCGTTTCACGCGGGGAAACAGCGTGAGGTGCGCTCCGGAGAGGATCGACAGGCCCACCACGTCCACGTCCTCCTGGATGGCCGCCTGGGCGATCATCTCCGGCGTCTGATGCAGCCCGGTGTAGATCACTTCCATGCCGGCGTCCCGCAGCGCGGCGGCGACGACCTTGGCGCCGCGATCATGCCCGTCGAGCCCGGGCTTGGCGACGAGGATGCGGATCGGCCGCTTCAGGCCGGACATCAGCGGCGGAACCGCAGCAGCGCCGCCAGGCCGTCCACCGCGTGCCGCGCCGTGTCGTCGTACAGCACGTCCACCTGCGCGCGCTGGCGCAGCGCCTCTTCTACGGCGTCGTCGATCTGGGGATCGTCGTTGTGGCCGTCGGCGAGCAGGGTGCGCACCTGGCCCTTCCCCAGGGCCTTGACCGTCGCCGCGATGCCGTTCACCGCCCAGCCGGTGCCCAGCCCGTCGTGCAGGGCCGCGGCGTGCGCCTGCTCCCAGGCAATCTCCCGCTGGGCGCGCAGGAACAGGGCGGCCTCACGCACCTCGGCGGGGCTCGCCTTCTTGGGGTTGAGCTTCACGACGCCGAGCACCAGGTCGTGGAGGTAGGTGTGGAGGTGGGGCACGAGCGCGGCCGCGTCCACGCCGATGCCCGCCACCACGAGCCCCGTCAGCGGTCGCTGGGTGTGGAGGTGGTAGATGTGGTCGGCGACGCGGGCGTAGTGCCGGTGCTTTTCCTCGCGGATCCGCATGTGGTAGTTGTGCTCGCCGTATCCGCCCGCCAGCATGTTCCCCTTCTTCGCCTGCCGCTCGCCGTGGAATCGCCCCGGCCGCGTGGCCCCGGCGGTGAGGCCGGGCAGCTCGGCGACATCGAACGCCGTCACCTCGAAGAACCGCGCGCCCGTGCGGTCGCACGCCGCGACCAGGATGGTTCCGAACTCCTGCTCCAGCGCCACCAGCTCGCGGATCAGCGGCGTCGGCTCCGCCGCCAGGCGCGACCGGTGGACGTGCGGCAGCGGGATCGCCTCGAACAGGTCGAGCGCCTGACACGCGAACACCGCACAGCCGCGCGCCGGCGGCAGCCGCCCCGGCTCGTCGAAATAGCGCCGCACCCGCTCGAGGTCGGCCGCCACCTGGTCGCGCACCGCGCGCTCCGGCTCCCGCTGCTCGACGGCTGCCAGCACGTCACGGATGCGGTTCTTCACCTTGATGAGGTACTTCCCGCGGGTCTTGTCGCGCGGCTCGAGCTTCAAATAGCACGAGACCACCCGGTAGGGTCCGGGCTCGATGGCGGCGAGCCGGCGGACCACGTCGCGCACCGGGTTGTCGGTGGGAACCAGCGGGGGTGCCGTCATCTCGCTCAGAAGAACACCGGCTCCCGGTAGGCGCCGTAGACGCTCTCGAGCGCGTGCCGGATCTCGTGCAGGGTGCAGTAGGCTCGGGCGCAGTCGAGCATCGGTCCGATGACGTTGCGCTCCTGGAGCGCGGCCTGCCGCAGGGCCTCGAGACGCTGCTGCGCGAGCGGGTTGTCGCGCTCGGCCCGGAGCCGCGCCAGCCGGCGCCGTTGATTCTCCTCGGCGTCGTTCGAGACCTTCATGATCTCGACCGGATGATCGTCCTCACTGACGAAGTCGCTCACGCCGACGATGATGCGTTGCCCCGACTCGACCTCGCGCTGGTACTGCGCGGCCGAGCGCGCGATCTGGCGCTGGAACCAGCCGCTCTCGATGCCCTGCACCACCCCGCCGATCGACTGGATCTCGGCGAACATCGCCTCCGCCTCGCGCTCGAGCCGGTCGGTGAGCGTCTCCAGATAGTACGACCCACCCAGCGGATCGATCACCTCGGCCGCGCCCGTCTCGTGGGCGATGATCTGCTGGGTCCGCAGCGCGAGTCGGGCCGCCTCCTCCGTCGGCAGGGCGAGCGTTTCGTCCAGCGAGTTCGTGTGCAGCGACTGCGTCCCGCCCAGCACGGCGGCGAGCGCCTGGTAGGCGACCCGCACCACGTTGTTCATCGGCTGCTGGGCGGTGAGCGTCACGCCCGCCGTCTGGCAGTGGAACCGCATCGTCCAGGAGCGCGGGTTCCGGGCCCGGTAGCGCTCGCGCATGTGGCGCGCCCAGATGCGCCGCGCCGCGCGCAGCTTCGCGATCTCCTCGAAGAAGTCGTTGTGGACGTCCCAGAAGAAGGAGAGCCGCGGCGCGAACGCGTCCACGTCGAGTCCCCGGGCGATGCCGCGCTCGACGTACGTAAACCCGTTCGCGAGCGTGAAGGCGAGCTCCTGCGCCGCCGTCGCGCCCGCTTCGCGGATGTGGTAGCCCGAGATCGAGATCGAGTTCCAATGCGGCGCATGGGCGGCGCACCACTCGAACATGTCCACGATGATCTTGAGCGCGGGCTCGACCGGATAGACCCAGGCGTGTTGCGCCATGTACTCCTTGAGGATGTCGTTCTGGACGGTGCCACGCAGCCTGGTGGAGGCCACCCCCTGCCGCTCCGCCGCAGCCACGTAGAAGCACAACAGCATCGCGGCGGGCCCGTTGATGGTCATCGACGTCGAGACCCGGTCCAGGGGAATCCCGCTGAACAGCTCTTCCATGTCCGCGAGCGAGGAGATCGCCACGCCGCACTTCCCCACCTCGCCCTCCGCGCGCGGGTGGTCGGAGTCGTAGCCCATCAGCGTGGGAAAATCGAACGCGACCGAGAGCCCCGTCTGGCCGTGCTCGAGCAGAAACTTGTAGCGCCGGTTCGTGTCTTCTGCCGTGCCGAAGCCGGCGAACTGGCGCATCGTCCACAGCCGGCCGCGGTACATCGTCGGGTGCACGCCCCGGGTGAACGGATACGCCCCGGGGAGACCGAGCTGCCGGTCAGGATCGAACCCGGCCAGGTCGGCCGGGGCGTACACCGGCTGCCTGTCGCTGCCGCTCACCGGGGCGCCCCCCGCTCGGCCCGCACCTGGTCCAGCATCTCCGCCGCGACGTCGTACGGGCTCCTGCGGCCGGCGGCGATCTCGTCGAGGCTCCTCGCCAGGAGCGCCTCGGCCTGCGTGGACTCGGCGATCCACTGCCGCACGGCCCGCTCGAGCACCGCGCGAGTCCGCTGCGCGAGCCGCTCGCGGCGTCGCGCGGCGAATTGGCCGCTCTGCTGGAGGTACACGTGATGCCGATCGAGCGCGTCCGCGAGCTCCGCCACCCCCTCGCCCCGCGATGCGACGGTTGCAATCACGGGAGGCTCCCACTCCGGGCGGTCAGGCGGTCGGGCGGACGGGCGGTCAGTGGAAGCCGTTCCGTCCGCCTGTCCGCCGGTCCGCCGGTCCGCCAGGCGGGGGGCGTGGTGCGGGGCCACGTGCCGGAACGCGTTCCCCCGCCGGATCCCGAGCATCACCTCGACTTCCTGGCGCAACTTGTCAGCCCCCGGACGGTCGCTCTTGTTGATCACGTACAGGTCGGCGATCTCCATGACGCCGGCCTTGAGGGTCTGGATGCCGTCCCCGGATTCGGGCACGAGCACCAGCACGGTCGTCTCGGCGCTGCGCGCGATGTCGAGTTCCGTCTGGCCGACGCCGACCGTCTCCACCAGGATCCGCTCGTACCCGAACGCCTCGAGCAGGTCCGCCACCTCCGCGGTCGTCGTGGCGAGCCCGCCGTGCGCGCCCCGCGTCGCCATCGACCGGATGAAGACGCTTGTGTCGAGGCTCGCCGACTCCATCCGGATCCGGTCGCCGAGCAGCGCGCCGCCCGTGAACGGGCTGGTGGGGTCGACCGCGATCACCCCCACCTCGAGCCCGCGCCCCCGGAAGTGCAGGATCAGCCGCTCGGTGAGCGTGCTCTTTCCCGCGCCGGGCGGCCCGGTGATGCCGATGCGGCGGGTCCCGCCGCGCCCCAGCCGCGCGTGCACATACGACAGCACCCGCTCGAACCCGTCGCGCTGGTTCTCGACGAGGCTGATGGCGCGGGCCAGCGCCGCCGGCTGGCGGCGGTCCAGCCCCTCGAGGATCCGCTCGATGGTCATTCAAAGGTAACTAGAAGAGGAGCCACGTCCCCAGTCCCAGGAGCAGCAGGAAGCCACAGACGTCCGTGAAGGTCGTCACGAAGATCGACGACGCGATGGCGGGATCGATCCCCAGCCGCTCGAGCACGATCGGGATGAGCGCCCCCGCGAACCCCGCCACCGCCAGGTTGCCCCACATCGCCAGGAGCACCACGAGCCCGAGCCGCCACCCCTCGCCCATGGCCGTCGCGACGAGCCCGACCACGACGCCGTTCGCGATCCCGTTCACCGTGCCGACCAGGATCTCCTTGCCGATCACCTCGAGCGCGCGGCTCCGCGGCAGCTGCCTCAGCGCCAGCCGGCGCACGGTGACCGCGAGCGCCTGCGTGCCCGCGTTGCCCCCCATCCCCGCGATGACCGGCATCCACACCGCGAGCGTCACGACGCGGGTGATGGTGCCTTGAAAGAGATACACGACCGCGCCCGCGAGAAAGGCGGTCAGCAGATTGACCCCCAGCCACGGCAGGCGGCGCTTCACCGCGGTGCTCCACGGGGCGGCGAGGTCTTCCGCAGGGCTCACGGAGGCGAACTTCAGGAGGTCCTCGGTCATCTCCGCTTCCACCACATCGATCACGTCGTCGAAGGTGACCCGGCCGAGCAGGCGCCCGCCCTCGTCCACCACCGGGAGGGCCGCGAGGTTGTAGCGCGCCATCAGCCGCGCGACCTGCTCCTGATCGAGCTCGGGGCGCGCCGCGGCCGGCACCGGCTCCATCACCTCGCGCACCCGGCGCGCCGGCGCGGACACGATCAGCCGCGCGGTCGGCACGACGCCGGTCAGCCGGCGGCCGCCGTCCACCGCATAGACCTGGTACAGCTGGTCGTCCTCGGCGCACTGGCGGCGAATCTCCGCGATCGCCTCGGCCAGCGACGCGCTCTCGCTGACGGCCACCACCTCGGTGGACATCAGCCCGCCGGCCGAATCCTCCGGGTACCGGAGGACCTGCTCGACCTCGGCGCGATCCTCCACCGCCGCGAGCACCGCCTCCCGCTCCTCGGGCGGCAGCTCGCGGATGAGCGCGGCGGCGTCGTCCGACGGCATCTCCTCGACGAGCTCGGCCGCGTAGCCGGGGCCGACGGCCCGAAGCAGCTCCTCCGCGTGCTGGCCCCGCCCTTCCAGCTCCGCGAGGGCCTTCGACGCCATCTCGAGCGGCAGCTCCGCCAGGGCACGGGCGCGCGCCGGCTCCTCCAGCGTCGCGAGCACGTCGGCCACGTCGGATGGGTGGAGCTCGGCGACCCGCTCGATGAAGGGGCGCAGGTCTTCCTGCTCCGCGAGGCGCTTCAGCTCGTCGGGCTGCCCGCCGGGACGCTTCACTGGCCGGTCCTCGTGAGCAGGGTCGAGAGGTCGAGGCCGGCCTGCGGCTCGCGCGTGCCGCTCGGGAGCAGCGCGCCCGCCGAGATCACGAGCTTCATCCCGGCCTCGATGGACAGGTCCACCGGCTTGGTCCGGGCCTTCGGCACGATGAGCAGGAAGCCGGAGGTGGGATTCGGCGTGGTGGCGACGAACACGTTGACGCACGGCTCGCCCAGGATCGCCTCGGCGAACGGGTTGTCCTCCGCGGTCACCCAGCCGATCGCGTGACTCCCCGGCGTGGGAAACTCGATGAGGACCGTGCGCAGGAACACCCGCCGGTTGCCGCCGATGACCGCCTGCACGATCTGGCTCGCCGCGTTGTAGATCCGCGCGGTGACCGGGAAGCGCCCGAGCAGGCTGTTCCACCATCCGATGAGCTGGCGCCCGACGGCATAGTGGGCGAGCCAGCCGATGGCGAGCACGGTGAGCAGCAGCAGCACGAGGCCGAGGCCGGGTATGTGGATCCCCAGGAGCTGCTGCAGCGAGCGGCCGAGGATCGCGTCCAGGGCCTTGAACAGCCAGACGAGAACGGCCGCCGTGACGCCCACCGGCGCCAGCACGACGAGCCCGGTGAAGAAGTAGCGACGCAGCCGGCGCCGCCCGCTCACGCGCTCTCCTCCGGCCGGTCGAGCGTGAGCGTCCGGACGGGGGTCGGGCGTGCGACCACCCGCTCGACCCGGGTCGCGGTCGCGGCGAGGACGTCGAACTCGAGCCCCTTCAGCACGAGCCGCTCGCCGGCCCGGGGAATCCGCCCCAGCGTCTGCACGAGCAGCCCGCCCACGCTCTCGGCGGCGCGGCTTCCGAACGCCACACCGAACACCTCTTCGAGACGGGTGGCGGGGGCGCTCCCTTCGAGCTCCAGCACCCGGGGGGCCGCCTCGCCGGGCGGTTGGGCCTCGGGCTCGAAGATCTCGGAGACGAGATCGCGCAGCAGGTCCTCGAAGGTGACCAGGCCCGCGGTGCCGCCGAACTCGTCGAGGACGACCGCGAGGTGGCTGCGGCCGCGCTGCATCTCGAGCATCAGATCGGCCGCGCGGGTCGTGCCCGGCACCACGAGGGCGGGACGCACGGGCACCGGCGCGTCCGGCTGGAGCTTGAGCAGGTCGAAGGCGTGGGCGACGCCGACGACCTCGTCGAGCGAGCCGCGATACACGGGGTACCGGCTGTAGCGCGACTGCATGCAGACGTGCGCCGCTTCGGCGGCGAGCAGGTTTTCCGGGATCGCGACGATCGAGGTGCGCGGGGTCATGAGCTCCTTCACCGGCCGGTCCGCGAATGCCAGCACGCCCGAGACCACCGCCAGCTCGTCGGCCGAGGCGAGAGCCGCCGTCTCGGTGTTCGTGAGCACGGCGGCGAGCGTGGTGCGCTTCGACGGGTCGCGCACCGGGATGAACGGGGCGAGCGGGCGCGCCAGCCGCTCGAGCCATGGCACGGCCCGCGCCACGATGGGCTCGGCCCAGCGGCGCCCCACGACCCGTGGCACGAGGTAGGCGGCGCTGACGAGCAACGGCACGCCCACGGCGACCGTGAAGACGCCCAGGAAGGTTGGCGTCGCCTGGGCAAGCAGCGCGGGAAGGGCCCCCCCGGCGCTGACGATCGCGAGCGTGGTGAGCGCGTTCGCCGTGGCGAGCACACGACCCGGGTTTTCGAGCACCTCCGCGGCGGCAGCGGAGCCGCGCAGCCTGTAGGAGACCCAGCGCGTGAGCTCGATCTGGCTGACGGCGGCCGCCGCGACGCCCACCGCCGCCGCAGCGGCGGCGAGCAGGACGCCCAGGACGAGGAGGACGAGCGAGACGATCACGGCTGCCGCTCGAAGCACACGCGGGTCACGCGCCGCCGGTCCACCCGCTCCACCACCACGCGGAAGCCGTCGAGGGTCAGCTCTTCGCCGGTGCGCGGCACGCGGCCCAGCGCGGAATAGATGAGCCCGCCCACCGTGGACACGTCGGGATGCGCGAACGTGCGCCCGAGCGCCTGGGAGAGCTCCTCGAGCGAGGCCCGCCCGTCCACCAGGTAGCGGTCGCCCTCCCGCCGGATGGCGGGCGGCGTCTCGACGTCGTGCTCGTCGCGGATCTCGCCGACGATCTCCTCCAGGATGTCCTCGAGCGTGATCAACCCGGACGTCCCGCCGAACTCGTCCACCACGATGGCGAGGTGCGCGGGCCCCCGCTGGAAGTCGCGCAGCTGGCTGTCCAGCGTTTTCGTCTCGGGGACGTAGGACGCCGGCCGGACGAGGTCCTGCCAGCGGGCGGGCCCGCTCCCGACGCCCATCACGAGCGGGACGAAGTCCTTGGCGAATACGACGCCGACGATGTTGTCCGGGGTGCCGTCGCGCACCGGCAGGCGAGAGTGCTCGCTCTGGCGGAACGCCTCGAGGACCTCGTCGCTCGAAGCCGCGATGTCCACCGTCACCATATCGAGCCGCGGCGTCATCACCTCGTCCACCGTGGTATCGGCGAGGGTGAAGACGCCGAGCAGCATGTCGCGCTGGGCGACGCCGAGATCGGGCTCGAGGGGTCGGGGCACGCCCACCAGGGCGTGGAGTCCCTTGTCCATCCAGCCGAGCAGCCAGAGGAGCGGGCCGAACGGCGCGAGCGTGCGCCGGGCGAGCGGCAGGGCGGCGGCGGCGACCTCGGGCGCGATGCGCGCGACGCTCCGGGGCAACGCGTCGCCCACGACGAACAGCAGCCCGCCCGCCGCGGCGAACGCGCCCAATCCTTGTGCCCAGTCGCGTGCCCACCAGTGGAGCACATGCGCCCCGGCCACCGCGCCGAGCACGAGCAGGGCGAGGCGCGCGACGTGCAGCGCGCGGTGCAGCGGTACGCGCCCGCGGATCGTGGCGGGCGGCGCGTCGCCCAGCGTGTGCAGCGCCTCGCCCACGGCGGCCTCCTCACTCAAGGCCAGGAAGCCCGCCCAGAGCGCGGCGGCGACGGCGATCAGCGCACCGCCCAGCAACACGGCCGTGGCCGTGATCATCCGCCGCGCCCGTTCAGCACGCGGCGCACGTACCGCTCTTGCAGGCGCCACATCGCGGACCCGGTACGGCCCGGGCCGGCGGGGTGGTCGTAGCCGAGCAGGTGGAGCGTGCCGTGCACCGCGAGCCGCACGAGCTCCTCCTCCACGTCACGCGTTACACGTCGCATGTCGCCCGCTGTCCGGCGGCGCACTCGTGCGACGTGAGACGTGTGACGGGTCACGCTCTCTACCCACGCCGCGGCCGCCTGCGGACAGAGGTACACGTCGCCGAGCATGGTCCCGTCCGGCTGCGGCAGCGTGAACGCGATCACGTCCGTCAGGCCGCGCCGCCCGGTGGCGCGGCGGTTGAGGCGGCGCATCGCCCGGCCGTCGAGCAGCGTGAGCTCGACCCGCGCGCGCGCCGCGCCCTCCCAGGCGAGCACCCGCCGCGCCACCCGGGCGAGACGCGCCGCCGGGTCAGGCTTTGTGCGCCGCCGGCTGCCAGGTCGCCGTGATGCCACCGCTGGACTCCGGGTAGTCGATGCGGTTGTGATACATCCCCGCGATGATGCGCACGAACTCCTGCTTCACCTGCTCCATCTGCTGGAGCGTCATCGGCGCCTCGTCGAGCTGCCCGGCGCTCAGCTTGGTCCGCACGATGTGGTCGATCACCTCTTCGATCTTCTGCGGCGTCAGCTCGTCGATCACGCGCAGCGCCGCCTCGACCGAGTCGGCGATCATCGAGATCGCCGTCTCCGTCGAGCGGGGCCTGGGCCCCGGGTACCGGTAGTCGGCGGGGTCCGGCCCGCCGTCGCCGCTCTTCCGGGCGCGCTCGAGGAAGTAGGTGATCTCGGTGGTGCCGTGATGCTCCGGGATGAACGCGGCGACCGCTTCGGGCAGCCTGGCCTCCCGGGCGAGGGCCAGCCCGTCGGTCACGTGCGCCTTGATGATCTGGGCCGACTGGCGGGCCTGAAGCCGGTCGTGCGGGTTGTTCCCGTGCGTCTGGTTCTCGACGAAGTACTGCGGGTTTCGGACCTTGCCGACGTCGTGGTAGTAGCACCCCACGCGCCCCAGCAGGCCGTTCGCTCCGATGCGGTTGCAGGCCGCCTCGACCAGGTTCGCCATCGCCACCGAGTGCGCGTACGTCCCGGGCGCCTCCAGCGACAGGCGCCGCAACAGCGGCCGGCTCGGGTCGGAGAGCTCGAGCAGCGTGATGTCCGTCGTGATGCGGGTCAACCCCTCCGCGGCCGGGAGCAGCATGTAGGTGAGGCCCGCGGACACGAGCCCCTGCGCGGTGCCCAGCAGCGCGACCGTGCCGACCGCGCTCAACGTCCAGCTCGCGGCCATGCCCAGCGCGATGGCGCCGAGCAGGTAGCTGGCGCCGACCAGGGCCGCCGCCACCAGGAGATTGCTGCGGCGCCGCAGGGACCGGACCGACAGGGCGGCGGTGACCCCGCCCACGACGCACAGGAACAGCGCCGGGATGTCGTGGAACACCGGCTGGAGCCCGACCACCAATCCGACGATCATGGCGGCGATCATGGAGACGCGGCCGTTGAACAACACCGTCAGGATCATCGCCATGAACGGCAGCACGATGAGCTCGGGGTGCTGCGGGGCCAGCCGCGCGACGGTGGCGGCCTCGAGCAGCACCACGGCGAACACCCCGCCGATCAGACCGACCTGCCGCGGCTCGCGATACGTCTCGCGCCGGTAGAAGACCAGCAGTACCCAGAAGATGCTGAGCACCATGGAGTCGCGGAGGATCGGGCCGAACATCCCCCCGACCGACCGGCTCGTCGCCGCACCCCGCCGGACCAGGTCGGCCTGCAGCGCGGCGAGCTTCTCGTGGGCCTCGTTCGTCACCACCTCGTGCGCGCCCACGATGCGGTCGCCCGCCCGCACGATGTACTTGCTCGGGTCCACGCTGCGCCGCAGCTCGTCGCGCCGCCGCTCGGTTTCGAGCGTGTTCGGCACCAACGTGGGGCGGAAGAATCGCTCGGCGACCCGCGTGTACACCGCCTCCCCGACGCTCGACCCTAAGTCCCGCTGCGCGGCCCGCGCGCGCGCGAGATACTGCGCGTACGACAGCACCTGGTCGCGCGCCACGGACGTTTCGAAGCCGCGCCGCCGGATCACGAGCTCCGGCGCCTGCTCCACGGGGAGCCCCCCCGGCGCGGTGACGCCGACGCCGAGGGTACGGTCGAACAGGTCCGTGAGGGCCTGCTCCACGGCGCGCCGCCTCACGCCGTTCGCGAGGTAGGTGGCTTCTGGAAGGCTGAGGGCGACGCCCATGTCGCGCGCCACGCGCCGCACGACCTGCGGCCCGCCCTGGGCCGCGGCGTTCTCGACGGTCGTGAAGAACGCGTGCATCGCGATCGTGGCGCTGTCGAACGCCCGCTGCTGAAACTCGTAGATCGGCTTGACCGTGCTCGCGAGCTCCTCGGCTTCGCGGGCGAGCTCCCCGTCGGACTTGTTCACCGGGAAGGTGAACGGCGCGATCACGTCGCGCTCCGCTACCGCGCCCGGCTTCAGGAGCGGCGCGATGTTGCTCGCGCTCGAAGGGAAAGCGACGTAGGCGAGCGCCGCCAGCCCGACAACCCAGGCCCACCGGCTGCCGTGGTAGCGCACCTGCCTCTTGGTGGGGAGCCGCATGCTAGCCCCGGGCGTCCTCCGCGTAGGCGCGGATGATGTCGCGCACCAGCCGGTGGCGCACCACGTCCGTGTCCGCGAGGTAGCAGAAGCCGATCCCCTCGATCCCCGGAAGGATCCGCTCGACCTGCAACAGCCCCGAGTCCTCGCGGTTCGTGAGGTCGATCTGCGTCTTGTCGCCCGTGATCACCGCGCGCGAGTTCACGCCCAGCCGGGTCAGGAACATCTTCATCTGCATCCCGGTCGCGTTCTGCGCCTCGTCGAGGATCACGAAGGCGTCGGACAGGGTGCGGCCCCGCATGTACGCGAGCGGCGCGATCTCGATCGTGTGGCTCTCGATCGCCTTCTGCACGCGGTCGCGCGGCATCATGTCCTCGAGCGCGTCGTACAGCGGCCGCAGGTAGGGGTCCACCTTCTCCTGCACGTCACCGGGGAGGAAGCCGAGGCTCTCCCCCGCCTCGACCGCCGGCCGCGCCAGGATGATGCGCCGCACCCGCTTGCGGGCGAGCGCGTCCACCGCGGCCGCCACCGCCAGGTAGGTCTTCCCCGTGCCCGCCGGCCCGATACCGATCACGATGTCGTGCTGCACGATCGCCCGGAGGTAGTCGCGCTGGCCCGCCGTCTTGGGTTGGATCACTCGGCGCAGGCCGGGCAGGATGATCCGATAGTCCTCATCCGGGGCCTTGCCCAGGGTGCCCCCGGCCTCTTCGCCCACTACCCGGTCCACGTCGGCGACCTCCAGCGTCTCGCCCATGCGCGCCAGGTCCACGAGCGCCTGCGCGACCGGCGCGGCGCGCTCGACCGCGCCGAGCGGGCCCTGCAGCGTCAGCGTGTCGCCACGCAGCGACACGCGCACGCCGAGCCGCCTCGCCAGCGCGATCAGGTTACCGTCGTTCACGCCGGCCAGCGCCAGGGGATCCACGCCTTCGGTCGACAGGCGGCGGGTGATGTCGCCGCTCATCGCCTGACCTCGAGGTGGAGCGCGGCCAGCTCCGCCGGGCCGGCGGGCGCCGGCGCGCCCTCGAACAGCGCCCGGGCGGCCGTGGTCTTCGGGAACGCGATCACGTCGCGCAGGCTGCCCGCGCCCGCGAGCAGCATCACGACGCGGTCGAAGCCGATCGCGAAGCCACCGTGGGGGGGTGCCCCGGCCTGAAGCCCATTCAACAAGAACCCGAAGCGCGCATCGGCCTCCTCGGGCCCGAGGCCGAGCAGCGCGAACACCTTGCGCTGGACGGCCGCGTCCGTGATGCGGATCGAGCCGGAACCCAGCTCGTTGCCGTTATAAACCGCGTCGTAGTGCAGCGCGCGGCACGTGAACGGCTCGGTCTCGACCCGGCCCAAATCCTCGGGATGGGGCGACGTGAAGGGATGGTGCGCGAACACGGGCCGGCCCGTCTCGGGGTCCGGCTCGAACAGCGGGAAGTCCACGATCCAGGCGAAGGCGTGCCGGACCTTCGGCGCGGGATCGAGCCGGCGGATCACCTCCTGCCGCACGCGGTCGAGCACGGGGGACGTCACGCGGTCCGGGCCGACGGCCAGCAGCGCCGCGTCCCCGTCGCCGACGCCGAGCCGCCCCAGCGTCTCCGGGGTGAAGTGCTTGCCGACCGACCCCGAGATCTGCTCGCCCTGGCGCTTCACCCAAGCGAGCCCGGAGCCGCCGAGCTGCTTCGCGGCCGCGGTCAGCTGATCCACGTCCTTGCGCGACAGCGCGCCGCCGCCCTGCACCGCGAGCCCTCGCACGCGCGCGCCGTCCGTGCGGCCGGCCTCGAAGAACGGCACGCCGAGCGGCTGCACGTGCGCGGTCCAGTCGGCGATCGGCAGATCGTAGCGCAGGTCGGGCTTGTCGGTGCCGTAGCGCTCCATCGCGTCGTGGTGGGCGATCCGCTGGAACGGACGCTCCACCGTCTGTCCGGCCTCATCCCACAGCGCGACGAGCACCGCCTCGACCAACCCGAGCACGTCGTCCATCCCCACGAACGACGCCTCGATGTCGATCTGGGTGAACTCCGGCTGGCGGTCGTTCCGCAGGTCCTCGTCGCGGAAGCAGCGCGCGATCTGGAAGTAGCGGTCGAACCCCGCGACCATGAGCAGCTGCTTGTAGATCTGGGGAGACTGCGGCAGCGCGTAGAACTCTCCCGGATGCACCCGCGACGGCACCAGGTAGTCGCGGGCGCCCTCCGGTGTCGGCTTCGTGAGGATCGGCGTCTCGATCTCGAGGAACTCGAGCTCGGAGAGCGTGCGCCGGGCGCGCTGCAGCAGCCGGTGCCGCAGCATCACGTTCGCCTGCATCTCCGGCCGGCGCAGGTCGAGGTGGCGGTACCGGAGTCGCAGCTCCTCGGCGGGCAGCTCCTCGCCCTTGGCTCGGGCGACCGGGATCGCCGGCGTCACCGCCGGGCCGACGACTGCGAGCATCGTGGGGTGGACCTCGACCTCGCCGGTCGCGAGCTCCGGGTTCTTCATGTTGTCGGGACGCCGCACGACCTCCCCCTCGACCTCCAGCACCGTCTCACTCGAGAGCGAAGCCGCAGCGCGGCGCACCTCCTCCGGGGCGCCCGGCCCGACGGCGACCTGGACGATCCCCGCGCGGTCGCGGAGGTCGATGAACACGATCCCGCCGAGGTCGCGCCGCCGGTGTACCCAGCCGCCCAGCCGCACCCGCTGGCCCACGTGCTCCTCCCGCAGTTGGCCGCAGCGATGGGTGCGTCGGGATGTCCGACTCGGGTTGTCTATGTGCCCTCCGCCTCGCACACGACGCGGTAGAACTCTTCCGGCGTCTTCGCGCCGAGCAGGCGCCCCCGCACCGGCTCCTGGCGCACCAGCCGCGAGATGCGGCTCAGCGCCTTCACGTGCGCCCCGGCCGCCGATTCCGGGCCGGCCACCAGGAAGAACAGGCGCACCGGCTGCCCGTCGATCGTCTCGTACGGCACCGGCGCGGGCGTCGTCCCCGCCACCATCACGAGCGCGGACAGCGCCGGCGTCTTGCCGTGGGGCACCGCCACCCCATAGCCGATCCCGGTTGGGAACTGGCGCTCCCGCTCCAGGATCGCCCCGAGCACCTCGTCGGTCAGGCCCCCGTTCCCCACCAGCCCCACCAGCTCCCGGAGCACCCCCTCTTTGTCCCTGGCGGCGAGGGGTACCCGGATGCGGGCTGGTGTCAGAAACTCGGAAAGGCGCACGCTGGCCCAAGTGTCCTAAACGATTGAAGATAGTTAAGTTGCTGGACGTTCGCCATGCATCGCATCTCGCTGCTTCTCGCGGGGTTCGCCCCGGCCGCCCTGCTGGGACAGCACAGCGCGGGGACCGAGCTCTGGCGGCTCGCGGCGGCGACCGTTCCCCTGCCCTGCGCGCTCGCGGCGGGCGGGGCAAGCGCGTTCTGGAATCCGGCCCAGCCCGCGGCGCGCGAACGGGCCAGCTTCGCCCTCGACGTGATCGAGACGGCGCCCGGCGTGGGCGCCGGGGGTGTGCTCGCCACGGCACGCGCCCGACTGAGCCCGCTCGGCCAGGTCGGGCTCGTGTACGCTCGCATGGGGATCGGCGACCTCGTCCGCACGTCGCTCAGCCCGGACCCCGATCCCGGGGCCATCCCGTACTACGCGCAGACGGTGGGCGCCACCTGGAGCGGCGCGCTGGGCGCCACGACCGTCGGCGCGACGCTCTCCTATCAGGACACCGAGCTCGACCTCCTGACCGCCGGGCGCTGGACGCTCGACCTCGGCGCGCGGCACGCGTTCTCGGACGCGCTCACGTTCGCGGCCGCGACGCACGCCTTTTCGCGTCTCACGACCAGCGATCCCGCGCAGGACCTGTACGCGGGGGCCGACCTGCGGGTGTGGCGCGGCCCCCTGTGGGGAAGCCGCGGAACGCTCCACGGCCGCTACGGCGTCTCGACCGCTCACGGGTTCCCCACCGACCACCTGATCGGTGCGGGTCTCGAGCTCGGCACCCAGTTCACCGCCGACGTCGTGGCGGCGCGCGAGGGTAGCTACGGCGACGCGGGGTGGCGTGTCGTCGCGGGAGTGCGCGTGGCGGTCGAGCGCTACCGGGTGAGCTTCGCGCGCGACGCCGGGGTGAACGACGTCGGCGCGGCATATCGCGTGGGAATCGAAGCGAGGATTCCATGACCGACCTGCTCTTGCTGCCCCCGGCGGCGGCGCGCGCCGCGCTCGCCGCGTGGCTCGCGGCCCGCGGCGAGCCCGCGTACCGGGTGACCCAGATCCTGCCGCGCCTGTGGCGGCGTCCCGCGGGCGCCTGGGACGATGCGACGGACCTGCCCGGCGCCCTGCGCGCGGCGCTCGCGGAGGCGTTCCCGCTGCGGCGGCCCGCGCTCGAGACGCGCCAGGTGTCGCGCGACGGGACCCAGAAGTTCCTCTGGCGGCTCACCGACGGGGAGGCGATCGAATCGGTGCTCATCCCCGAGGGGAAGCGGCGCACGTTGTGCATCTCGTCGCAGGCCGGATGCGCGCTCGGCTGCGTGTTCTGCGCCACCGGGCGCATGGGCTTCCGCCGGAACCTCGACGCCGCGGAGATCACGGGCCAGGTGCGTGAGCTCGTGCTGTCCGATCCCGCGGCGCAGCCGACCAACGTCGTGTTCATGGGAATGGGAGAGCCGCTCCTCAATTGGGACGCGGTGGACGCGGCGCTCACGATCTTGAACGATGCGGCCGGGTTCGGCATCGGCGCCCGGCACATCACCGTGTCCACGGTGGGCATCCTGCCCGGCCTCGCCAGGCTCGCGCGGCGCCCCGAGCAGTTCCGCCTCGCCCTGTCCCTGCACGCCCCGACACCGGCACTGCGGCACGAGCTGATGCCGATCGAGAAGAAGTACCGGCTCCCCGATGTGCTCGACGCGCTCGCACGGTTCCGCCGCCGGGTGACGCTCGAGTACGTGCTGATCGGGGGAAGGAACGACTCGCTCGCGCAAGCGGACGACCTGCTGAAGCTCGCGCAGCCGCTCGGCGCCCTGGTCAACCTGCTGCCGCTGCACCCCGGCGGCGCGCCCGACCTGGCGCCCAGCGCCCGCGCGCAGATGCTGGCATTCGCGCGCCGGCTCCAGCGCGGCGGGGTCGAGGCGGTGCTGCGCAAGAGCCGCGGCCTCGACATCAGCGCCGCGTGCGGCCAGCTACGGGTGGAAGGCGACGCGCGGCGCAAAGTCCGCGCCCAGGAGCACGCTCGCGTCGAGTAGCCGGGCGCCGTCCAGCTGCGTCTCGATGCGCCCCACGCCCAACGCCCGACGCACTCGCTCGCCGACACCCGGCGCCGCGCGGCGCAGCACGATGCGCGTCGAGTCGAGCGTGCCCATCTCCGGCGGCGCATTTCCGAACGTGACGACGTCGATCCCCGCCTCCCGGAGCACCCGGGTGCCGGTCCGCGCGCGACCCGGCTTGCCGCTCGCGTTCAGCACTTCGACCGTGATGCGACGGCCGTCTTCCCCCGGAATGGGGAACGGCGCGACCCGCACCCGCTCGTCCCGGCAGGCGAGGACGAGCACGAGCGCGCTCAGCGCGAGACGAGGGCGTTCCAGAAGTCCACCGTTTCCCGCGCAAGCGGCCACCCCGATGGGAGGACCCGGCCGATGCGGCGTTCCGCGACCTCCCGCAAGACGCGATCCCGCTCCCCGGGCACGCGCGTCGCCAGCTCGCGCCGCAACTCGCGGTCGAACTTGCGCCCCGGCTCGAGGTAGTCGGCGAGATAGAGCATCTTCCCCACGTCGTCCCATCCGGCGTAGCCGAGGGAGTGGTACCGCACCGCCTCGAGCACGCCTTGATCCCTCTCCCCGTCCCGGGCGGCGCGCTCGGCGGCGAAGGGCCCGTGCTCGAGCTCGCTCGCGGCGGGCGCGTCGCGCAGTGCGTCGTGGAGCCAGGCCGCCTTGAGCCAGCGGGCGCGTTCGGAGTCAGGCACGTCCATCGCCACGGCCCAGGCGGAGAGCAGCGACGCCACGCGCTCGATGTGCCCGCGGCGCTCGGGGGTCACGACCGCCCAGGACGGGAGGCTCATCGTCAGTTCGTCCGCCCGATGATCCCGGCTCTGAAGAGCCGGCTCGGCTGAGCGTGCGTCCTTAGGAGGACGCACACCGAGCTGGCCGTACGTTCCCCCTCTCCGCATTGCGGAGAGGGGGACAGGGGGTGAGGGCCGCGGACCCTGTCACGCTCGAACGGAGATATCGCTCGCCACCCCCTCTCCCAGCACGACGTTGTCGATCAATCGGGTGGCGCCGACCTTCGCCGCCACCACCACGACGGTGCGCGCGTCGGCGCGGGCGACGGAGTGGAGCTCGTCGTCGACCAATTCGAGGTAGGCCGGAGTGACGCCCGGGGCTTTCAGGACCTCGAGCCCGCGCCGCTGGAGGGCTGCCGGGCCCGCTTCGCCGCCGCGCCACGCCTGCTCCACCGCGCGCAGGGCGCGGGAGAGCACGAGCGCCGAGCGCCGCTCGTCCGCGTTCAAGTAGCTGTTCCGCGACGACAGCGCGAGCCCGTCCAGCTCGCGCACGGTGGGGGCGACGTCGATCTCGAGCCCGAAGTCGAGATCGGCCGCCATGCGACGGACCAGCACGGCCTGCTGGAAGTCCTTGCGGCCGAAGACCGCCATGTCGGGCTCCACGATGTGGAACAGCTTCGCCACGACGGTCAGCACGCCGCCGAAGTGCCCCGGCCGGGCGGCGCCTTCGAGCGGGTCCGCCATCGGCCCGGGGGCGACACGCACCAGCGGCTCCGCGGGATACATCGCTTCGAGCTCGGGGACGAACAGGCAGTCCACGCTGCGCTCGGCCGCGAGCCGCCGGTCGCGGGCCAGGTCGCGGGGATACTGCGCGAGGTCTTCCTGGGGCCCGAACTGCAGCGGGTTCACGAAGATGCTCAGGACCACGCGGTCCGCGCGCTGCCTGGCGCGATCGACGAGCTGCAGATGTCCCTCGTGCAGGAACCCCATCGTGGGGACGAACCCGATCCGCCGGCCGCGCGCGCGCTCGGCGCGCGACCAGGCGCGCATGTCCTGGAGCTTCGTGACTTCCTGCATGGTGGGTTAAAAGAAACCGGGGAACCTACTCCACCGTCCAGGTCCCCTCTCGCGTGAGCAGCGAGGAGAGGTCGGCCGGGCGCGCGCCCCGCCCCGTCCCCCCCGTTCCCGCTCCCATCGCGCGCGCCTGCGCGTAGACCTCCGCCTCGAAGGACGGCGCCGGGTTGCAGTAGATCACACCCAGCGCCACGGGGAACGCGGGCGGCTCGAGGGCGACCAGCAGGTGCGCGAGCGCGCGGTTCGTCTCGTCGTGCACCAGGACGTCGCCCGGCGTCACACCCCCCTCGCCCGGCGTGACCACCTCGAGCTCGAGCTTCCCGGGCTTGAGCCGGAGCCCCCGGGTCCGCTGCGCGCCGAACAGCAGCGGCTGGCCATGCTCCACGTGGATCTGGGTGTCTGCGGCGCCGTCCTTGGCGGTGAAGGCGTCGAACGCTCCGTCGTTGAAGACCACGCAGTTCTGGAACACCTCGACGAAGGAGGCGCCACGGTGCGCGTGAGCCCGCTTCAGCACGCCGACGAGGTGCGCCTGCAGGGTGTCCACCGAGCGCGCGACGAAGCGCGCCCCGGCGCCAAGCGCGAAGGCGCACGCTGACACGGGGTACTCGACGGAGCCCTGGGGCGTTGAGGGCGACTTGGTCCCGCGCCGGGAGGTGGGCGAGTACTGGCCCTTGGTGAGACCGTAAATCTCGTTGTTGAACAGGACGAGCTGGAGATCCACATTGCGACGCAGCAGGTGGAGCATGTGATTGCCGCCGATCGACAGCCCGTCACCGTCGCCGGTCATCACCCACACGTCCAGCTCGGGGTTCGCGAGCTTGATCCCCGTCGCGATCGCCGGCGCGCGCCCGTGGATGGTGTGGAAACCGTACGTCGACATGTAGTAGGGGAAGCGCGCCGCACATCCGATTCCCGACACGAACACCGTGCGCTCCCGCCGCACGCCCAGCTCGGCCAGCGCCTTCTGCACCGCCTTGAGGATCGCGTAGTCCCCGCAGCCAGGGCACCAGCGGACCTCCTGGTCGGACGCGTAGTCCTTGGGCTGGAGCTCGGCGTCGGTGACCGTGGCGACGGTCATCACCTCACCCCCTGTTTGATCGCCTGCACGATCTCCGCCACCTTGAACGGCTTCCCTTCCACCTTGCTGAGCCCTTCGGCCGGCACGAGGTAGGCGGCCCGCAACAGCTGCACGAGCTGGCCGTTATTCATCTCGGGAACGAGGACCCGCTCGAACCGCCCCAGCAGCTCGCCCAAGTTGCGCGGGAACGGGCTCAAGTAGCGCAGGTGGATCTGGGCGACATCGCACCCGTCCTCCCGGGCCCGGCGCACCGCCTGGTGGATCGCGCCGTACGTGGAGCCCCAGCCCACCACGGCGAGCGCACCGCGGTCCGGTCCGAGGGACACGGTCTGCAGCGGAATATCGTTCGCGATCCCCGCGATCTTCGCCGCCCGGGCCCGGGTCATGCGGGCGTGGTTCTCGGGGTCGTAGGAGATGTGGCCCGTGTCGTAGTCCTTCTCGAGCCCGCCGATGCGGTGCTCGAGTCCGGGCGTGCCGGGCCGCGCCCAGGGGCGCGCGAGCGTGCGCGGGTCGCGCAGGAACGGATGGAAGCCCGTGGGATCGGTGCGGAATCGCACCGGGAAGCGCGGCAGCTCTTTCGCGTCGGGAATGCGCCACGGCTCGGCGGCGTGCGCGAGGAAGGCGTCGGAGAGCAGGATCACGGGCGTCATGTACCGCGTCGCGATGCGGACGGCCTCGATCGCGACGTCGAAGCAATCCGTCGCCGTGGCCGCGGCCAGCACCGCGAGCGGCGCGTCGGCGTTGCGGCCGTGCCCGCTGGGAATCCACGACCACGATGGGGAGCTCGGTGGCGATCGCGAGGCCGAGCATCTCGGTCTTCAGGGCCATGCCGGGGCCCGAGCTTGACGTCACGCCGAGCGTCCCGGCGTAGGCCGCCCCAATGCATGCGCCGATGGCGGCGATCTCGTCCTCCGCCTGGAAGGTGATCACGCCGTACTGCTTGAGGTTGGCGAGCGTGTGCAGCAGCAGCGACGCGGGCGTAATGGGGTAGCCCGCGAAGATCATCTTCTCGAGCCCCGCCGCGCGCATCCCCGCGAGCAGCCCCCAGGCGATCGCCTCCGTGCCGCTCACCGTGCGGTAGACCCCTGGCGTGACCGGCGCGCGCCGCACCGTGTAGCCGACGCCGTACTCCGACATTTCGGCCGTCTCGCCGAAGGCGTGCCCGGCATTCAGCGCCGCGACGTTCGCCTGGGCGATCTCGGGCTGGTTGGCGAACTTCCGCTTCAGCCACTCGATGGTGGCCGCGCGGTCGCGCCCGTACATCCACAGCATCAGCCCCAGCGCCCACATGTTGCGGCAGCGATGCGCTTCGCGCGTGTGCAGCCCGAAGCCCTGCACCGCGTCGAGGGTGAGCTTGGTGATGTCGAGCTTCAACACCTGGTAGGGTGCGAGCGAGCCGTCGTCGAGCGGGTTGGCTGGGAACTCGGCCTT
>WNFU01001497.1_pt1 | contig 32968 bp, 25 predicted proteins | sample 5400121 | NCBI WGS metagenome assembly WNFU01 (sample SAMN13153360, study PRJNA577476) | soil metagenome | isolation source: 100 cm soil or saprolite under grassland replicate 1 | place: USA:California | collected 2016-06-15
GGCGGCATCGGAGTTGCCCGGCGTGGATCCGGGCGTAGATGTGGGTTCACTCGGAGCGCTGTCCGATACGGAGGACGCTCAGGTAACGGCGTGACGCTCGGTCGCCCATGCGCGTGCGGATGCGCTCGGCGATGGCGTCGAGCAGCGGCTCCCGAACGTCGCGGTCGAGCCTGCGATAGGGCGACTGCGTGCGAAGGAGGTCGGCGAAGCCGTCTCCGTTGAACCGCTGAACGGTGGGGTACCAGCGCACGATCGTGGGGCCGAACAAGTCGCCGGGATCCTCGACCAGTCCCCAACCCTCGCCGGTGGTGCGGACGTCGTCCTCGAGTGGTGGATGTCCCCAGTCGGGGTTCCCGGGGGAGTACCGCTCGTGCAGATCGGCGGTCTCGGCGTATACCTCTGGCTCTCCTGGCCGGCGGACCACGACGTGGCCGAGCAGCGCCATCCAGCCTCCAGGGTGGAGCAGATCGTGTGCTCGCGGCCAGCCGATCGACGGGTCGACCCAGTGCCACGCCGACGCGGCGATGAGGACGTCGAAGCGTCGGCTGCGGTCGTCCCATCCCTCAAACGTCGATGTCTCCACATTGACGTTGTCGAAGGTGGCGAGCCGTTGGCGAGCGAGTGCGGCCATGTCCGCGCCCGGCTCGATGGCGGTCACCGGGCATCCGAGGGTTGCCAGCGACCGTGTCGCCTGGCCGGTGCCGCAGCCCACCTCAAGTACCGACGATCGTTCGTCCAGGCCGGTGATGGCGGCGAGGTCTGCGAACAGCTCATCGGGGTAGCCCGGCCGGACCCGGTCGTAGAGCTCAGGTACTTCGTTGAACACCCGACCGAGGTCACGTTGATTCGGGCCTGCCATCGCATCATCCTGCCGAAACTGTCGCCGAGGTGTCGATCGTGGGTAAGGATACGGTGGGGTGCACCGGATGGGCGGGAGTCGCTGTCATGGGCCAGATGCGGATGCTCGGCACCGGCGCCCAGGTACCGAGCGGCAGTGTTTCAACCGGGGTAACTGATCCGCTCGGCCAGGCGGGTGGCGTATCCGGCGCAGATCCGGTCGAGGTCCGGGTAGTGGCGTCCGGGGAGGTCATGGTGGACGCGCCACCAGGTTCGGTCGATGGCCAGGCCCCAATCTTCGACACTGCCGGGCCGGTATTCGGTGGGTGATTTTCGGTGCGGGGCGAACCGGTGTTCCCCGCCAGTCAGCTTGATCCAGATCAGCGCGGAGGCACTGTTTCGTTTGCGTTCGCCGTAGTCGGACCGGTCGAAGGGGCGCAGGTGGCGGTCGCGTCGCCGGAGCTGGTCGGTGATCTGCTGCCAGTCGTCGGTAGGGATTCGCCAGCTGGCGAGGGCCGTGCGGCGGCGGTGGTAGTCGACCAGCCCGTCGGGGTCGCGGGCGGCGGTGTCGAGTTGGTCCGCGAGGGTGTGCAGGGCGTCGAGGAACGCCGCGCCGTGCTCGGTGTGGCGTACCCAGGAGGCGACCTCGTTGTAGGCGTGGCGGGCGGGCTCGTCGGGGATTGCGAGGAAGGCGGCGGCGTCGGCGACCCGGCAGGGTGTGGTGAGCTGCACCATTACGAGAGCGGCGCCTCGGCGCAGCAGCCGTGGGTCGATGCCGTGCAGGTGGGCGAAGAGCCCGTCGTACCAGTCGTCGGGCAGGAACGCAGGGACGTGTTCAGCGCGGAAGCGATGCAGTGCCGCCCGCAGGGGCAGGGGGCTGACTGGCTGGGGTGTCGGCCGCACGCCGGCCGAGGGCGGCGGCAGCGGCTTGGGCTGGCGCGGTCTGGTCGCCCGCTTGGCCTTGGGCTTGGCCGGTAGCCGGCCGTTGGGTGGCCGCTTGCGGTAGCGGGCGACGTGTGGCGCGGCGGCGGCGACCAGTCCGGGTGAGCAGTGCAGTTCGGCGCGGATGAAGTGCTCGGCCCAGCGTTGCCCGTCCGGGCCGTCGGTGAGTTCGCAGAGCACGTCATGGCGATGGCCGGCGAGGATCTGTTCCGCGATCGCGAGCAGGCCGGCGGCTGCGGCGCTGCCGGTCGGGGGCCGGTCGTAGATGGTGTGCCGGGCGACCCTCTCCTTGTGCTGCGTCATGTCGGCGATCAGGTCGCGTCGCTCGACGACGTGTGCGTCCAGCTCGTTGGCAAGGTCGTTGGACACGGCTAGGAGGCGGGCGACCGGCCAGGTGGCGCAGATTACGTTGGCCAGCAGGCGCAGGTCGGTGAAGTACCGGCTGACCGGGATCGGCATCCCGAAGGTGGTGGTGTGGTCGGGGCCGCCCGGGTCGAGCAGGTCAAGAAGGCGCTGCTGCAATCCGATCAGGGCGGCGTCCACTGCGCCGCCCGCGTCGGGATAGTCGAGGCGGTGCCCGCAGGCCACCCGCGCTGAGCCGCGCAACGTGGGGCCGGCGGTCTTGCGGCCGATCTGGTTGCGGCACTGCGCCGGGTGCAGCCCTTCTGCCGTGGCGCAGGGCAGAAGCCGGCCGCGCGCGGCGGGCAGGTGCAGGGCGGGCTGCCGGCAGCCAGGGCACCGGTCGGCCAGCAGACGCCGGTGGCGGGTGCAGGCGAACACCGGCGGCAGCCGCCAGATACGCTGCCAGGCCCCGCCGTGCAGGTTCTGGATCGGGCTGCCGTCCCCGGCCAGGCACTGCGGGCAGTAGCGGCTCCATCGGCCGAACACCCACGGCTCGGCGCTGGCCAGCCGGGCAGGGTTACGCCGCCGTCCGAGGTAGGACGGCTGCAGCGGCGAGTACCGGTCGGCCAGTGTGGACAGACACATGCGTTCCACCTCGTCGACCGTCAGCCTGGTCATGGTGGCGAACCTATGCGCGGCGGACGGGGCGAGGTGGGTGACCGGGCCCATCCGCATGCCGTTGGAGGTCGGCAGGCCGGCAAGTTCCAGCAGCCGGGCGGGGGTGCGGTCGAGGCGGTGGGCCAGTCGTAGCACGTAGCCGGGCAGCGACTCGCCGGGCAGCGGGTCGAGGCTGCGCGGCAGCGGCGCCGCCCGGCTGGTCATCAGGCGCCCGTCACGGTGATCCGGCCGCGAGCGGCCGTGCGCCGGCGCCGTGGTCGTCGAAGACGGTGTTGCGCGGCTTGCGTTGTCCCTTCGCCGCCGCGGCGGGTCGGGCGGGAACGATCGGGATCTCCCCGGCGCTGGGGTCGCGGCGTGGGTCGTTGCCGAGGTTGATGGTGATGCCGTCCAGCAACCTTTCGGTCAGCTTCTCCGCGCCGGACTCGACCGCTTCGGCGCAGCCCTCCTCGACGAGGCGTTCCAGCAGCCCGACCACGCCACCGGTGCGGCGGAACAGGTACTCGGGCATCCGGCCGCCGGACAGCATGCCGGGTTGGGCGTCGAACAGCCGCAGGTGCTGCTCCAGCCCGGCCAGGTGCGCGATCCAGCCGTTGATGTGCTCGGCGCTGTCGTAGCGGAACGGCTCCAGGTGTACCAGGTCGAAGCGGCGTTCGGTCTGTGTGGACGGGTCGTCGCCGTAGGCGGAAGCCGGGGGCGGGAAAACCCATCGGCCGGTGCGTGGGTCGTGGCGGCCCTCGCGCAGCAGCCCGGAGCCGGGGATGTTGACCCCGATCAGCACCAGGGTGGTGTGCGTGCTCATCAACGCCCGGATCACGTCGAGGGTGTCCTGGTCGTCGGCGCGGTGCATCTTCAGCCGGGTGATGTCGTCGAGCAGCAGTGCCCGGGTGCCGTGGTCGTGCAGTGAGGCCCGGACCGCTCGGGTGAGCTGGGGCAGGGTCATGTTCTTGTGGTCGGCGCCGAAGAAGTCGAGGATCGCCTGGCAGGTGCTCTTCGGCTTGGCGGTAACCGGGGTCTGCACGTAGGCGACTGGAGCATGCATGTCTCGGGTACCCGGCAACGCGGTCGGGTTGAGCTGGGCGTGCAGATCGAGCCAGGCGTCCTCGAACGCGGCGGCGACCTCGCAGGCGGTTTCGGTCTTGCCCTGGTACCCACCGCCGGTGATCATCAGGCCGGCGCGGGTGGTCGGCTTGTGCTTGAGCGCGTTGGTCTGCAACCGGGAGCGCATCAGCCGGGCCACTGCCGTACTCATCGGGGTGTCCTGCAGCGGCAGGTTCGCGTGTGTGGCGGCCCGGTGCAGGTCGTGCAACTGCCGCCGGCGAGGGCTCAGCGTCCAGTACTCGGCCTTTGTGATCCGGGGTGCGGGTATGAACGAGTGGCGGCTCAGCCGCCACCGTCGCCAACCCTCCACGGTCTCCCGGTCCGGGATCGCACCCGGCAGGACGAACGCAGCCGGTTGACGGTCGCCGGCCGGCTGCGGTTCGCCGGTCACGACGCCGTACCCGGTTCCCCGCCGAACGGCGCCCCGTGTATACCGGCCGGGTCGGCTTCGTCGGCGTCGGCGTCGGCGGGGAGCAGAAACAGGTTGCGGCGGCGGAACGCGTCGCCGAGCCGGCCGGGCGGTGTGATCGGCTGGCCGTCGACGGCCTCGTCGCGGCGGCGCCGCCGGTCGTCGTCGACGGCGTGGGCCGTTTGCCGGGCGTGCTCCGGCCAGCTCGCCGTCGTCCCGGCCCCGGCGTGCCGCTTGGCCGGCCGCCGCATGGGCAGGGCGGCGTCCGGTGCGCCGGCCGGGTCGAGGTCGCGGCTGGGCCGGTCGGCGTCCGCGGCGCGGACCCGCTCAGCTTCCCGGGCGTGGGTAGTGCGTTCGGTCTTGCTCATCTGGGTCGGCCAGGCATCGACCGGGATGCGCGCGCCGATCAGATCCAGCAGCAGCGGCAGCAGTTCGGCGTCCGAGCGGGGTCGTAGCCCTGCTTGCCGTGCCGCGGCCAGCAGGTCAGCGACCCGGGCGTCGCTGAACGAGGGCACCTCACCGTCGGGTGGCAGGCCGGTCCAGCGCAGCGACTGCCAATCGTGGGTGCGCGGGTCCTGGAAGAACACCGTCCTGGCATCGCGCGGGTCGCGGCGGATCACCCACTTGTTCTTGTACCGGCCGCCCCGCGTCGATGGCCCGTGCCGGTAGTCGTCCAGCGCCGGCCCGTCATACCACAGTCCGCGGACCTTCACCCCGCGCCGGCCATGGATCGCCAGGTAGTGCGCGGGCAGCAGCTGGTAGTACAACTCCGGGCCGGGGATCTGCATCGCGAACCCGCCCTGGGCCATCGCGGCGGCGAACAACGTGTTCGGGCTATGGTCGCCGACCGGATCCCAGCACGGCGCGTGCTCGCCCAGGCGCCTGTTCTGCCAGATCTTGACCGTCCAGGTCGCGATCAGATGCTCCATCGCGTCGACGGTGAGCACCGCGTCAGCCTCCGGGTCGACGCCGCGGTCGGCGACGTCCACGCCGCTGTAGCCGAGCAGATGCTCGAACAGCAGGCTGCGGATCGCGCCGAACGCCCGTTCCACGGCCTGCTTGTCAGTCGGGCGCAGCACCCGCGCAGGCAGAATGTTCGCGCCGAGCACCCGCTGGACCTCCACCAGGTGGTGGTTGCGGTAGACGCTGCCGTGGTCGGTCGTGATCGTCTCCGGGGTGAAGAACGGCAGCCCAGCAACCGGGTAGCCAGCGAACTCGGCCACCACCGCCGCCGGCAGCCCCGGATAGGGCCAGGCCATGTCCTCGCCCCAGTCCGAGCGCATCGGCAGCGGCATCGTCACGTCGCGCAGCAACATCGCCACGTCGACCGCGCTGTCGGACACCAGCGTCAACCGGAACGCACACAGCGAATGTGTGTAGACGTCCAGGGCGATCTTGTGGAGGTAGTTCTGGGCTGACCGTTGACCGTTGCGAAGCTGGTGGTGACGACAACAGTGCCTGGGGATCAGGATCTGTGCCGCCGGCCCGGACCGTCGATACGGGTAACGTTGGCGCTGGTCTCAAGGGCTTCGCGCAGGCGAGCGTTGTCCACGGCCAGACGTTGGATCTGGGCGGCGGCGAACTGGAGGTTGTCGGTCAGCGTCCGGTTGGCCCGGCGGAGCTTCGCGTTGCGGGCGACGAGGACCTCGTAGGGGCTGGGCTTGTCGTGTGTGTCCCGCCGCTTGGGGTTGGACCGGGCGGCGGCGACTTGTTTGGCCAGCTCAGGGAAGTGTCGGCGGAAGGTGGTGTTGCTCAGGTCGAGCTTGGCTGCCAGGGCGAGCACGCTGGGGCGGGTGTTGTTGTCGTGGCATTCGGTCAGGTACTGGTCCAGGACGCGGCGGACGTGGGCTGCGGCCGGGATGGCGGCCGGACCGCTCATGTGGGCTCCGGGTTGGTCGTGTTCTTGGCCAGGAAGGCGGTGATCTCCGCGCGGCGCTGCTCCAAGCGGTGTCGCAGCAGCGGAGGCAGCGCCGGCGCAGTGGCCAGGCGTGCGGTGATGCGCTCGCTCTCCCGTTGCCAGGCGGCGATGTTCTCGGGGGTGAGGGCGACGTTGCGGCAAGCGAGGGGCTTGCAGCCGCCGTGGTCGGGCAGCCCTTCGCTGCCGCGGTGGCGTGCGCGTTCACAGAGGGCCTTCGCGTGGTCGTGGACGCAGGTGATGTATTCGCCGGGATAGACGGCCGGGTCGTGTTTGGTCATGAGCCTGCGCAGTCGGTTGTCGTCGAGGACGACCTTGCCCTGGAAGCGCGCGCGGGCGCCGAAGGTCTCCAAGCGGCGGGCGGCCTCCTCGGCGGCGGGGCCGGTGAGGCTGGTGTGCTCGTGGGCGTCGATGGCGGCCATGAGGTGCTCACCGCGGGCGAGGGCCTGCTCGCTTTCGACCTCGGCGCGGAAGCCGGAGTCGCTGGTGCCGGCGTAGCCTTCGAAGATCTGGATGCAGTGGTGCCGGTAGGCAAGCGCGCCGGCGATGACGCCGCCGGGGCGGCGGGCGATGAACCAGGCGAGCGTGCGCCGGAACTGACTGTTTTTCAGATGCCAGGTTCGGTCGTCGACGGTGGGGATGGCGTCGGGGCGTGCGTGGCGCTGGCAGTAGTCGTTGATCCAGGCGGCGAAGGTGTTGAGGCGGGCGTTGGTGGCTCCGCTGGTCAGCACTTGACTTACCGCGTTGGGTTTGCTGCCGGGGCTGTGGGGCAGGCGGGCGAACAGGTCGTCCGTCCCGGGTGGCTGCAGCCGTTGCAGGACGGCGATGGCCCGCGCAGCGGGCTCCCCGATGCTCCAGGCGGCGGGGACACCGGCCGGGTCGTTCTCGGACTTGAAGGCCAGACTGTGCATCTTCCACCGGTAGGGCGTGCCGTCCGCGTCGCGTTCGATGGTCAAGCCGCCGCGCTTGAGGTGCTTGATCTCGCTGTCGCGGGCGCCGGAGAGGAAGGCCAGGACCAGATAGCAGGCGTCCTGCAGCAGACGCGCGAGGGCGGCGAGGCTGTCGCGCTCGGTGTGGTCGGCCAGGATCGCCTCGATCCAGGGCTGGCCGTCCAGACGGCCGCCGATGGGCTGGTCGCTGACGGTCTGGGGAGTGGTTCCGACGACGGCGGCGGCCTCGTCGATCATCTTCCGGTAGCGGGCGAGGGAGATCCGGTTGCGGCCCAGCGCGTCCGCGATCGCGGTGGTGCTGGTCTTGCCGCGCCAGGCGGGAAGCGGTTGACGGGTGGCGATGCGCTCGTCCAGCCAGGCCCGCAGTTGGACGGGCAGGTGGCCGTAGTTGTGCGGCTCGTTCGAGGGCGGCGGCGGTGTGCGCCATGCCAGGTCGGCGGCCAGGATGTCCGCGGAGAACTCGTCGATGAAACGCATCGCCCAGACGAACAGCGGCCCGAGTACGTGTTCCGGGATCCGGGCGGTGGCGTTCTCGCTGGCGTGGGCGGTGGGCTCGCCCCAGCCGTCGATGTGCTTGGGGTCGAAGCGCAGCGCGCCGGAGGGCAGGGCGCTTCTCCATAGCCAGAACTTGCGTACCCCGGCGCGGGCGCTCTGCCGGGCACCAGCGGCGGGGAGGGTGCGGTGCAGATGCCGCTGGTAGTCCTCAAGGTCGGTGCCGGTCACGGCATCCAGCCGCGGGACGCGATCGGCTGTCCAGCGCAGGAACCGGACGTAGTCGGTGAAGGCGGTGCGGATGGTGCCGACGGCGGGGCGTTGCTCGCCGGCCGGGACGGTTCCGGAGAGCATGGCGTAGCACAGTTCCTTGCCGACCTGCCGGTGGGTGGCGGGGATCAAGGTGAAGTCGAGGATGAACCGGCGCTCGTGCTTCTTGAGCATCGCCGGGCCCAGGATCCACACATCGTCGCTGAAGCGTGAGGTGTCCTCCAGCCTGCAGTCCGGCCGCAGCCGCCGGCCGTGGAAGACGAACGGATCGGCCTGTTCGGATCGGGGCTGAGCGGTGGAGGACGCCGCGTACGAAGTCGGCAGGGCAGCGGTCATGGCCGTTCCCATGGGTTTTCGACCAGGTCGAGCAGCGCGTCGTGGGGCTTGTCGGACTGGGCCTGCTGGAGTTCTGCGGGGGTGAACTTGGTGAGGATGTCTTGGCGGATGGCGACCCAGGCCGGTCCGTAACGCGCCCACCACGCTGGTTCGGTCAGCTCGCGGCGCCGCTGGGCCAGGGCGTCGAGCAGGCCGAGAAGCCGGGGCAGGTGCTCGCGGGTGACCAGGCAGTTCCCGCAGTGGAAGCAGTCGAGCAGGGTGACCTGGCATGGTTGCTGGGTCAGCGGGTGCTGGCCGTGGTCGATGCAGGCCGTCCAGCCGGTATCCAGGTCCCCGTCCGCGGCGTGGCGGGCTGTCTGTTCACCGAGCCCGGTCTGCCGCAGGGTGGTGGCATCGACCGGCCCGGGCAGCACACGGGGAGCACCGGCGGCCTGCACCGCGTGCTCGTGGGCTTGGCGCGCGGCCTGTTCGGCGTCGATCAGGGCCTCGCCGAGGACCTCCTCCGCCCAGGCGGTGATGACCGGGTCGCCGCTGAGGTAGTTGCGAAACAGCACCGGCATGCTGTTGGACTTCGCCGCCGACGGCAGATGCCCACCCATGCGCTTGGTGCGCCGGACCTCCATGCTGGTCTTGATCCGGTTGAAGCTGACCTGCAGCGGCAGCTGCTGGGCGGCGGCCGAGGACGGGGCGTCGGGTCCGGTGTGCGGCGGCGGATCGGCCAGCAGTGGGCGGGACCGGCTCGCCGCCCACGCCATGGGCAGGATCGCGGTGCAGCTGAGCGAGTCCTGGAACGGCGCGTAGTGGTCATCGGCGCCAAGCCGGGCCGCGTACCCGTTGCGCCAGACACACCACAGCAGCGGCGAGGTGCACCACGTGCGGCTGCGGGCGGTCAGTTCCAGCATCAGCAGGTAGAAGCCACCGGGGGTGTGCAGTTCGCGACCGGGCGGCCCGATCTCCCAGGTCACGGTCTCGAACCAGCGCCGCGCGCCGCGGCGGCGCTTGACGATGACCAGCTCCACCGCCCGACCCTCCAGGATCCGGTGCCCGACTGGAAGCTCCTTGATCGTCTCTCCGTTGCGCTCCGCGAGGGCCGCGGCGAGCAGCATCAGCGGCGGCAGATCCCGGTGTCTGAGGAACAACTGCCCAGCCAGTTCATGCCGTTGCGGGTTGATCGGGTTGGCCGGGGTCCCGGGCGGCGTGGGGACCTGGCCGGTGGTGGCCATGTGGTCCAGCAGCCGGCCCCGGCCCCGTTCGGGTTCTGTAAGGGCGGACGGGTCGGCCCGGTAGCGGCGTAGCAGGTCCTCGCCACTGCGGATGCGGTCGCGGATCCCGGCGGCGTCGGCCCGCAACGCGGCCAGCAGTCGGGCCAGTTCCCCGTCGGAGTAGCCAGTTGTCAACCGCTTCACACCGCTGTCGGCGCAAGCGGGTGCGGGGTCGCGGGGTGCGGGCAGGCGCCGTTGGATGTGGTCGAGTACGCCGATGCCGACCATGTCGCGCAGGCAGGTCCGGGTGAGCAGCAGCCGGGTCTCGCCGAGGTCGCGTAGGGCGGTGGCCGGCGTGGTCCGGGCTCGGTGCTGGTAGAACGCGTCAAGGTGCCCGGCGGTGAGCTGGCCTGGGCTGGTCGGCGGCTGCGGCAGCGAGCCGAGGAACTTCACCAGCCGGGTGACAACGCCCCATCCGGTGGTCGCGGCCGCGAACGTGCGCAGGCCGCCAGCGGGGCCGGTCCGTTGCGCGACCGCCGCCGCCAGGACCTCGTGCCAGCCGGGCAGCGGCAGCGCGGAGATGTCAAAGACGCGGCGGCGGCCGTCGTCACCGTGGAAGGCCACCAGCAGCCGCCCGTCGGGAAGCTCTCGACTCGGGTTGGGCGGGTCGTACCCTTCGGCCGGCAGGGTGGTGGGCCGACCGGGGCCCGTGCTGCCGCGTCCCCGGCGGGTCATCCGGTCACCTCGATCGCTGCGGCCGGGGGCGGGGTGTCGTCTCCAAGCCGCGGCAGCGGGGTATCCCGCGGGTCTTCCCAGGTGTCGGGGACCAGGGCCATCCGCGTGGCCATCTCCAACTCCTGCAAGGCGTGCAGATAGATGGACGTGGTCAGGACGGACCGGTGACCCAACCGGCGACGGACCCAGTCCAGCGGATCGCCGAAGATGCGCGTGTAGTGGCCGCGCTGGGCCGGGTTGAGATCGGCCAAGGCCGCGATATGGCCGCGCTGGAGTTGCTCCAGGGTCACCACAGCGAAGGAATGCCGCAGCAGGTGGGCGTGGCAGGACAGGGCCACGCCCTGCGCCCGGCAGCGCTCGTTGGCGTCAGCGAAGACGCTCTTCCACGTCGACACCGCCAGCGGCCGCCCGTCCTCGCCCAGCCAGAACATTGCCGGTTCCAGCCCGTCTGCGGTCTCTACCAGCAGCCGCCGCCGCTCTGCCGGCCCCAACTCGCGCAGATTCACCGCCCGGCGCTCGATGCTGCCGACCGCCCGGACCATGTGGGGCCGCGCCGGGTCATCGATGATCAGGGGCCGGCGCCAGCGTGCGTAGCGACCGGCGGATCGGGCGTCGGCGACGACCTCGGCCCGGTCCAGTTCCGCGTACGCCGCCAACTCGCGTACCACGCTGTGCGGGACGTAGACCCAGCGGGCGGAGAAGTACTTCGCGATCGCCCCCGGCAGCCAGAACCGCTGGTAGCCGCCCAACCCGGGGTGGGTCGGCATCTCGAACACGGTCAGGCTGACCTGTTCGGACAGCCGCATACCGGTGCGGACCATCAGATCGGTGAAGGTTGCGTTCCGGGCCGCCCAGCGGCCCTTGAACCGCCCCGACGGCAGGCCGTCAGGGCCGTAGCCACGCAACCCCACATCCCGCCACAGCCGGTAGGAGGCCGGCGGCAGCCACTCGATCCGTTCCCCGCCTTCGTCATGGGCGTAGGTCGCCGGAACAGTCCCCTCCGCTCGCACACTCAGACGGCCACCCCTCGGCGCAGGCCGGCGAGGCCGATGTGGGATCGGAACCGCCCCGACCTGCTTGTGCTGCACCGCCCACTCGAAGAACTGGTTGACGTGCGAGACCTCCTGGCTCCAGGTGTCGCCCGCCACCCTGGGGCCGGCCGGATCCCGGCGCCGCCACTGGTGGAACGCCAGATGGTCGGCCTCGCTCGCCTGCCGCCACGACTTCCCGCCACGCGCGCTGTGCAAGAAATTCAAGAAACCCGCCAGTGCGCGGGCCCGGTTGGCGTTGCTGTTCCACGGCGCGTCGATCAAGCCCGGCCGGTGGAAGTACGAGTTGAGCACCTCGTCGTACTCGAATCGAGGCGACAACAGGAACGGCAATCCATCCGGCAGACCAGCCCCGTCCAGCCACGGCGTCAGGTCACCCGGCAGGTCACGCAGCCACGGCAGCACCGTCCCAGGCCGGGTCACGTCCCGGCTGGTGTAGTGCACCGTCCACCCGATCTTGAGCACCGGCGGACCGTAGCAACGCACCAACCCTCAAGACCACGCAGTTATTCGGCACGCACCATCCCGCTCAGACACCACGCACCGCGCTGCCGCGCACCACCAAGCGCGCCGCGCAGGACGCCACCGCAGACGGCAGCCAGACTGGAAACGTGCACCTGCGCATCGCCCGCAACCCGGCCGCCGACTCCCGGCTGCCCTACCTCCTGCACGTTCCGCTGGCCGGCGGGTTGGTGTTCCGCACCTCCGGCACCTGGCCACGCACCAACGCCCTGTACTGTCACCCGGTCCCGGCCGACGAATGGCCGGCCCAGCCGCAGATCGTCGAGCAGATCCCGTTACGCTCGTGCGTACGCCGCGGCGCGGCCATCGACCTGGTCCTCGACCGGGCCCGCGAGAACCGCTCCCAACTGGTGTTCACCACCGCCCGGGGCCGCGACGTGGTGTTCTGGCAATCCCCCCGCACCCGCAAACAGGCCCGCCCCCAGGTCCGGGTGCCGACCGCCCGGGCCGCCGGCATCACCGAACTGCCGATCGTGGTCGACACCCACGAGCAGTACCCGTACCGGTTCACCAACCAGCAGGTCCGCACCGTGCGACGGGCACTACCCTGCGGCGACTACGGGCTGCTGGCCGACGGCCGGCTCGTCGCCGCGGTGGAACGCAAGTCGCTCGCCGACCTGGCCACCAGCCTGACCACCGGCAAACTGCGCTACGCAATCGCCGAACTGGCCGTCCTACCCCGCGCAGCGCTCGTGGTCGAGGACCGCTACTCACAGATCTTCACCCACGACCGGGTACGTCCGGCCACCATGGCCGACGGGCTGGCCGAACTGCAGATCCGCTGGCCCGAGGTACCCATCGCCTTCTGCGAAACCCGGCCCCTGGCCGAAGAGTGGACCTACCGATACCTGGCCGCCGCCCACGCCTGGGCCACCACCGAAGCCGCCGCCAGCGACCTCATCGGCCCCGTCATCAACGCCCTCGATGATGCGCCACCAGCCCCGGCACCATCCACGGCCGAGGTCCGCGCTTGGGCCCGCGCCCAGGGCATCACCGTGCCCGACCGCGGAAAGCTACGCCCCGAGGTCTGGAACGCCTGGCACGACGCGCACTTACCCAACACCAGCCAGTAGATCCCGAGCGGCGTGGCCGCATACCGAAGCGGTCATTGACCAGTCGTGCACAAGCGATCGTCAGGTGGACCGAGACCGGCTCACCGAACACCGTCTCGCGGACCTTCACCGGCAGGATCGTGGTGTCCAACGCCACGATCTGCCCCGGTCGGTGCACCACCACGTGCTCGCCGCTGGTGGGCAGGGCCGCCGAGCGGGCGTACCGCTGCCGGGCCCCACCCGGCCCGAACCACTCCCGCCAGACCGCCTTGACCGTGTCGTAGCTGGGAATCAGTGCGACCGCGTCCTGTCCGTGCCGCTCCCGAACGTACTGGTGGACCATGCGTTCTCGGGTGCGCATGCTCACCCGCGAGCGGTGCAGCGTCTCGGTGTGCACCGCGTGGATCGCCTCCCGCACCTCCTCGGTCACGCTCGGATGGCCGCCACCGGCCCGCAGCCACCGGTCATCCGCGCAGCCCACCTCGCCGAACCGGCGGCGGCGGACCTCCCACCGGATCAACGTGCGGTGGCCCACACGGCCCAGCCCCAGCAGCCGGGCCTCATCGCGGCCCAACGCCGCCAACTCGGCCACCTTCGCCCGCCGCCGCTGGGTCAGCGTCGTGGCGGCCGGGTCGAAGCCGGGGCGGGGCTCGCCCGGCTCCGGCCGTAGCGGATCCCCGCCGCGGTACCCGGTCTGCACCTCCAGCAGATGCGCGACCCGCAGCCGCACCATCTCCCGCTGCCGCCTCGACTCACACCCTGGACGTCCCGGGCGCCGTGCTGTACTACGACGTGCGGACCAATGATTCCAGTACCGAGCCGGTCCTGCTGTTGATCGGGTCGCCGATGGGCGCCACCGGGTTCGGCACCCTGGCCGGGTATTTCGCCGATCGTACGGTCGTGACCTACGACCCTCGGGGTGCCGATCGCAGCGCACGTACCGACGCCGCCGCCGAGTCCACACCCGACGAACACGCGGACGACCTGCGCCGGCTGATCTCCGCGCTGGATGCCGGGCCGGTGGACGTCTTCGCTACCAGTGGTGGCGCTGTCAACGCGCTGGCCCTGGTGGCCCGGCACCCGGAGCAGGTCCGGATCCTCGTTGCGCATGAGCCGCCAGCCGCCCAGGAACTGCCGGACCGCGAGCCGATGCTGGCCGCGTGCGTGGACATTCACCAGACGTATCAGCGCGCGGGCGTCGGTCCGGCGATGGCGAAATTCATCGCGCTCGCCGGCCACGAGGGCCCGATCCCGACCGACTATGCGGACCGGCCGGCGCCGAATCCGGCTGATTTCGGGTTGCCGACCGATGACGACGGCTCCCGAAATGACCCGCTGGTCGGGCAGAACATCATCTCGTGTACCCACTACCGGCACGACTTCGACGCCCTGCGCGCGGCACCGACCCGCGTCGTCGTCGCCGTCGGAGCCGAGTCCAGCAGGCAGATGGCCGGTCGCGCGGCGGTGGCCGTGGCCGAACGGCTCGGGACGGCGCCCGTAACGTTCCCCGGCGGCCACGCTGGTTTCCTCGGCGGCGAATACGGCATGACCGGCGACCCGGACGCCTTCGCCACCACCCTGGCGAAGGTCCTCACCGACTGATGGTCTGCCCCTAGAGCGCTCGCGTCCGACGTCTACTCGATCCAGGCTGCTGTTGGCGGAACTGCCTGGACGGCGAGGGCCGGTCGGCGGCCGAGCTCTCGGTGGGGCTGAACGTCAGAGTTTTGGTCAACGCCGAGCCGCGTCAGGCGGCGTGAGTCGTATCGCGGGGCGTTGCACGAGTCGGCTTTCCTGGCAAAGCGGCGGGGTGCCGCAACGTCCCCCGTATAGGGGAGATGAGGGGGAGTGCCCCGCCCCTTCAGGAATGACACGGAAGCCCTCAAGCGAGCAAGAACGTCAGATCAGTGGCGAGTTAGCCACCCGACGGCCAGCGCTGCCAGCACCACCACCAGCCCGACGAAGGCCATGCAGCCCGCTACCTGGAGCCGCATACGCCAGTAGATGCGCTCGAAGTCGTCATCACCCCTGGCCATGATCAGTCCTCCAGCGGAATCGTACCCATACGAGGCTGCCGGGTTCGCCACAACACTGCCGCTTCCTCGCCGGACGGGCAGGCTCCGGGATGGCAAGATCGGGACCGTTCGGGTGGCGTGTGGTCGTGGCGCCATCCCGTCGCCTACGCCCGATGAGGGAGTCGGCGATGCGCCTCGCGTACCGTACCTGCGCACGAGTCGAGATCAGGTCGAAGCGGACGGAGACCGGCCGGACGTTCGCCAACCCGGACGGCACGTTGAAGGGCTTGTACGCGTTGGGGTTCAAGGCGTGTGAGCGCACGGTGTCGCGGTTGTTGAAGGCGGCGGGATACCGGTTGCAGGCGGTGTTCAAGACCAAAGAGGGCGCGCAGCATCCTGATCGGGACGCGGCCTGAAACCGCCCGAGAGCCAGACTGTCCGCGACACGCCGAACGCCCGAACATCACAAGGCGAACCAGGACGCGACGCGATTCCCGCGCCGCCCGCCACCGCCTGGTCCCCGGCGATCAACGCCGACGTCGTCGGAGATGCCGGCGGCGTAGTCGGGCCGCAGCTGGATGGTTCCCTTGCTCGTCTTGCGGGTCGCAGCTGGCAAGTGTGCGGCGTGCCGCCCGCGGGCCGGGGCTTGTCGCGGCGGCGGGCGTGGGCGAGCAGGTCCTGGTTGCCAAGGGGAGCGCTGTTCCTCGGCGGTCAGGTGGTGGCCGACAGGCGGGTCGCGGGCCGGACGAGTCACCGGCCGGCTTCGGTGCTGACGCCGGCGTAGCGGTGGCCGTGGGCGGTCAGGAACGCGTCGAGGTCGTCCAGGGTGAGCGGTTCGGGGATCGGGTAGCGGTCGGCGATGGCGCGCAGGGCGCGTTGGTAGGTGAAGAACGTGGCCAGGTCGCCCGGGTACCGTCCGGGCGACACTCCGGCGAACGATCCGGCCTGCTGCGCTCGTCGCAGCAGCGCCCGCCACTGATCGACGGTGGCCAGCCCGACCGACTCGACGCCGTGGCAGAACAGGGTCAGGTGGATGTGGTCGTAGGGGTCGGTGGTGTCGAGGTAGCCGGCGAGGGCGTCGGCGGAGGGCTGTACCGGAAAGGTGGTCCAGTACGGGACGCAACCGGTGCGCAGCGCCCACCACGGTTCGAGGAGGATGAACGACTCGATGAGCAGCCGGCCGGTAGGTAGGCCACGCCTGCGGTACCACCAGCGGTACAGGTCGGCGACGAGGGGGCTGAGGTCCTGCGGGTCGTCGAAGACCAGCTGGCGCACGCGGTACCCGTGCTTGCGGGCGAACGCGAGCACGTCGTCGTGGAGGGCTGGCGAGAAGCCCCATTCCGCCTCGGGACTGTCCCCGTCGGGGACCGGTGCGTCCCACCGGGTCCGGGCGACGCGGTAGCGGCGCAGGTAGTCGGTAACGCGCGCGCTGCCCGTGTGGTACTCGTCCGGCGGCATCCCGCCGACGGCGCCGAACTGGAACACGTGCCGCTCGTCGATGCGGGTGGTGGGCCAGCGACGGGTGCATTCGGCGAGGAACAGCACCGCGCCCGGGGCCAGCGTGCCGGTGAGGAACCGTTCGTAGGCCGGTCCGAGGCGGGTCCGTTTGACCCGGAAGTAGGCCACCCGCCGCAGGGTGAGCCGGTCCTGGTTGGGGTCGTGCATGTGGTGCAGCACCAGGTCGGGGTTTGCGGCCAGCAACGATCGGGCGGTGGCGTCGAAGGTGTGCACGGCACGCATCGGGTCGTCGACGGGGATGTCCCGCTGGCGCACCGGCAGCAGCAGGGTCTGCGGCAGCCACGGAACGCCGAGGGCGGCGCAGAGGTGGACCAGGGCCCCGCTGGAGGAGCCGAGTACGGCGGCCGGGTAGCTCCGTCGGGGATAGAGCGCGGTGATCCCCGCGGCGACGTCGTCCATGTCGAGCGCGGCGATCCGTCCGGGCGGCTGTGCCTCGCGACCGCTGGCCGCGCTGTAGATCGCCTCCCGAGCCCGGACCGGCAGCCGGCTGGCTGCCCAGGCGACCGGCAGCAGGGCCCGCGCGGCCGGCATGCCCAGTGGCGGGGTGTCCCGACCGTGCAGGTACCGCGCCAGCGCCACCGCCATCGCCGACGCCGAGTCGAACCCGGCGACCTCCCGCGGCAGTCCCATGACACCTCCCGGTACGTATTGCCCGGCCTGGGCGATGCCTACACCGCATCGCGCGGGCCGGTAACGGGTATTCGCCAAGGCATGGCCGACGAGCGCCGCGGGCCGGCGTTTCCGGGGACGATGACGACCGCCTACCACGACGGGGTGCTGGGCCGTATGCGTAGCCGCTCGGTGGGTCACCGCCACGCGGGCGTCCCGGAGCTGGTGCTCGTGCAGGGCCTGGCCGTCGCCGACTACCTGCTGCCCGGGCTCGGTGCGCTGGGCGCGTGGACCCGCGCGCACCTGGTCGAGCTGCCGGGGTACGCGGGCGGGGCGGACGCGCGACACAGGCCGACCGTGGTCGGGTTCGGTCGCGCCGTGATGGACTGGCTCGACGCCCGGCGCCTGGGCCCGGTCGTGCTCGCCGGGCACTCCAGCGGCACCCAGGTCGCGGCGGAGGCCGCCGCCGGCCATCCGGACGTGATCGGGCTGGTGCTGGCCGGCCCCATCCTCGACCCGTCCTCCCGGGGCCTGGGCCGGCTGGTGCTGCGCTGGTTGCGCGACGGCCGCCGGGAGCGACCGGGTCTGGTCGGTGTTCAACGTCACGAATGGCGGCGGTCCGGGCCGCGCCGGATCATCCATCTGGTCCAGGCGCACCGTGGACACCGGATCGAGGAGCCGTTGACGAGGCTGCCGGTGCCGCTGCTGGTCATCCGGGGGCGCGACGATCCCATCGGGACCGCTGGCTGGGCCCGCGGACTCGCCGCGCTGGTACCAGATGGGCGGTACGTGGAGGTCGCCGGCGCGCACACGTTCCCGTGGCGGGATCCAGAGGCGTGGTCGGAACCGGTGCGCCGGTTCGCGATCGGGCTTCCCCGTCGGCAGCGCCCGTGCGATGACCGCGTCGGCGGCGCGCCGCCCGGCTGAGGTGAACGAGCGGCCGCCGCGTCGATGGGGTACGAGCAGGTGGATCGGGGGCGGCCATGGTGCGCCGTTGTCGGCCGGGTGATCCCCACTCCGATCGCGCACGTTGGCGCTCCCCAACCCGAGAGCAACGACTGGTGGCGCGAGAGGCACCGCCGCGGGCCGGGCGGACAGTGGAACCGCTGGCACGGCGCTGTTGTGGCGTGCGCGTCCGTGCCAGCGCGCGGTGCGGGCCATGCCAGTGCCCAGGCGCAGCCTTGACGCACACCCGGCGCACGACGCCGGGCCGTGACGAAGGGGATGATCGTGACCGATCTGGTGGTACGCGCGCAGGGGTTGGCCAAACGGTTCGGATCCACCCGGGCGCTCGACGGGGTGGACCTGGCCATGCGCCGCGGCACGGTACTCGGTGTGCTGGGCCCCAACGGAGCCGGCAAGACCACTGCGGTCCGGGTGCTGGCGACGTTGCTGCGCCCGGACTCCGGCAGCGTACAGGTCGCTGGGGTGGACGTGCTGCGACATCCGGAGCGGGTGCGCCGACGCATCGGCCTGACCGGGCAGTACGCCTCGGTCGACGAGGACCTGACCGGACTGCAGAACCTCGTACTCATCGGGCAGCTGCTCGACCTGTCCCGCGGCGACGCCCAGCGGCGCGCCAGGGAGTTGCTGGAGTGGTTCGACCTGTCGGCGGCCGCACTGCGACCGGCCAAGACGTACTCCGGAGGGATGCGCCGGCGCCTCGACCTCGCGGCCAGCCTGGTGGGCCACCCCGAGGTGATCTTCCTGGACGAGCCGACCACCGGCCTGGACCCCGCCAAGCGCGAGGACATGTGGGGTGTGGTGCGCACCCAGGTCGCGCAGGGGGCGAGCGTGCTGCTGACCACCCAGTACCTCGAGGAGGCCGACGCGCTGGCCGACGAGATCGTGGTCATGGACGCCGGCCGGGTCATCGCCCACGACACCCCGGAGGGGCTCAAGCGACGGGTGGGCGGCCAGACCCTGTGGGTACGGCCCGCGGACCCCACCCGGCTGCCGCAGGTGCTCGCCCTGCTCGACGCCGTCGCGGCACCCGGCACGTCGGCGTCACCGGACACCGCCGCCGGATCCCGGCCCGGTGCGGCCTCGGTACCGGTCGCCGGCGACGGGGCCCTCGCCGGACTCACCGGCGCCCTGGCGCACGCCGGCATCGAGGTGACCGAGCTGGCCCTGCACCTGCCCAGCCTCGACGAGGTCTTCCACACGCTGACCGATCATCCCGTACGCCCGAAGGAGCTGGTATGACCGCCACCGACACCGCCGTCCGGCGCATCGTCCGTGGGCACGCCGACCTCGACCGGCCCCGGGGCGGGTCGGTGGCCGCGCTGGTACGGCACAGCGCCGCGCTGGCCCGGCGCAGCTTGATCAAGACGCTCCGTACCCCGGAGGCGCTGATCGACGTGACCCTGCAACCCGTGATCTTCCTGCTGCTGTTCACCTACCTCTTTGGCGGGGCGATCAGCGGCGGCGACCGGCACGCGTACTTGCAGGTGCTGCTCCCCGGCATGCTCGGGCAGTCGCTGGCCATGGGTGGCATCGCGCTCGGGCAGAACCTCAACGCCGACATCGAGAAAGGGGTCTTCGACCGCTTCCGATCCCTGCCGATCTCCCGGTCCGCTCCCCTGGTCGGGGCGGTCTTCGCCGACATCGTGCGCTACCTGACGGTCTGCCTGGTGATGCTGGGCTTCGGCACGTTGATGGGCTTCCGTATCGGCACCGGGCCGGTACCGGCCCTCGCCGCGATCGTCCTGTCGATCGGGTTCGGGCTCTGCTTCTGCTGGATCTCGGTCCTGGTCGGCATGCTGGTACGCACGTCGGGCGCCGTGCAGGGGGTGATGTTCCTGCTGGTCTTCCCGTTGGCCTTCGGCAGCAACGTCTTCGTGCCGACGGCGACGCTGCCGGGCTGGTTGCAGGCGTTCGTCAAGGTCAACCCGATGACCCCGCTCGTCAGCACAGTGCGCGGGCTGCTGGTGGGTGGCCCGGTCGCCGGGCACCTGCTGTGGACGCTGGTCTGGATGGCCGGCCTGCTGGTCGTCTTCGTGCCGCTGGCGCTGCGCGCCTACGCCCGGCGTACCTAGCTGGACCGGGCACCCGTGGGCGTACCGGCGGATTCGGGGCCGCCGGTGTGCCCGGGGCCGGGCGCGGCCGGTCCGCCGGCCGCCGACGCGGCGGTCAGCGCCGCGCCCGGCCGCCGGGCCGGGTCGACGCGGGCCAATGCCGTCTCGGCGTCGAGCGACCAGCCGGCCGCGTACGCGTCGGCGAACGCGGCGTCGCCGAGCGCCGCCCGGCTGCCCCGGGTCAGCTCCGCGACCTGCAGGTCGGTGGGGTCCTCCGCGCCGCGCAGTCGGGCCGCCGCGCCGAGCAGCATCGCCGTGTCGCGGTACTGACAGCGCCCGGCGGCCAACAGGGCAGCGCCAACCGCGACCAACGAGAGGATCGGCATGTCGCGGCTGGCCACGGCGGCTGGGTATGCGCGGGCCAGCGCCGCCTCGGCGGCGGCCAGCTCACCGCGGGCGACGGCGAGCGCGGCCTTCAGCGTGCCGTGGATGGCGGCGCCGTGGTCGCCGCCGAGCAGCGGATGGCTGTCGTCGGGCGCCATCCGCTGCTCGGCACGATGCAGCAGCCGCTCCGCGCGGTCCAGCTCACCCTGCCGGGTCAGCAGGCCGGCCTCCAGCGCGTCGATGATGGCCGCGATCTCCGGCGCCGACCGCTCGGCCCGGGCCCGCGCGGCGGCGAGAGCGGCAGCGGCCTCCTCCGGCTCGCCACGCCGCTGGTGCAGGTCGCATCGGCGAAGGTCGAGGAAGATCTCGTCATTGACGTCGGGAGAACCGAACTCCCGGGACAGCGCCCGGGCGGCGCCGAGATCGGCCAACGCACCGTCCAGGTCGCCGTCGTACTGGCGGATCAGTGCCCGCAGCGGCAGGGTCGCCGCCTGCCCCCACCGGTCGCCCACCGCGCGGAAACCGGCCAGCGCCTCGTCCGCGTCCCGCCGCACCTGCGCCACGTCGCCGTTGTTCTCGGCGACCCGGGCCCGGAACAATCGCGCCAGGGCAGCCAGCCAGCCGTCGCTGCCGGCCACCACCCGGTCGATGCGGGTCCGGGCAGCGTCGGGGTCGCCGGCGAAATAGAGCGCCACCGACGCGAGCAGGCCGACGGGCCCGGGCAGCTCAGCGTGGATCGCCAGGCGCGCGGCCAGTTCGCGGAGCTGCTCTCGCTGTTCGCCCGGGGGCTCGGCCCGGGCCGCCGGGTCGACCAGCCGCGTGTTCAGGAGCTGGGCCGCGCGGGCGCAGTCCAGCGTCACCGGGTCGGGCTCGCCGGGCGCCGCCAGCGCCTCCCGCAGCCAGAACACCGTCTCGCTGTGGCGGCCGAGCATCTGCCAGTACCAGCACAGGTCCACCGCCAACCGGAGAGCCGCCGGACCGTCACCCGAGTCGCACAGGTGACGCAGCGCGGCGAGCGCGTTGTCGTACTCCGCGCGCAGCAACCGCAGCGCCGGCAGCTGGTTGGCGGTGCGCAACAGCGGGTCGGTCTCGGCGACCAGCGCGGCGACGTGCCGAGCGGCCCGGTCCCGGACGGCGGTCAATGCGCCGTGCTCGACCAGCCGCTCGATCCCGTACTCGCGCAGCGTCTCCAGCATCCGGTAGCGCGGCCCCGCACCGGCAAGCTGCAGCAGCGACCGGTCAACCAGGGCACCCAGCAGCTCCGGTACGCGCTCCACGTCAATCCCGGTGCTGGCACAGACGGCAGCCGCGGATCGCGGCGTCACACCCGCGGGCAGCACCGAGACGCACTCGGCGACCGTACGCTCGTCGGTGCTGAGCAGGTCCCAGCTCCAGGCGATCACGGCGCGCAGCGTGCGGTGCCGCGGCAGGGCGGTGCGGCTGCCGCCCGTGAGCAGCCGGAACCGGTCGGAGAGCCCGGCCGCCAGTTCGGCCAGCGGAAGGGTACGCAGCCGCGCCGCGGCCAACTCCAGCGCCAGCGGCAGGCCGTCGAGGCGACGCACCACCTCCACGACGTCGCGTACGGTGACCGCGTCCACCACGAACCCGGGCTGCACGGCCGCGGCCCGCTCGCCGAAGAGCCGCACCGCCGGGGCGCGGGCGGCCGTGTCGGCCCCGGCGTCGGCTGCCGGCAGCGCCAACGGCGCCAGCGGGACGAGCGCCTCACCGTCGACCGCGAGGGGCTCGCGGCTGGTGGCCAGCACCCGCAGCCGAGGGCAGCGGACCAGTAACGTGGCGGTCACCCGCGCGGCGGCCTCGACCAGGTGCTCGCAGTTGTCGACGACGAGCAGGGTCTCGCCCGGGGCCAGCCGCTCGACCAGCAGGGCGAGCAGGCCACGGCCATCGGCCCGGGCGGGCCCCGACCGCTCGAACAGCGCCGTGCCGCGTAGGCCGAGGGCCGACACGATCGCGGCGGCCACCTCAGCCGGCTCGGTGACCGACGCGAGATCGACCAGCCACGCCCCGTCGCGGTAGCGCCCGCACAGCCGCCTTGCCGCTTCGAGTGCCAACCGGGTCTTCCCCGCGCCGCCCGGGCCGACAACGGTGACCAGGCGCGCCGCGCCGAGCAGCGCGTCGATGCGGGCGAGGTCGTCGGCCCGGCCGACGAAGCTGGTCAGCGGCGCGGGCAGGTTTCCCGGCGGCAGCGCCGTGGCCCCCTGCGGCGGCCCGTCGCCGGACCGGCCGGGATCGGCAGGGCGGGTGCCGCCGCCCTCCGCCGCGGTGTCTCCTGGTACCGGACCGGCGGTTCCGGCGGCAGCCGGCGCGGTCCCCGCAGGCCGGCTGCCGTCGTGCAGCATCCGCAGGTGGCGCTCGCGCAGCGCGGCGCCGGGGTCGGCCCCCAACTCCTCGGCGAGATCGCGGCGGATCCGCTCGTAGACCGCGAGCGCGTCGGCCTGCCGGCCCTGCCCGGCCAGCGCGTCCATGAGCAGACCGCCGAGGCGTTCGTGCACCCGGTGCTCGGCCAGCAGGGCCGGCAGCCGTGCGGCGACCTCGGCGTACCGGCCGAGGAGCAGGTCGGCCTCGGCCAGGTCGGCCGCCGCCTCGATGCCCGCATGCGCGAGCCGCACCGCGGCCGCGGGCGCAACCACCGCAACCTCCGCGGCCATCGGTCCGCGCCAGAACGCCACCGCCCGGGCAAGCAGGGCCCGGGCCGCCTCCGGATCGCCGGCGCGCAGCCGCACCCGGCCTTCGCCGGCGAGCCGCTCGAAGCGGGCCGCGTCGATGTCGTCGTCTGCGACGGCCAACCGGTAGCCACCGGCCACCTGCGCCACGGCGTCCGCCGAGCCCAGGACCCGGCGCAGCCGGGAGACCAGCGACTGCAGCGCGTTGGCGGGGTCGGCGGGGCGGACCTCCGGCCAAAGGGCGTCGACCAGCGTTGCGGCATCCACCGGCCGGCCCGCGCTGAGCGCCAGCAGCGCCAGCAGTCCGCGCAGCCGGGTCCCCGGCACATGCACCGCCGCGCCGTCACAGCTCACCTGCAGCGCGCCGAGGAGCGCCACCTCCACCCGGCGATCCCGGCCCCCGTACTCGTCCACCCGACTATCCTCCCGCGCCGGCACCGCCCCGCCCAAACCCACCACCATTGACGACGCCGCGAACCGGTTACCGGGGCCAGAGCGCCGGATGCGCGGCACCCCTTATTCGTCGAGGGATGCCCCGACCTGGTCCGGCCACGTCCGCACGCAGCGGCCAGACGAGTCGCGGCAGACTTTTGATGCGTGAGGACGAGCGATCGCCCAGCCATGCCCAAGCCCTGCGCGACGCCGAGGCCTACGCCGTGGCTGCGGAGCGGGCCGGCTTCGACGGGGTGTGGATCGCCGAACACCACTTCATCTCCTACGGCGTGTGTCCCTCGGCGTTGGCGTTCGCCGCCCACCTGCTCGGCCGCACTACCCGGATCCGGGTGGGTACCGCCGCGTGCATCCTGTCCAACCGCCACCCGGTCGCCCTCGCCGAAGAAGCCGTGTTGCTGGACGAGCTGTCCGGCGGGCGGCTGGATCTGGGCGTGGCACGGGGTGGCCCGTGGATCGACCTGGACGTGTTCGGCACCGGCCTGCCCCGCTATACCCACGGCTTCGCCGAGTCCCTCGACCTGCTGCTCGCGTGGTTGTCCGGAACCGAGAAGGTCGGCGCGGAGGGGGAGTTCTTCCGGTTCCCGCCGGTGCCGGTGATTCCGGTACCACGCCGGCCGGTGCCGGTGTGGATCGCCGCCACCAGCGAACCCACCGCGGCGCTGGCCGCCGCCCGCGGGCTGCCCCTCCTGCTGGGCATGCACGCCACCGCAGCCGAGAAACGCCGCCTGCTCGACCACTACCGCGAGCAGGCGACGTCCGGCCTTCTCCCCGCCGTCTCCCATGCCAGCGCCCACGTCGCCTACGTCGCCGACACCCTCGCCGAGGCCAAGGACGCGCTGCGTGCCGCGATGCCGGGCTGGCTGGCCACGACCGCCCAGTACGTGCGCATCGACGCCAGCGCCGGCCCGGCCCGCGACCCGCATGCCTACCTGGAGCACCTGATGGACATCCACCCGGTCGGACCAGCCGAGCTGTGCGTCCAGCGGCTGACCGGCACGATGGCCGCCACCGGCGTGCGCCGGCTGCTGCTCATGGTCGAAGGCGCCGGCGACCGCGACAAGACCCTGGCCAGCCTCGCCTGGCTCGGCACCGACGTCCTCCCACAGCTACGCCGCTGACCGGCCCATCCGCCGCCGACCGCTAGCGCATTTGATAACGGGTGCCATTTTCGTTAGCGTGTGCAGGGACAGTTGTTCTCGCTGACGGAGGCTTGCCGTGTCTTGGACCCTTCCGCCGGGCACCGTCCGGGGTCGTAGTCTTCGATGGGCCGCCGCGGCGGCCGTGCTGGCGGCGTTGGCGCTCGCTGGCTGCTCCACCAAGCCCAACACTGCCTCGGCCGGTGCCTCGGGCGGCTCCACCGTGATCGACGTGGTGGCCGCGGAAAACTTCTGGGGAAGCTTGGCCGAACAGCTCGGCGGCTCGCACGTGAAGGTCACCAGCATCATCAACAACCCGGACGCCGACCCGCATGACTACGAACCCACCGCGGCCGACGGCCGGGTGATCGCCGCCGCGAAGCTGGTCATCATCAACGGTGTCGGCTACGACGCGTGGGCCACCAAGCTTGCCGACGCGAACCCGTCCTCGGCCCGCACCACCCTGACGGTGGGGGACCTGGTCGGCGCCAAGGACGGCGACAACCCGCACCGCTGGTACAACCCGGATGACGTCAGGAAGGTGATCGACCAGATCACGGCCGACTACAAGAAGATCGACCCGGCCGACGCAGGATTCTTCGACACCCAGCACAGCAGCGTGCTGTCGACGAACCTGAAGACATACTTCGACACCATCAGCCAGATCAAGACCAACTACGCCGGTACCCCGGTCGGCGCCTCGGAGTCCATCTTCGCGATGCTCTCGCCCGCCCTCGGGTTGAACCTGCTGACCCCGCCGTCGTTCCTGACCGCGATCAGCGAGGGCAGCGACCCGACCGCGGCCGACAAGGCCACCATCGACGCGCAGATCAAGAACAAGCAGATCAAGGTGTACGTCTATAACAGCCAGAACGCCACCCCCGACGTACAGGCACAGGTCGACGCGGCGAAGAAGGCGGGCATCCCGGTCAGCACGATCACCGAGACCATGACCCGCGCCGGTGCGTCGTTCCAGGACTGGCAGGTCGCCCAGCTCACCGCGCTCAAGCAGGCCCTCGGCCAGGCCACCGGCAAATAGGAGCATCCCATGTCCGCTACCCCGCCCGAGATCCTCGCCGGTACCACCCGGCCGGTCAGGATCGACGGCGCCGCAGTGCCGGGCGACCCCTCGGGTCGCCCGGCACTGGTCGAGGTCTGCCAGGCCACCGCCGTGTTGGGTGGGCGCATCATCTGGTCGCAGGTCGATGCAACGGTGGCGGCCGGGGAGTTCGTGGCCGTCCTCGGCCCCAACGGCGTCGGGAAATCCACCCTGCTCAAAGCGATCCTCGGCCTGATCCCCCTCGCCTCCGGGGACATCCGGCTGCTGGGCCGCCCACCCGGTCAGGCCAACCACCAGGTCGGTTACCTGCCGCAGCGGCGTAGCTTCGATACCTCGCTGCGGGTGCGGGGCGTGGACGTGGTCCGCCTGGGCCTGGACGGTGACCGGTGGGGCCTCCCGCGCCCGGGCCGTCGCGCCCGGGCGGCCGCCACCCGGGTACGGGAGCTGGTCGAGCTGGTCGGCGCCAGCGAGTACGCCCACCGGCCGATCGGGCAGTGCTCCGGCGGGGAACAGCAACGCCTACTCATCGCCCAAGCCCTGGCCCGGGCCCCGAAACTGCTGCTGCTCGACGAACCCCTCGACTCGCTGGACCTACCCAACCAGGCCGCCGTGGCCGCCCTGACCTCCCGCATCGCCCGGGCAGAGAACGTCGCCGTGATGATCGTCGCGCACGATGTCAACCCGATCCTCGCCTACGTGGACCGGGTCATCTACCTCGGCCACGGAGGCGCCGTGACCGGCACCCCCAGCGAGGTCATCACCTCCCAGACCCTGACCCGCCTGTACGGCACCCCGATCGAAGTACTGTCCACATCCGACGGACGACTCGTCGTGGTCGGCCAACCCGAAGCACCCGCCCACCACACCGACCGGCACCCCGAGCGGCCCGGCGGCCCGGCATGACCGCCACGTTCACCTGGAACCTGCTCGCCGACATCCGCGACATGTGGTCACTGGACTTCATGGTCAACGCGTTCCGGGCCGGCACCATCGTCGCCGTGCTCGCCGCCCTCGTCGGCTGGTTCATGGTGCTACGCCGGCAAAGCTTCGCCGGCCACACCCTCGCCCTCGTTGGCTTCCCCGGCGCTGCCGCGGCGGTATGGCTGGGCATCGGCCTCGCCTACGGCTACTTCGCGTTCTGCTTGGCCGCGGCGCTGGTCATCGCCGCGGTGCCACCACGCTCCCGCGGGTACACCGAGCAGTCCGCGGTCATCGGCACCGTACAAGCCTTCGCCCTGGCCTCCGGGATGCTGTTCATCGCCCTCTACAGGGGATTCCTCAACGGCACCAACGCGCTGCTGTTCGGCAGCTTCCTCGGCATCACCACCAGCCAGGTCACCACCCTCGCCCTGGTGGCCGTCGCGGCCATCACCGTCCTGGCCATCATCGGCCGGCCGCTGCTGTTCGCCTCCATCGACCCCGACGTCGCCGCCGCGCACGGCGTACCCACCCGTGCCCTGGGTACCGCGTTCCTGCTCCTGCTCGGCGCCACCGCCGCCGAGGTCAGCCAAATCACCGGCGCCCTGCTCGTCTTCGCCCTGCTCGTACTGCCACCCGCCACCGCCCAGCTCATCACCGCGCGGCCAGCACGCAGCCTGGCGCTGTCGGTCGTCCTCGCGGTGGTCACCGTCTGGGTCGCGCTGTTCGTCGCCTACTACTCCCCGTACCCGATCGGGTTCTGGCTGACCACCATCGCCTTCGGCCTCTACACCCTCACCTACGCGAGCACCTACGCCGCAGCGGCGGCCCGCGGCCGGCTACGCGCCCGAACCCCGCAACCCGTGCCGGCAGGAGCGTGACCGCCAGTGTTCACCCACCCGTTCATGCAGCACGCGTTCCTCGCCGGCACCGCCGTCGCGCTCGCCGCCGGGATGGTCGGCTACTTCCTCGTCCTGCGTGCCCAGGTGTTCACCGCCGACGCCCTGTCCCACGTCGCGTTCACCGGCGCCCTCGCCTCGCTGGCCGCCGGGCTGGACGCCCGCATCGGGCTGTTCGCGATCACGATCCTGGTCGCGCTCGGTATGGGCGGGCTGGGCCGCCGCGCCCGCCCCGACGACGTCGTCATCGGCGGCGTCTTCGCCTGGATCCTCGGCCTCGGCGTGTTCTTCCTGACCCTCTACACCACCACCCGCAGCGGCACCGGCAACGGATCGGCCAGCGTCACCGTCCTGTTCGGTTCCATCTTCGGCCTGTCGGCTTCCCGCGCGCTGCTGACCGCGCTGATCGCCCTGGCCATCTGCGCCGCGATGCTGGCGATCGCCCGGCCGTTGCTGTTCGCCAGCATCGACGAGAACGTCGCCGCCGCCCGCGGCGTACCCGTCCGGCTCCTCGGGTACGGGTTCCTCGCCCTGGTCGGCACCACCGCCGCCGAATCCACCCAGGTCGTCGGTGCCCTGCTCATCCTCGGCCTGCTCGCCGCTCCAGCCGGCGCGGCGATGCGGCTCACCGCCCGGCCACTGCTGGCGCTAGCACTGTCGGCGGCAATAGCAGTCATCAGCGTATGGATCGGACTGACCGCCAGCTACCTGATACCCAAACTGCCACCTAGCTTCGCCATCCTCGCCGTCGCCACACTCACCTACCTCGCCACCATCGCGGTAGGCCACCGCCACCGATACCACCGGCCCGTCGCCCCCGCCGCCGCACCTGACGCCGGCCGACCCGAAACCGCCCAGCTTCCCGCGTAGGTCCCCCGGGCTACCACACCAACTCGGCCGCGAGGCCGCTGTTGCACGGCGGAACCCGACTGCCCGACCTATCCATCCACAGTGGACGGACGGCCTCGACTGCTACCGCCACATCACGCAGCAGACGGAGCCACGCATGCCGGCCGACACCTCTCCGGCAGCCAGGTTCGCCCTCCGCCACCAGCGGCCGGGTGAGGTTGCCGGTGGTGGTCAGCGCGGCGCCGGTGGCGGCGTGGTCGAGTAGATCGCCCGGTGTGCTTTCCGGGCACGATGACCGCCGGTCCGAGGCTGCCGGTCCCGAGCGCGGTCAGCCTCCGGCGTGGATGCCGGGACGGCGGCTCGGGTCCGGCTCACTCTTGCGGATGATCTCCCGAACGACAGGGGCCGTGTCGCCCCGGCCGAAGAGGAGATAGCGGAACAGATGACCAAGCGGGTCGCCTTCGGCCCATTCGAAGTAGCAGTGCGGCCGTACCCCGGTGGCATCGCGCAGGGCGAGCAGGATCGCGGCGATGGCGTTGGGGACCGCCGGGCTGCCTGCCCGCAGTACCCGGTGGCCGTCGATCTCCACGCCCTGCACGGTGAGGACGTCGCTGAAGTCCGAGGGGTCGATGACGTCGATCTCCAGGAACAGGACGTCCGCCGGGTCGGGAACCGGGTTCATGCCGCGCTGTTCGAGTTCCTTGGCGGCGTACTCGGCGGCGTCGCCGGCCTGGCGCTGGTTCGCGACGATGTTGAGCGCCCTGTCGTGGCCGAGCGAGGCCGTGATGAACCGGCGTGCGGCGGGGTCGAACTCGATGCGGTCCGCGCGCAGTTCCGTCGTTCGCGACACCCGCGAGATCAGGGAAACGACGATGACGCCGGCGATGAACATGCCGGAGATGGCGATGCCGTCGGGCTTCTCCCGGATGTTCTCGACCAAGGCGTACAGCAGCACCAGCGTGAGCACGAAGAACCCGGCGGTGGCGGCGCGCTGCCGGCGGCGCGCGGCGGAGATGGCGACCGCGACCGTGCCGGAGACCATCATCACCAGGATGCCGGTCGCGTACGCGCCGGCCTGGGCGTTGACGTCGGCACCGAACGCGATCGTGATGGCGATGCAGATGAGCGTGTAGACGATGACGACCGGGCGGACCGCCCGGCCCCACTCGGGGGCCATACCGTATGACGGCAGGTACCGGGGCACGATATTGATCAGACCAGCCATGGCCGAAGCGCCGGCGAACCACAGGATCAGGATCGTGCTCAGGTCGTACACGGTGCCGAACGCGTTACCCAGCTGCTCATGGGCCAGATAAGCCAGGGCGCGGCCGTTGGCCTCACCACCGGCCGCGAACTTCTCCGCGGGGATCAGCACCGTCGTCACGAAGCTCGTCGCGATCAGATAGCCGGACATGATCACGGCGGCGGCGGTGAGCAGCTTGCGGGAGTTCGCGATCCGCGACCGCAGCCGCTGCTCGGCGTCGGCGCCCTCGGCGGCGACCAGCGGCATCATGCTCACCCCGGTCTCGAACCCGGACAACCCCAGCACCAGCAGGGGGAACGCCAGCACGGCCGGGCCGATGACGCCGGTCAACCCGCCCCGGCCCTCGGTCAGCGCGTGGGTCCAGGCGGTCAGCGCGTCGGGGGTAGTGGCCACCGTGCCCAACCCGACCGCGACGACCACCGCGTTGAGGCCCAGGAACAGCCCGACGAGCGGGATGGCGACGCCGACCGCCTCGCTGAAGCCGAGCAGGAACACCCCGCCCAGAATGAGCAGCAGCACGATGGTGATCGCCACGGCGTGCCCGCCCAGGAAACCGGGCGCGAGCGGGTTCTCCAGCAGGTGGACGGAGGCGTCAGCCGCCGACAGGGTGATCGTGATGATCCAGGAGGTCGCGACGAAACCGAGTAGGACGAGCACGAACACCTTGCCCCGCCAGAACGGCAGCAGGTTCTCCAGCATCGCCACCGAGCCCTGCCCGTGCGGGCTCTCCTTGGCCACGCGGCGGTACATCGGCAGCATCCCGAGCAGGGTCAGCGCGACGATCAACAGCGTCGCCAGCGGAGACAGCGCCCCCGCGGCGAGTGCGGCGATGCCCGGCAGGTAGGCCAGCGTGGAGAAGTAGTCCACCCCGGTCAGACACATGACCTTCCACCACGAGTGCGGTTTGGCGTGTGCCTCGTCGGCCTCGGGGCCGATCACCCGGGTCACCCGGTGTTTCAGCAGCCACCGGGCCAGCCGGCTGGAAGGGCCGGGCGGATGCGCGGGGCTTTCCACGACCGCTGGTACAGCGAGTTCGTCCGTGCTGCCCATCTATCTCGTCCTCGGTGTCCGACTGGGCTGCGTGCTGGGCCGACATATCGCCGCTCTGCATCGGCTACGCAGGGAGCGTCCTGCCAACTGTAAGACTCGAAGATCGTCATCGCGTCCTCGGGCCGGCAGGATCCAGATGCCCGATCAACAGGTCGAGCGCAGTCACGAGTCTGCCCGGGACAGGCCCGCGACCGTCGTGAATCGGGCACCGGCGCCGCGGAGCGACCGGATGATCCCGGGGAGGGCGTCCGGTACCACGCCGGGCCACGAGTGCAGGAGTACCACGGCGGCGTCGTCCCGGCCGGACACGGCCTCGACCACGCGGGCGGTCAGCTCGGCCGCGGACAGGTCACTGTCCCAGTCCTCGGGGGTGACGTTCCAGTGCGCGTCATGGTAGCCCAGGCTCCGCAACGTCGGCGCCAGCTCCGTGCTGTGCGAGTGGGTGCCGTACGGGCAGCGGAACCAGGGGCGCGGGTCCACCCCCGTGGACTGGCGGATGGCCTCCTCGGCGGCGCATACGTCCTCGGCGAGCCCGGCCGGGGTCAAGCGGGTCAGGTTGGCGTGCGCGTACGAGTGGTTGCCGATGAGGTGGCCGTCCCGGGCGATTCGGCGGGCGAGGTCGGGATAGGCCGACGCCCAGCGGCCCTGGAGGAAGAACGACGCCGGTACCTGCGCCTCGGCCAATGCGGCGAGGATCCGTTCGGACCCGTGGGGCGGACAGTTCGGCCCGTCCGGGTGCTCGGTGTCGAAGGTCAGTGCGACGTCGACCGGGCTCATCCGCGGTCCCGTTCGCTCTCGACCCCGTCAATCATCTGCAGGAGGCGGAGGAGGTACGGGGGTACGACCCGGCGGCGGCTGACCACCCACCGCAGGCCGGCCAACGCGTCCGTGCATGCGGTCACCCGTGACGTGGCGGGTGATGCCGACGCCACGAGCCGGTACGTGCGGGTGGCCGCGTTGCCGATCGGACGTCGCAGCCACGTCGACCCGCCTGGTCGGCAGCACCAGCAACCCGGTGTGGTACGCCGAGCAGCTCGCCGCCATCCCGGCGTCGTACCGGATCGTGCGGTGCCCCGAGCTCCAGCAGGCCGCGCGCGTCCTCGGGCGGCGGCTGCTGGCGGCGGGTGAGAATCCAGGTCCCTGACCTCGTGCACGCCACCTGGTGGACCCCGGGCGCATGTCATCTGGAGATCGAGTGCGATAGCCAGGTTTAACCGCTGCCGTGGCGGAAATTCGCCTCTGATCCTTGTGAGAAGCCGCCGCACGGGAGAGCCCGACCCGAGGAGGCCGCCGTGGCGCAGATTGCAGTGAAGGGACGGACGCTCCGCACGATCGAGACGGCGATTCCGGCCCGCATGGACCGCCTGCCATGGTCGAAATGGCACTGGATGGTCATCATCGGGTTGGGTACCGTCTGGATCCTCGACGGCCTGTCGGTCACGATCGTGGGCGCGATCGGCGGCCGGTTGACCGAGCCGGGCAGCGGACTCGCGCTGAGCGCGTCCCAGATCGGTTCCTCCGGTTCCGCCTACATCGTCGGCGCCTGCGCCGGCGCGCTCTACTTCGGCCGGCTGGCCGACAAGATCGGGCGCAAGAAGCTCTTCCTGCTGACCCTCGTGATCTTCATGAGCGGCACGGTCCTCACCGCGTTCTCGATGAACTTCATCTGGTTCCTCGCCTGCCGGGTCATTACCGGCGCCGGCGTCGGCGGGGAGTACTCGGCGATCCACTCGGCCGTCGACGAGCTGATTCCGGCCCGGGTCCGCGGCGCGGTCGATCTGATCATCGGCGGATCGTTCTGGATCGGGACGATCCTCGGCTCGCTGGCGTCGCTGGTCCTGCTCGACCCGGACTGGTTCCCGCTGAACATCGGCTGGCGGATCTCGTTCGGCCTGGCCGCGGTCATGGGCCTGGCGATTCTGCTGGTGCGTCGGAACGTGCCGGAGAGTCCCCGGTGGCTGTTCCTGCATGGATATGACGAGGAGGCCGAGCGGGTCACCCGGGACATCGAGCGGCAGGTGGTGGCGTCCACCGGCCAGGAGCTGATCCCGCCCCGGCGGACCATCCGGGTCAAGCAGCGGCCGCCGATCGGCATCGGCGAGATCGCCCGTGTGGTGTTCCGGTTGTACCCCAAGCGGACGTTCGTGGGATTCTCACTCTTCACCGGCCAGGCGTTCCTCTACAACGCGATCTTCTTCACCTACGCGCTGGTGCTGACGAAGGTGTACGGCGTGAACCCGTCGACGGTCGGGTTGTACCTGCTGCCGTTCGCCGTGGGCAACTTCGCCG
>WNFU01001652.1_pt1 | contig 32919 bp, 33 predicted proteins | sample 5400121 | NCBI WGS metagenome assembly WNFU01 (sample SAMN13153360, study PRJNA577476) | soil metagenome | isolation source: 100 cm soil or saprolite under grassland replicate 1 | place: USA:California | collected 2016-06-15
GCTAACGATCGCCACAACGACGGCGACAAGCCACCGGGCGCTGAAAGACCCCCGACTCACCGATTGAGCCTAGTCGAAGATCTCGCGCGCTGCGCGGGCATGGCCCTAGCGCCCGCCCGCGACCGCTGGGAGGATCGTAACCTCGTCGCCCTCGTTTATCTCCGTGTCGAGGCCGTCCTGGAAGCGGATGTCCTCACCCGAGACGTAGACGTTGACGAAGCGGCGCAGGCCGCCGTCCTCGGTGATCCGCTCGCGCAGGTCCTCGTGCTCGTCGAAGACGGCGTCGAGCGCCTCGCCGACGGTCGAGCCCTCGACCTCGAACTCGCCCTCGCCGCCCGTCACCGCGCGAAGCTGGGCGGGGATCTTGACGGTGACCGCCATCAGCCCGCGGCCCCCGCGGTGGCCGGCTCGCGCTCGACGTCGCTCTCGAACGACTCGAGTGTCGGCTCGATCTCGTGCATGACGAAGCTCTCGCGCGTCGCGTCGAGCGTCTTGAGCCCCTCGCCGGTGATGTAGAGGACGACGCGCTCGGCGGGGTCGATCGCGCCCTCGGCGGCGAGCTTCGCCAGAACCGCCGCGGTAACCCCGCCAGCGGTCTCCGTGAAGATCCCCGTCGTCTCGGCGAGCAGGCGGATCGCGTCGCGAATCTCGTCGTCGCTCACCGCGTCGATCGAGCCGCCGGTCTCGCGCGCCAGCTCGAGCGCGTAGGGACCGTCGGCGGGGTTTCCGATCGCGAGGCTCTTGGCGATCGTGTCGGGCTTGACGGGGCGGCAGATGTCATGGCCCTCGACGAACGCCGTGGCGACGGGGCTGCAGCCCTCGGGCTGGGCGCCGTTGAAGACCGGCAGATCACCCTCGACCAGCCCCAGGTCGAGCCACTCCGACAACCCGCGGCCGAGCTTGGAGAACAGCGACCCCGACGCGATCGGGCAGACGACGCGATCGGGCAGCTTCCAGCCCAGCTGCTCGACGGTCTCGTAGGCGAGCGTCTTCGAGCCCTCGGCGTAGTAGGGGCGCAGGTTGACGTTGACGAACGCCCACCCGCGCAACTCCGAGAGCTCGGTGCACAGCCGGTTGACGTCGTCGTAGGTCCCGCGCACGCCGACCAGCGTCGTGCCGTAGACGCCGGTCGCGAGCAGCTTCTGCTCCTCGAGATCGGCGGGGACGAACACGTAGGAGCGAAAGCCCGCCGCCGCGGCATGGGCCGCGACGGCGTTCGCCAGGTTGCCGGTCGAGGCGCACGCCACCGTGTCGAACCCCAGCTCGCGCGCCTTGGCGAGCGCGACCGCGACGACGCGGTCCTTGAACGAGTGCGTGGGGTTGGCGGCGTCGTTCTTTACCCAGACCTCGTCCAGGCCCAGGCGCTCGGCGAGGCGGTCCGCGCGCACCAGCGGGGTGAGCCCCGGCTCGAGCGGATCGCGCGGGCGCTCCGCGAAGGGCAGGAAATCGGCGTAGCGCCAGATGCCGCGAGATCCGGCCTGGATCTTGCGCTTGGTCGACTCCGCGTCGAGCGTCGAGAAGTCGTAGGCGACCTCCAGCGGACCGAAGCAGCGCTCGCACACGTAGCGAGCCTCGAGCGGGTACTCAGCGGCGCACTCCTTACACCTAAGCGCCTGGATAGTCATTTTGTTCCTTCCGTCCCGTTGTGCCTGTCAGCTACGAATAGACCTCTGCCGGTGTGAGCAGAGGTCCTGACGGGACTCCCCACTCACATCTTCCAGGTTCGTCCACCTGCTGGAATTGGCACCTTCCCCGCGGCCGAGGCCTTTGGGGGGGTTGCCGGGGCTTCAACGGGCCAGTCCCTCCACCCCTCTTGATGTGGCGGTCTATGTGGCCGCTGAATATACCAGCGCTCACGCGTGGTGCCCAGGGACTTGCAGCCGTGGCCGGCGCGTCGCGTACTCTTAGACGCGGAGTCGAGAATGACGAGCCAGACGAGCCAGAACGATGCCGAACCTCCCGAAGCCCAGGCTGCGCCGTGCGCGGGCGGGATCAGAGCTCGTCTCGCCCGCCCCCGCTGAGCAGCGCCAATCGACATCTTCGTCGGCCCCGATTTCCTGATCACAATCCCCAACCAGCCCCTGCAGCCGGTCGAGTACCTGTTCGAACGCTGTCGTGCGAAGGAGGAGCTGCGCGAGCAGATCTTCGCGCGGGGCTCGGGCTACCTGCTCTACCGCATCGTCGACGACTCGTTCGACTATTGCTTCCCGATGCTGCGCAAGATCGGCAACAAGCTCGACGCGATCGAGGAGGAGATCTTCTCGGGACGCGCCGAGGAGATCGTGCGCGACATCTCGAACGCCAAGCAGGAGATCATCAACTTCCGCAAGGTGATCCGCCCCCAGCGCTCCGTGCTGCGCGACCTCGAGCGCGTCAAGAATCGCTTCCTCGCCCCCGACCTCGACCTGGAGATCTACTTCGACGACATCGTCGACGCGCACGAGCGGATCTGGGACATGCTCGAGAACTACAAGGAGGTCGTCGAGGCGCTCGAGGAGACCAACGAGTCGGTGATCTCGCACCGTGTCAACGACATCCTGCGAGTCCTGACCGCGATCAGCGTCATCGTCCTCCCGCTGACGCTGGTCGCGAGCATCTGGGGGATGAACGTCGGCGTCCCGGGCGAGGGAGACACCGGGGCCTTCTACGCCGTGATCGGCGTGATGGTCGTGATCCTGGTGGGCATGCTGACTTTCTTCCGGCGCCGCGGCTGGCTCTAGAGGCTTAGGGGCCTTCTCCGCAAATAGCGGGGTTCGGGCCGGCCAACCGTCCGCAATCGGGCATACCCTGCCCCGTTCCGTGGCCGACCGGATCCACTATCGGACGGCGCCGCCGCGTGCGCTGCGCATCCCCGCGCGAGTCAAGCTCGGCGCTGCCGTCGCGGTCTGCTCGGCGATCGCCGCGGGGCTGTTCGGCGCGTCGCGGCTTCCGGCCGTGCTCGGCGGCGATGGTGGATCGCTGGGGGCCCACAGCGCCGCCGCCGCCGGAGGCAACGGACGCGTCGACGTCGGAACCGCGGCGTCGGTGACCGCGGGCCCGTACTTCCCCGTCAAGGGTGAGCACGACTTCGGCGGCCCCGAGGGCCGCTTCGGTTCCTGGCGCGGCGGTCGGCGCCACGAGGGTCAGGATGTCTTCGCGAAGGCCGGCACTCCGCTCGTCGCGGTGCGAACCGGCATCGTCATAGACGAGGGGAGCGAGAACAGCGCCTACTCGGGCGGCCGCGGAAACTACATCGCCATCTACAGCGAGCTCGACGACCGCACCTATGTGTACTTCCACATGCGACACCGCTCGCCGCTGCGCAGCGGCGATCCGGTCGCCGCGGGCGATCCGGTCGGCGAGGTCGGCTGCACCGGCTCGTGCTGGGGCAACCATCTCCACTTCGAGATCCGGCTCGGCCGCGGAGTCGACGGCAAGCCGATCGATCCCCTCCCCATGCTCCGCGACTGGCCTGCCGCGGGCGGCGGCTGACGCGTCAGGCGCGTCATCCGCGTGCGCGGGGTCGTGGAACTGCCCATCTAGGATGAGGCGGTGGCCAACCACCGTATCTGGGCCCCGTGGCGGCTCGACTATGTGAAGGACGCCTCCAAGGACAGCGAGGCGGCCTGCATCTTCTGCGCCAAGCCGGCGGCCGACGATGACGAGGCGAACCTGATCGTCCACCGCGGTGAGCTGTGCTTCGTGATCCTCAACCTGTTCCCGTACACGAACGGGCACCTGATGGTCGCGCCATACGAGCACGTCGCGACGCTGCCCGAGCTCGACGCCGGGACCGTCGCGGAGATGATGGGGCTCACTCAGCGGGCGATGGCGATCCTCGAGCAGGAGTACGAGCCGCACGGCTACAACGTCGGCTTCAACCAGGGCCGCGTCGCGGGCGCGGGGGTCGAGCACCACATCCACATGCACGTGGTGCCGCGCTGGGGCGGCGACACCAACTTCATGCCGGTCCTCGCCGACACCAGGGTCATGCCCCAGTCGCTCGAGCAGAGCTACGCGGCGCTCAAGGGCAGGTTCCGCTGATGGGGACGGTCGCCGTCCCCGCCGGCATCTTCAAGGCCTACGACATCCGGGGGCTCTACGGCGAGGAGATGAACGGCGAGACCGCCGAGCTGATCGGGCGGGCGTTCGCGCGCGTCCTAGCCGGGCTGCGTGGCAAGCCGACGTCCGAGCTGCGCATCGGCCTTGGGCACGACATGCGTCTCACCGCGCCGGAGATGGCGGGCCGGTTACGCGACGGCCTCGTTGCCGAGGGGGTTCGAGTCCTCGATGCGGGGATGGTCGCGACGGAGATGCTCTATTTCCTGGTCGGGTCGCGCGAGCTCGACGGCGGCGCCATGGTCACGGCGTCGCACAACCCCAAGGCGTGGACCGGGGTGAAGCTCGTCCGCGAGGGAGCGCTCGCGCTGTCCGGCGATGCCGGGATCGGCGAGGTGCGGGCCGAGATCGAGCGCGGTATGCCCGAGCCCCCCGGCGGCGGCGCGGTCGAGGACGTGGACGTCCACGAGGCCTTCCATCGCCACGCGCTGTCGTTCATCGACCCCAAGAAGATCAGCCGCCTCAAGGTCGTCGTCGACGGCGGCAACGGCATGGCGGGCCCGATGGTCGGGCCGCTGCTCGAGCGCCTCGACCTCGACCTGGCCACCACCTACTGGAAGCCCGACGGCCGGTTTCCCGACCATGAGCCCAACCCGCTGCTGCCAGAGAACCGCCGGTTCGTGATCGACCGCGTGCTCGCGGACGGAGCGGACCTCGGGATCGCCTGGGACGGCGACGCCGATCGGTGCTTCTTCATCGACGACACCGGGACATTCGTCGACGGCGACTTCCTGACCGCCATGCTGGCCTCCTCGATGCTGCGGAAGGACCCGGGGGCGGACGTCGTCTACGACGTCCGCGCCAGCCGCGCCGTCCCCGACACCGTCATCGAGCACGGCGGCACGCCGCACGTCAATCGCGTCGGCCACGCGTTCTTCAAGCTCGCGATGCGCGAGCGCGGGGCGGCGTTCGGCGGCGAGGTCTCGGGCCACTACTACTTCCGCGACTTCTGGTGCGCCGACTCGGGGACGATCCCGGCGTTGCTGGTCCTCGAGCTGCTCTCGATCGAGGGCAAGCCGCTTTCGGAGCTGGTCGGCTCCTACCGCGAGCGCTACTTCATCTCGGGCGAGATCAACTCCGAGGTCTCCGATCAGGACGCCAAGATGCGCGAGATCGCCGAGACCTATTCCGACGGCGAGGTGTCGTGGCTCGACGGCGTCTCGGTCGACTACCCGGAGTGGCACTTCAACGTGCGGCCGTCGAACACCGAGCCGCTGCTGCGGCTCAACCTCGAGTCGCTCGTCTCCCAGCAGGACATGGAGCGCAAGCGGGATCAGGTCCTCGAGCTGATCCGGTCGTGACCCCCGACGAGGCGCTCGAGCGCGCCGCCGAGGCGGGGATCCGCCGGCTTCGCATCCCGACCCCGTTCATGGTCGGCCGCGTCAACTGCTACCTGATCGAGGACGATCCGCTGACCCTCGTCGACACGGGCCCGAACTCGGGCAAGGCTCTCGACGAGCTCGAGCATCAGCTCGGTGACCTGGGGCACTCGATCGAGGAGCTCGAGCTAGTCGTCCTCACCCATCAGCACATCGACCACCTGGGGTTGGTCGAGATCATCGCCTCGCGGTCGGGGGCCGACGTCGCGGCGCTCGACGCCGCGGCGCCGTTGATGGAGAGCTTTGGCGACCGCGCCGAGCGCGACGACGAGTTCGCCGCCGCGCTGATGCTGCGCCACGGTATTCCCGAGGACCTGGTCTACGCGCTTCAGAGCGTGTCGCGCAGCTTCCGGGCCTGGGGCGCGAGGGCGAACGTGACGAGGCCGCTGCGTGACGGCGAGCCGCTCGAGCTGCGCGACCGCACGCTCGAAGTCCAGCACCGGCCGGGGCACAGCCCCTCGGACACGGTCTTCTGGGACCCGGAGCGGCGCATCCTGATCGCCGCCGACCACCTGATCGCCCACATCTCCTCCAATCCCCTGATCACGCCGCCGCTCGACGGCTCGGCAGAACGCACCCAGGCGCTGGTCACGTACATCGACTCGCTGCGCAGGACCCGCGAGCTGCCGGCCGAGATCGTGCTGCCGGGCCACGGCGACCCCGTCACCGACCACGTGACGTTGATCGACGAGCGGTTCGCGCTTCACCAGCGGCGCGCCCTGAAGATCCACGCGCTGATCGCCGAGCGCCCCCGGACCGGGTACGAGATCGCCCAGGCCCTGTGGGGAAACGTCGCCGTCACCCAGGCTTTCCTCACCCTCTCGGAGGTGGTCGGGCACGTCGACCTGCTGATCAACGCCGGGCGGGTGCGCGAGGTCACGGACGGCGACGTCGTGCGCTACGAGGCGACCGGTGCGGGCGAGGGTAACCCTCTGCTGGGCCAGGGTTAGCGTGTGGGCACGAATGAGCGCCGAATGAGCACCGCCACCGCCGCTCCCCCCCGCACCGAGACCGCCACGAGCGCCTCCCGCGTGCCCGCGACCTCCGCCAAGCCGCGGATGCTGGTGATCGTCAACCCGTACGCGACGACCGTCTCGGACCGGCTCAAGAACCTCGTGGTCTACGCGCTTCAGGGCCGCTACGAGGTGACGGCGGTGGACACGGAGGCTCGCGCCCACGCGATCGAGATCGGACGCGAGGCCCGCGACGGCAGCTACGACATCGTCGTCGCCTTCGGCGGCGACGGGACGCTCAACGAGGTCGCGAACGGGCTCGCGGGGACCGGCGTCCCGATCTCGGTGCTGCCCGGGGGATCGACCAACGTCGTCTGCCGCACCCTGGGGATCCCCAAGGACGTCGTCGACGCAACCGAGCACCTGCTCGGCCTCGCGGACGACCTGCGCCCGCGCCGCATCGACCTCGGCACCGCCGACGGGCGGCGCTTCGTGTTCGCGTGCGGCGCCGGCCTCGACGCCGCGGTCGTCAAGCGGGTGGACGCCAACCCTCGCCTCAAGGCGCGGGCCGGGGAGTGGTACTTCACCTGGGCCGCGGTCTCGGCGTTCTCGCGCCAGTACCTGCGCAACCCGGTTCGCCTGCGGCTCGACGTCGGGGAGGCCGAAGCCGAGGGCATCACGGCGGTGATCCAGAACTCGGATCCCTACACGTACTTCCGCGAGCAGGCGGTCCGGGTCTGCCACGGCGCCGCGCTCGACGACGGCGTCCTTTCGATGGCGATGCTGGGCCGGGCGGCCGTTCGCGACATGCCGACGATCGCCGCGCGGGTGCTGTCGGACCGGTTCCGCACCGCCGACCACCGCCAGATCGACCACTTCGAGTCGGTCACCAGCGGCCGTCTCGCGTCGACGTCGGTGGACGAGGGAGGCAGGGCCCGGCCATTCCCGCTCCAGGTCGACGGCGACTACATCGGCGACTTCACCGAGATCGAGCTGGGGATCGAGCCCCAAGCGCTCACCGTCGTCGCCTGACCCGCGGGTAACCTCGGCCGCGTGAACGAGGGCTGTGCGTTCTGCCGCATCGTCGCCGGCGAGGAGCCGAACTCGGTCGTCTTCGAGGACGAGGTCTCCGTCGCGTTCCTCGACAGCCGGCCGCTGTTTCCGGGCCACACCCTGCTCGTCCCGCGTGAGCATCACGAGACGCTCTGGGACCTGCCGTCAGACCTGATCGAGCCGCTGTTCGCGAACGTGCGACTGCTGTCGCAGGCGGTTCGCGACGCGATGGGCGCGCAGGGCTGCTTCGTGGCCGCCAACAACGTGGTCAGCCAATCCGTTCCCCACCTCCACGTCCACGTGGTCCCCCGAAACCGCAAGGACGGCCTGCGCGGCTTCTTCTGGCCGCGCCGCAAGTACGAGGGCGCGGACCACCTGGCCGAGACGGCGGCGCGCGTTCGCGAGGCGATCGCTCGTCTCGCAGCGGATTGAGGCCGGTAGGGGCTGCCCCCGCCGCGGCGAGCGGTCCCGCGGGCGATGGGTGGCGCTATCTACGTGCTATTGCTCGAGCGATAGCCGGCGTTGTGCGCGGCCAGGCTGAGGCCGTCCAGCGCCCGGTAGCTCGCCTCGTCGAGATCGCCGCGCGCCCACAACAACCCCGCGTCGCGGACGGCGCGCCCCAGCTCGGGCCAAAGCGGCCAGCGCGGAGCGATCCCGAGATATCTGCGATTGAGCCACCGGGCCCCCGCCGCGTATCGGGCGACCGTGCGCAGGTAGGCGACCAGGCTCTCGGCGTGCGGGTGCTCGACCGTCGCGCCCGGGCGCAGCTCGAGCTTGAAGCCAGCCGCCTGGAGGCGCCGGCACAGGTCCACGTCGCCGCCGGAGCGAATCCCCTCCTCGAAGCCGCCGACGCGCTCGAACGCGGCGCGGCGCACCAGGATGTTCCCGGTCGGCGCGGTCGGCACGCCCCCGGGCTCCTGGGGGATCGCCAGGAAGGCGCGTGCCCGCGCGTAGCGCGCGGCGTGCGCACGCTGGCCGGGCGGGGGGATGATCCGCCCCGCCAGCGCCCCGCAGCGCTCATCGATCAGCTCGAAAAAGTAGGAGTCGAGGAGGTCCGGCGCCGGAGCGCAATCGGCGTCCATGAACAGGATCCATTCACGGCGTGCGAGGCGCGCACCGACGTTGCGGGCGTGATAGGAGGAGCGCTCCCGCGTCGCGTGCGCGACCCTGACCGCACCGTCGAGCGCTCCCGACACGACGTCACGCGCGTTGTTGTCGACGACGATCAGCTCGTCATCGGGCCCACGATGCAGCCGCGCCAGCGCCACCCCGAGGCGCTGGGCGTCGGCGCCGCCGCCGACGAACGGAATCACGACGCTCACCGGCGGGCGGATCGCCCGCTCAGGGCGCGTCGAGCGCCTCCTGGGGGTCGAGGAACTCCTCGACCTTGACGATGACCCCTTCGCTGAAGTGATTGACGAACGCTATTGGGACCACCACGTCGGCGCCGCTCCCCGCCCCGACTCCTCTGACCCGGCCGATCGCGATCACGCGATCCCCGCGCTCGAATATCTCGTCGACCTCGAGACGCAGGCCCTCGAGCGTCTCCATCCAATCGGCCATGTAGGCGCGCAGCTCCTCGAGCCCGCGGATAGTCCGCGAGGCGGGATGCTCCCGGGCGATCACCCACTCGATGTCGGGATGCAGCCCGCGCTCGGTCGTCGGCCAGTCGCCGCGGTTCATGGCCTCGATCCCGTCCCGGACCACCTCGACGTTGGCCCCGGTCATCACAGACGCTGGGCCCAGGGCGCGCGCGGTCAGCCCGGGGTGACGCGGTAGGCGTCGAAGACCGAGTCGAGGTTGCGAAGCCGCGTGATGCACTGCTTGAGCTGCTTGGTGTCCCCGACCTCGATCACGAAGCGGTTCTTGACCATCGGGTGCCTGGTGGTGCATGCGGCCTCGAGGATGTTTATCCCGGCCTCGGCGAAGGTCCGCGAGAGGTCCTCCAACAGGCGGGTGCGATCCCACGCATCGACCTGGAGCTCGACGCGATACGAGGTGACGTTGTCGCCCTCCCACGAGACGTCGGTGAAGCGCTCCGGCGCCTTCATCAGCGCGGCGACGTTCTTGCAGTCCTCACGGTGGATCGTGATCCCGCGCCCCAGCGAGACGTAGCCGCGGATCGGGTCGCCAGGGACGGGCCGGCAGCACTTGGCGAGCCTCACCATCACGCCCTCGACACCCTCGACCTTGATCCCGTAGTCGGTTGCCTCGACGGTGCGGCGCTGGCGCTCGTCCTTGCCCTCGAGGAGCGACGCCTCGGGATCAGGCCCCTCGGCTTCCTCCTCCACAGCCTCCCCCTGCTTGAGGCGCTGGAAGACCTTGTTGGCCACGGTCTTCGACACGATCTTTCCCTGCCCGAGCGCGACGTAGAAGTCGTCGGCCTTGCGGAATCCCATCTCGCGCGCGACGTCGATCAGCAGCGGCGAGCCGCCGATCTTCTGGGCCGGCAGGCCGCGCTTTCGAAGCGCCTCCTGGAACTTCTCCCTGCCGCGCCGCTCGGCGTCCTCGCGGCGCTCGCGCTTCAGGAAGGCGCGGATCTTGTTGCGCGCCCTGCTGGTGCGCACGAGGCTGAGCCAGTCGCGCGACGGCCCGCGCTCTTGCTTCGCCGTCAGGATCTCGACGATGTCGCCGCTGTTTAGCTGGTAGTGAAGCGGCACGATCTTGCCGTTGACCTTGGCGCCGACGCAGCGATGTCCGACGTCGGTGTGGACGGCATAGGCGAAGTCGAGCGGCGTCGAGCCGGCGGAGAGGTTCTTGACCTCGCCCCGCGGGGTGAAGACGAAGACCTCGTCCTCGAACAGGTCGACCTTGAGCGAGTCGAGGAACTCCTCGTGGTCCTGGTCGGACTCGACCTCGAGCAGCGTGCGCAGCCAGGTCATCTTCTGCTTCTCGGGGTCCTTGCTCGAGCGCCCGCCGTCCTCCTTGTAGATCACGTGGGCGGCGACGCCGTACTCGGCCAGCTCGTGCATGTCCGGCGAACGGATCTGGATCTCGAGCGGACGCCCCTCGGGACCGATCACCGTGGTGTGCAGCGCCTGGTAGAGGTTGAGCTTCGGGGTGGCGATGAAGTCCTTGAAGCGACCGGGCAGCGGCTTCCAGAGCGCGTGGATGATCCCGATCGCCCCGTAGCAGTCCTTGACCGAGTCGACGATCACCCGCATCGCGGTGAGGTCGTAGATCTCGTTGAACTCGCGCCCCTTGCGAGTCATCTTCGTGTAGATCGAATAGAAGTGCTTGGCGCGGCCCGAGATTTCCGAGCCGATCCCGACCTTCTTCAGCTCGGCCGACAGGAACCGCCCCGCCTCCTCGACGTAGCGCTCGCGCTCGGTGCGCTGCTGCGAGACGAGCTTCTTGATCTCGTCGTACTTCCGCGGGTGCAGGGTCGCGAACGCGAGGTCCTCGAGCTCCCACTTGATCGCATGGATACCCAGCCGGTGGGCGAGCGGCGCGTAGATCTCGAGCGTCTCGCGGGCTTTTTCGAGCTGCTTCGGCTTCGGGAGCGCCGACAGCGTGCGCATGTTGTGGAGGCGATCGGCGAGCTTGATCAGGATGACCCGGACGTCCGTGGCCATCGCGATCATCATCTTGCGGTAGTTCTCGGCCTGGCTCTCGTCGCGGCTCTGGAAGGTGATCCCGGTCAACTTCGTGACGCCGTCGACGAGCTGGGCGACGTCCTCCCCGAACCGCTCCTCCACCTGATCGAGGCTCGCGCTGGTGTCCTCGACGGTGTCGTGAAGCACCGCGGCGCAGAGCGTCTCGGTGTCGAGGCGCAGCCCGGCGCAGATCTTCGCGACCTCGAGCGGGTGGTTGATGAACTCCTCACCCGAGCGCCGTCGCTGGTCCGCGTGACGCTCGCACGCGAACGCGAAAGCCCGCTCGACGGCATCACGGTCGACGGGCTCGGTGGCATCCGAGCTGTGCTCCTCCACTACCGCGAACAGGTCGCCCAGCAGCTTGCGCTCAGCGGGGCTGAGCTCCTTGGTGATCTCGTCGGCGGGCGCCGCCCTGGCGGGCTTGCCGTCTGCGCGCATCCCCACCCGGGCACGCTCGTGGGACCCCTTCGTCGATCGGCGCCGAGTCGAGGAGGTCTTGGTCGCGGCCGACGATTTCGCGGACGTCTTGGCGCGCCGTGCCGCGGGCCCGGAAGCCTTCTTCCGGGCCTTGCGCTCTACCGAGTCCGTCTTTGCCTGCTTAGGAATCTGCGGCCTTCCTCGTGCCTCGCCTGGTAGGCGAGATAGGCGCCCGAGCTCTCGAGCTCCGTCTGCTTCGAGGATACGACCCCGAGCGCCGGATCGCTGCCGCCGGCGTCCCAGGCAGCGATCTCGAGCTCGGCGAGGACGCGCACGCAACGCCCCGCCTGCTCGGCCGTGCGGGGATGCGTGCCCCCTCCGACGAGCGCCGCGGCGAGCGCCTCCCCGGCCAGGGTGCCTCCCGCCTCGCGCAGCGCGCGGAAGATCGAGCCGAGGGCTGCACGCAGGTCCCACTCCGCGTCGTGGACGAGAAGCGCGAACTCCAGCTCGGCCTCCCCCCAGGCGACGTGGAGGTAGCCGCTTCCCTGCCTTGCTGCGGCCTCGAGATGCGGAAACGGGACCGGGTCGACGAGCATCACATGGGGGAAGCCATGGCCGAGCCCTGGCTCGCGGGCGAGCGCGCCCCAGTCGGCGAGCGCGAGGCCACCGGCGTCCAGCACAGAGTCGAGGCCTGCGGTGGGGTCTGGCGCACAGCGCCCGCACGCGATCGCGAGCTTGCGGCCGCCGAATCTCGCAGGATCGGCGCGCGCGGTGAGCTCACGGCGGCGAGAGACGTCGGCGCACACGCCCAGCACCGGCTCGCCGCTCGAGATCAGCTCCGCGAGGGCGGCGATTCCGGAACCCGGAGGATGCTCGACGCGTTCGCGCGCTCCGCCCGGGAATCCACCCGCGGCGGGTGGCCACGGCTCGAGCGGCGCCTCGAGCTCGACGCGCACACGGTCCCACCATCTCGCGTCGGGGCGGGCCGGTGAGCACGCGGCGCAGGCCACACCCTGCCACCCCTCGACCTCGGGCGCCCCGCGCTCGGCCGAGGTCCCGTTGTCCTGCCCGTGCCCGTTGCCGTCGGCGATCGGATAGACGTCGCGCAGCACGACCCGGGGCTCGACCGCCCCGTTCCACTGGTTGAGCTCGAGGCTCACCGAGGCGTCCACGGGAGCGCCGTCCTGGTGGCCGAGCGAGGTCCCGGAGCCGAACGCGACACCGAGCGCACGCGCCGCGCCGCTCGCGATGCTGAAGCGGGCGTGCTTTCCCTCCTCCCCCATCGGCCTGACGTCCTCTACGCGGGCGGCCGGGACGAGCAGGCGGATTCCCGGGTTTCCCATCCCGAACGGCCCCAAGCGCTCGAGGTCCTCGGCGACGCGCAGGCCGAGGTGGTCGCCTCCCACGACGGCGTCCACGGCCTCGGTGCGCACGAGGTCGCCGGGCTCGAGTGTCTCGGCGGCGCGGGCCACGAACGCGCGCCGAAACTCGTCGACTCTGCCCGCCTCGATCTCGAGGCCCGCGGCGGCGCGGTGGCCGCCGTAGCGGACCAGATGCTCCTCGCAGCCGCGCAACGCACCCAGCAGATCGAAGCCCGGGATGCTGCGCCCCGAGCCGCGGCCGCCTCCCTCCTCGTCGAGCGAGATCAGGATCACGGGTCGCCAGTGGCGCTCGGCGAGCCGCGACGCGACGATCCCGACGACCCCGGAGTGCCACCCCTCTCCGGCAAGCACCAGGGCCGCGGCGTCGCGCTCCGAGGCGGGAAGCTCGCGCAGCGCGGCCTCGGCCAAGCCCAGGACCTCGAGCTCGGCGGCCCGGCGCTCGTGGTTGGCGCGATCGAGCTCGGCGGCGATCTCGGCCGTCCGATCGGGATCCGTGCACAGCATCAACTCGACTCCGGCGTCGGCGCGGTAGAGGCGCCCGGCGGCGTTGATCCGCGGGCCGAGCCGGAATGCCAGGTCGCCCTCGTCGAGCCGCGACGGCTCGACTCCGGAGGCGGCCATCAGGGCGCGGAGCCCGGGGCGGTGGGCCCGGCGAGCCTCGGCGAGCCCCGCCCTGACCAGAGCCCGGTTCTCGCCGGTGAGCGGGACGAGGTCCGCGACCGTCGCGAGGGCGACGAGGTCGAGGTCGCGCTCGTCGTCGCCGTCGTCGCGCGCACCGGCACGGCGACGCAGCGCGGCCGCGAGCTTGAAGGCGACCCCGGTCGCGCACAGGTCGGCGCACGGATAGCCGCTCAGCCGGGGGTGCAGGATGGGGCATTCGGGAAGCGCCTCGCCGGGGGCGTGATGGTCGGTGACGATCACGTCGATCCCGGCGTCGCGCGCCGCAGCGACCTCGCGCGCGCTCGTGATCCCGCAGTCGGCCGTCAGGAGCAGGCGTGTCCCGCGCTCCGCCAGCCTCGCAACGGTCGCCTCGGTGAGCCCGTAGCCGTCGGCGAAGCGGTCGGGGATCAGCCAGTCGCAGCTCGCCCCGAGCTCGCGCAGGGTGCCGACAAGGATCGCGGTGGAGCACACCCCGTCGACGTCGTAGTCGCCGTGCACGGTGATGCGCTCGCCCGAGTACACCGCGGCGAGCAGGCGCTCGACGCATTCCTCCATCGCGTCGAACTCGAACGGGTCGTGGCGCTCTGCGGCCTCGATAAACGCGCGCGCCTCGTGGACGCTGCGATACCCGCGGCGCACCAGCGCGACCGCGACGGGCTCCGAGACCCCGAGCGCATCGGCGAGGGTCCGCGCCTCCGCGTACGCGTAAGGCTCGATCCGAAATGCTCTGGCGATGCTCTCGGCCACCACGTCAGGCTAGGTTCGGGCGGGGACGGAATCTCCTCCCCTGCCACCATGCGCCCGCGAATGCCGCCGATCCGCAGGCTAGTCGCGCACCCCGCCGCGGGCATCGCCGTACTGATCTTCGTGATCCTGATGGCGGGTAGCGGCGGGTACGGCTATCACCGCGACGAGCTCTACTTCCTCGCCGCCGGCGACCACCTGGCGGCGGGGTATCCCGATCAGGGCCCGATGACGCCGTTGATCGCGGGAGCGATGGACACTCTTGCGCCCGACTCGCTTACCGTACTGCGGCTGCCTTCGGCGCTCGCCATTGGAGCTCTGGTGCTGGTCACCGGGCTGCTCGCCGCCGAGCTCGGTGCCGGACGGCGCGGTCAGGCGATCGCCACCGGATGCGCGGCGGTCGGGGCCGTGTTCATGTTCACCGGCCACCTGTTGAGCACGACCACCTTCGATCTCCTCGCCTGGACGGTGCTGACCTACATCGTCGTGCGGGCCGTCCGGCGGGGCCAGGATCGCCTCTGGCTTCCCGCGGGATTCGTCTGCGGCCTGGCGCTTCTCAACAAGCCGCTTGTCGCCTTCCTGCTAGGCGGGATGCTCGCGGGGGTTCTGATCAGCGGCCCTCGGAGCTTGCTGCGCAGCCCGTGGGTGTGGGCGGGCGCCGCGACCGCGGTCCTCATGTGGTCGCCGTGGTTGATCTGGCAGGCGGGTCGCGGCTGGCCCCAGTTCGAGGTCGCGGGGAACATCGCCGCGGGAGGGTCGACAAGCTCCGAATCGCGCTGGGCGTTCCTCCCGTTTCAGCTCCTGCTGGTCAGCCCATTCCTCGCGCCAGTCTGGATCGCCGGACTCGTTCGCATCCTGCGGGATCGAGCGCTGCGTCCGCTGCGGTTCCTGGGCTGGACGTGGATCGTCCTCGCCGCGACTTTCATCGCGCTCGGCGGCAAGCCGTATTTCATAGCCGGACTGCTGCCGCTGATGCTGGCGGCGGGCGCGGCTCCGGTCGACCGCTGGCTCGATCGCGGAAGGGCGCGGGTGCGGCAGGTCGCGCTCGCAGTGGCAATCGGAGTGAGCGCCGTCGTGGCGGCCGTCGTGTCCCTCCCGCTCCTACCGACGGATCGCCTCGATCCGATCATCGCCGTCAACGAGGACGTCGGCAACACGATCGGCTGGCCGGAATTCGCGCGAACGGTCGCCGGCGTCCGCGACGCGACCCGCGGGGGCGACCACGCGATCATCTTCACCGCCAACTACGGCGAGGCGGGCGCGATCGACCGCTATGGCCCGGATCTGGGGCTGCCCCGCGCCTACAGCGGTCACAACGGATACGCGGACTGGGGGGTCCCCCCGGACAGCGACGTGCCGGTGATCGCGATCGGGTTCGGCCGCGGCCGGCTGCGGCGCTCGTTCAGCGACTGCTCTATGAGGGCTCGCATCGACGTCGAGGGCGGGCTCGAGACCGAGGAGGACGGCTCACGGGTGTGGGTTTGCCGGGAGGTCCGGGCGGAGTGGAGCGAGCTGTGGCCGAAGCTGCGGGTGCTCGGCTGAGGTCGACTCGCGAGCCTCCACGAGGCGGCATACTGCGCCGCGTGGATCTGCGCGAGACCCAGGCCCCGCTCAAGCAGCGCTACCGCGAGGACCCGGACGCCTCGCGGATCACCCTGCGCGCGAGTGCGAGCGAGACCGAGACCCCGATCTCCTGCTCCGTCGCCGTCGGACAGGCGGTCAGCGAGGCCCAGGCCCACAGCGGGGTCGGGGGCGCCGGAACCGCGGCGTGTTCGGGCGACATGCTGCTCGGCGCGCTCGCCGCCTGCGCCCAGCTCACCTGCCAGATGGTCGCCACCTCGCTGGGGATCGAGACGGAGCGAATCGAGGTCGAGGTCGAGGGCGACCTCGACCTGCGGGGCACCCTGGGAGTGGACAAGAGCGTGCCGGCCGGGTTCGAGGCGATCCGGCTGAGCTTCGACGTCGAGGCGCCGAATGCCACAGACGAGCAGATCGCCTCGCTGCTCGAGAAGACCGAGCGCTACTGCACCGTGCTGCAGACGCTGCGGCGCCCACCGCCTGTCGAGGCCGGTACGACCTAGCGCTCGACCTTCCACTTCCGCTTCGCGGGAGTGGGATCCACGTTTCCGGCCGCATCCACGGCCCGGACCCGGAGCTTGTGCTTGCGAGGCTTGACCCTGAACTTCTCGGAGCGATCGCAGGGCTCGAATTTCCCCTTGTCGAGCTTGCACTCGAACGTCGAGCCGGGCTCGTCGGAGGAGAACTTGAACTTGGCCTTTCGCTTCTCGGTCTTCTTCTTCGGTCCCTTGTCGATCGTGGTCTCGGGCGGGTCTGTATCCGCGGTGACCGGCGGCTCCAGCCGCTGCCAGTCGGGCTGAGAGTCCACTGCCGGAGCGTCGCTCGTAAGGTTCGTGGGGTTAGAGCCGTCGGCGCCCATCGTGAACACGTCGAGGTCGCCGCCGTCGCGTTCGCTGGCGAAGGCGATCTGAGTGCCGTCGGCGGAGAAGACGGGGTCGCGCTCGCCAGCCGCGCTCGCGGCGGTCAGGTTGGTGGGCGAAGCGCCGTCGGCACCCATCACGAAGACGTCGCCGTCGGGGTCGTCGCGGATGCTCCTGAAGGCGATCTTGGTGCCGTCCGGGGAGAAAGCCGGGTGAAGGTCGTCCCCGCCGCTGTCACTGGTCAGGTTGGTGGGCGAAGAGCCGTCGGCCCCCATCACGAAGACGTCGAGGTCCCCGCCGTCGCGTTCGCTGACGAAGGCGATCGTGCTGCCGTCGGGAGAGAAGGTGGGCTGGCCGTCGAACGGGGCGCTCGCGCTGGTCAGATTGGTGGGCGAAGCACCGTCGGCGCCCATCAGGAAGACGTCGCCGTCGGGATCTTCGCGCTCGCTGACGAACGCGATCTTGGTGCCGTCCGGGGAGAAGGCGGGCTGGCCGTCGAACGCGGCGCTCGCGCTGGTCAGGTTGGTGGGCGAAGCGCCGTCGGCGCCCATCACGAAGACGTCGGTGTTGCCGTTGCGCATGCTCCTGAAGGCGATCTTGGTGCCATCCGGGGAGAAGGTCGGGTCAAAGCCGTCGCTCGCGCCGGTCAGGTTGATCGGCGATGAGCCGTCGGCGCCCATCACGAACACGTCGTAGCCCGGGGCGTCTCGGGAACTGCTGAAAGCGATCAACCCGTTCGCGCCCGGCGGAAAGGCGGCCTCGGTGCCTCCGGCGACCGCGGCCGCGCCGAGCAGGACCAGCGCCGCCGCGATGGCCTCGAGAGCACGAGCGGGCGAGCACATCGCCTAGACCGCTTCGGCTCGGTGGTGGTCGCCGCGCAGGCCGATCGCGTAGACCACCGCGAGGCCGATCAGCGTCCCCGGCACAGCGACGAGCACCGTCGAGAGGTCAGTCTCCCCCACCCCCTTGCCGGCTGCGATCTGGACGATCGCGCCCGACGTCATCGCCCCGGCGATCGCGCCGAGGAACGCCCCGACGATCCCGCCCCAGAAGCGATCGGGGACGAAGACCGTGAAGTGCCACAGCGCGATCCCGGCAGTGAACCAGACCAGCATTGCCATCAGCGATTCCTCCCGTGCTTGCGTCGCCGCCGCTGCTGGCGTCGCCGCCGCTGCTGCTTGGGCGTCCGGCGGGCCTGGCCCGACCCGGTCTCGACGAGCTCCCCCGACTCCGGCCCCGCACCGTCGCCGCCGTCCTGCGCCGCGCCGACGGGCGGCGGGGGCGCCGCCGGCTTCGGGATTCGCTCCGCCGCCGGCTCGGCCTCGGCCTCGGCCGGGGCCTCGGGCTCCTCCGCCCCGAGCTTGGCGACGACGTTCTGCTCAGGGAACGCCGGCACGTAGCCCATCGCCTCCTTGATCCGCCCCCGGCGCGAGCGGTAGGCGGGCTCGCGCTCCTTCCACGCCGTGAGGACCGGCGAGGCGATGAAGATCGAGGAGTAGGTCCCCGAGGCCACCCCGACCATCATCGCGAAGGCGAAGTCCTTGAGCGTCTCGCCGCCGAACACGAGCAGGCAGCCGATCAGGAACACGGTGGAAAGCCCCGTGATCAGCGATCGGGTCAAGACCTCGCTCATCGAGCGGTTGACGATCTGCGAGAAGGCGGCGCGCGGCATCCGCGGCACGTTCTCGCGGATCCGGTCGAACACGATCACGGTGTCGTAGAGCGAGTACCCGAGGATCGTCAGGAACGCGGCCACGGTTCCGCTGGTCACCTCCCGGCCCGTGAGCGAGTACACGCCTCCGGTGATCAGGACGTCGTGGAAGAGCGCGATCAGCACCGGGATCGCGTACTTCGCCTCGAATCGCCACGCCACGTAGCCCGCGATGACGAGCAGCGAGAAGATGATCGCGTAGAGCGCGTTCTTCGCGACCTGAGCGCCGAACGTGGGGCCGACGCTGGTGTTCTGGAAGCCCTGGTTTCCGCCCTCGAGCCCGAACTGATCGGCCAGCGTGTTCTGCACCTTGCCCACCTGGTCTGGTGGGAGCTCGGACTCGATCTGGACGACGTTTTCGCCGAACTCCGGATCGTCGACCGTCTGGATCTTGGCGCTGTTGGCGTTGTCGATCCCGGCGTCGGCGAGCGCGCTGCGCACGTCGTCCACCGAGGCGTCCTCGCTGAGGCTGGCGTTGATCCGGGTCCCGGACTCGAAGTCGATGCCGAGGTTGAGCTGGGCGGTGGCGAATGAGATCGCGCCGATCGCGAGGATCGCGCCCGACATCGAGAAGAACCAGCGGCTCAGCCCCGTGAAGTCGAAGTTCCAATGGACGCGCTGCTCTCCTGCCCCCATGAGCCGCGGCGAGCGCAGCAGCCGGCTGCGCCCCATCGTCCCCAGGATCGCCTGGGTGAAGACGACGGCCGTGAGCAGCGAGACGATCGTCCCGACGCCGAGCACGAAGGCGAAGCCCTTGACACCCGCGGTCGCGAGCACGAAGAGGATGAACGCCGTGATCAGGGTGATCACGTTCGCGTCGACGATCGTCGCGATCCCCTTGCGGTAGCCGGCCGAGATCGCCGACGGTATCGAGCGCCCCTCGCGTGCCTCCTCCTTGATGCGCTCGAAGATCACGATGTTGGCGTCGGCCGCAACGCCGATCGTCAGCACCAGCCCCGCAATGCCGGGCAGGGTCAGCGTGATCGGGATCAGCTTGATCAGCGCGATGAAGAACAGCGCGTACACGCCGAGCCCGACCCCCGCGACGACGCCGAGGAAGCGGTAGTAGACGAGCAGGAAGAGCAGCACCAGGGCGAGCCCGACGAGCGCGGCCTTCAGCCCCTGGTCGAGCGCTTCCTGACCGAGCGTCGCCGAGACGGTGCTCTGGCTGATCAGGTTGAGGTCGATCGGCAGCGCGCCGATCCGCAGGTTCTCGGCGAGGTCCTGGGCCTCCTGGATCGAGAACGTTCCCGAGATCTGGGCGCCGGTGCGCCCGTCGATCCCCTGCGGGTTCTCGACGAAGTTGATGATCGGCCGCGAGACGACCTCCTGGTCGAGGACGACCGCGAAGTGGCCGGAGTACTGGTCCGCCTGGGCGGCGCTGATCCCGGGGGGCGCCGCCGCCGCCCCGCGCTCGGCGATCGCCTGCGTGATCTTCTGGAACGCCGAGCGTCCCTCGTCCGTGAACTCGAACGTGACGTTGGGCTGGTTGGTGGTCGGGTCGAACTGCTGCTCGGGGTTGGTGATGTCCGTGCCCGACAGAGCGGGGCGGTCGCGCAGAACGAAGAACTCCGGCTGCCCCGTCTCGGACTCGTCCTCGTCGGTGTCGGGGTTGTCGATGGCCGGCTCCTCGACCACGACCGTGCCCTGGGGGACGGTGTAGATCAGGCTGTGGGGAGGCCGCTTCTCCCCGGGCGAGTCGAGGAAGAGGTCGGACTTCCTCTGCTCGGGACCGGCGAGCAGCTCGAAGGTGTTGGCGTCGAACATGTAGTAGCGGGGACCGTTGGTGGTGCAGCGGTCCTGGAGGCACTCGGACTTCTGCTTCGAGGCGAGGCGCACGGCGTCGATGAGGCGCGGGAACCCCTGCTCAGTCGCCTGGGGATCGTCGGGGTCCTCGGGAATGACGTTCGGCTCCCAGTCGTAGAACTGGAGCTGGGCGGTCGTCCCGATGACGTCGATCGCCCGCTTGATGTCCTTTTCTCCCGGGAGGCTGACCTCGATCTGGTTGCTGCCGACCCGGTTGATCTCGGGCTCGGCGACGCCCAGGTTGTCGACGCGCTGGCGGATGATCTCGATCGCCCGGTCGATCGCTTCGGGGGTGACCTCGGGCTGCTGCGGGGTGGGCTCGCCCTGGTAGACGAGCGACGTGCCGCCCTTGAGGTCGAGGCCGAGCTTGGTCGCCTTGCTGGCGATCACGATGACGGACGCGAACGCCAGCCCGATCACGAACAGGAGCACGAACAGGTTGCGCCGCGCGCCGATCATCGCCGCCTCGAAGTCATCCCGGAATCAGTGGTCTCCATCGTGGTTTCGGTCGCCAAACGCGAGCGTAACTGCGGCGGGGGCCACTCGGCTACTCGGGGGTCAGAACGAGCAGCAGCCCGCCGTCGTCGTCGTAGGCGGGAAAGAGGTCTGCGACCGCGGTGGTCGGCAGGTCGCCCTCCGCGTTCACGGCGACGCGCTTGCCAAGCGACCGCACGCCCCACTCCAGCGTGGTCTCGATCGGGTCGGTGTTGCCGTCGCCGTCGGTGTCGGCGGTCTCGCCGCCGTTGCCCTCATCCACCCACTCGAGCCCGAGCACGTCCTTGACGGGGCGGCCGATCACCTCTTCGTCCTTGAGGCCGGTGAGCTCAAATCCGCCGCGCCCGACGTCGATCACCCGCGCCTCCTGGTCGCATGTGAAGAACGCGGCCTCGGGGGCCGGGTAGTAGTCGTCGAGCAACTCGAACAGAAACCCGAACCCGCACTTCGAGCAGCCCTTCGGCCGACCCGAGAAGCCCACGGTGCGCTCTCCGCTCAGCTCCCGGTTCCCGCAGCTCGGACAGATGAAGAAGGGCACCCGGGGAAGGCTAGCGAGCCTGAGGCCCAGGACAGGCCGGTGGCGCGCTCGGGGATCGGCGGCCCGAGGCCTAGAACAAGCTCCCGGCGCGCTCCGGCACGGGGAGGCCGAGGTGCTCGAAGCCGCGCTCGGTGATCACCCGGCCGCGCGGGGTCCGCTTGATGAGGCCCTGCTGGAGCAGGTACGGCTCGTAGACGTCCCCGATCGTGTCCTGCTCCTCGTCGACCGCGGCGGCGAGTGTCGAGAGCCCCACCGGGCCGCCCGAGAACTTGGTCGCGATCGCGTCGAGGATCGCGCGGTCGTGGCGGTCCAGCCCGGCGGTGTCGACCTCGAGCAGCTCGAGCGCCTCCGTGGCGATCTGCTCGGTGATCACGCCCGCGTGGCGAACCTCGGCGAAATCGCGCACGCGCTTGAGCAGCCGGTTGGCGACGCGCGGTGTGCCGCGGGCGCGCTGCGCGATCGCCCGCTCGCCACCGGGCTCGATCTCCGCTTCGAGGATCCCCGCCGAGCGATGCACGATCCGCGCCAGCTCGTCGGCCGCGTAGTGCTCGAGCCTGTGGCTGACCCCGAAGCGGTCGCGAAGCGGCGTGGTCAGCAGGCCGCTCCGCGTCGTCGCGCCGATCAGCGTGAAGGCGGGCAGCTCGAGGGTGACGGTCCGCGCGCCCGCGCCCTGGCCGAGGACCACCGGAAGGCGGCGCTCCTCCATCGCCGGGTAGAGCGTCTCCTCGATGGCCCTGTTGAGGCGGTGGATCTCGTCGATGAAGAACACGCTCCCCGGCTCGAGCGCGGTCAGGAACGCGGCGATGTCGGCCTTGCGCTCGAGCGCCGGCCCGGCCGTCTGGACGAGCGGCGCCTCGAGCTCGGCGGCAACGATGTGGGCAAGCGACGTCTTTCCGAGCCCAGGCGGGCCGGCGAGCAGGACGTGGTCCAGCGGCTCGTTGCGGCGCCGAGCCGCCTCGATGAAGATCTCGAGCTGGCCCGTGACCTGCTCCTGGTTGACGAAGTCGGCGAGGCGGCTGGGGCGCAGCGAGCGGTCGAGCTCTTCGTCGGGACCGGCGGCGTCGTCGTCGCCTACCCGCGCTGCGACGATCGCGGGATCGCGAACCGGTCCGGCGGACCCGGGCTCGGGCGCCCCGCTCATGCCGCCTTGGCGCCGCTGCCGCTTACGTCCGCGGCGCGGCGAAGCGCGGCGCCGATCAGCTCCTCGGCGCTGTCGCCCTCGGCGCCGTCGAGCAGCCGCTCCGCCTCGGCGAGCGAGTACCCGAGGTTGACCAGCCCCTCGCGCGCCAGGGCGCGGGGCTCGGCATCCTCCGCGGCGCCGGCGAGCGCGGCCTCGTCGAGCGCGTCTGCGACCTTCTCGCGCAGCTCGACGATGATCCGCTCCGCGGTGCGCTTGCCGATTCCGGGCACGGCCTGAAAGCGCTTGGCGTCCCCGCTCGCGATCGCGCGCAGCAGCTCTCGCGGGGCACCGCCGGAGAGCACGGCGATCGCGACCTTGGGCCCGACGCCGTTGACCGAGATCAGCTCGAGGAAGAGATCGCGCTCCTCCTCGCTCGCGAATCCGTACAGCGACAGGGCGTCGTCGCGCGCCACCAGGTGGGTGTGAAGCGTCGCCTCGCGCCCGCGAGCCGGGACCGATCTCAGGGTCTCGGCCGACACCGCGAGGCGGTAGCCGACGCCGCTCGCCTCGACGACGACGTGATCGGGGCGGCGAACGAGCACCTCGCCGCGAACCGAGGCGATCATCCCGCCTCGGCTTCGGGCCGCAGTGATCCTGCCAGTCCCTGCCCGGCCTGCGCGACCTGCACCGCCCGCGCCGGCGCTGCCTGGCTCGCGTGGCAGATCGCCACCGCGAGCGCGTCCGCGGCATGGTCGGACTGCGGCGGCCCCGGAAGTCCGAGCAGCATTCCCACCATCCGCTGGACCTGCTTCTTGGCCGCCGACCCCGTGCCGCAGACCGCCATCTTCACGGCCTGGGGCGTGTAGTCGAAGCAACTCACGCCGCGCTCCGCGGCGGCGAGCATCGCCACGCCGCGTGCCTGGCCCACCGCCATCGCCGAGCGCACGTTCTTGCCGAAGTAGAGGTCCTCGAGCGCCACGGCCTGCGGCTCGTGCCACGCGATCAACTCGACGAGCTGGCGGTGGATGCGCTCGAGGCGGCCCTCGGGGCGCTCGTCGGCCGGGGCCTCGATGACCCCTCCGTCGATCGCGCTCATGCTCCCGCCCGCGACGCGCACGACGCCGAAGCCGGTGTGGGCCACACCGGGGTCTATGCCCATGACCACGATCATGGGGATTGATTCTGTACCCGGCCCCGGATGCCTCTTTCGGGGCTCGGAAGCGCAGCGCCGGGGGCCCGGAGCTTTCCCGGCCTATGCGCTCGCCGCCTCGAGGACCTCGGCCGGGATGTCGAAGTTCGCGTGCACGGCATCGACATCGTCGTGCTCGTCGAGCGCCTCCATGAGCCGCATCAGGGAGCGGGCGTCGCCCTCGCCCACCTCGACAAGGTTCTTCGGCTCCATCGCAAGCTCGGCCGACTCGATCTCGACGCCGGCATCCTCGAGCGCCTCGCGGACCGCGGCGAGGTCGCCCGCGGCGGTGAGCACCTTGAGCAGGTCGCCGTCGTGGCTGACGTCCTCGGCCCCGGCGTCGATCGCCGCCATCAGATCGTCCTCGCCATAGCGCTCGGCGTCGACGAGGATCACGCCGCGTTTCTCGAAGATCCAGCCCACCGAGCCCGGCTCACCGAGGCTGCCGCTGTGCTTGTCGAAGGCGTGGCGAACCTCGGCCCCGGTGCGGTTGCGGTTGTCGGTCAGCGCCTCGACGAGGATCGCCGCCCCGCCGGGCCCGTAGCCCTCGTAGACGGCGCGCTCGATCTCGCCGCCGGCGTCGCCCGCTCCCGTGCCCTTGTCGATCGCCCGCTGGATGTTGTCCTTGGGCATCGAGAAGTCCCTGGCCTTCTGGACGGCCGTCGCCAGGGCGGGGTTTCCCTCGGGGTCCCCCCCGCCCTCGCGCGCTGCGACTGTGATCGCCCGCGCGAGCTTCGTGAACTGCTTGCCGCGCTTGGCGTCGGTCGCCGCCTTCTTGTGCTTGATCTGCGCCCATTTGGAGTGGCCTGCCATGGGCCTGATGTTAGGCGCGCAGACATGAAGGCGGCCGGGCCCGGCCCCGGCCGCCGTGCTCGCATCCCTTCCCCCGAGCGCCTACGTGCGACCTGAACCCCGGGCGGGTGCGGCGGTCCTATAACCACGACCGGGGGCCGGAGTTGCGCCGGCCCCGAGACTCAGACGACGAAGCTGCCGTCCTGTTGGAGGACCTCGCCGTCGACGGTGATGCGGCCGCCCTGGCGCAGGTCGCAGACCATGTCGCAGTGCACGGCGCTCTCGTTGACGCCGCCCGTCTCGGGATAGCTCTTGCCGATCGCGAGGTGGACGGTCCCGCCGATCTTCTCGTCGAGCAGGACGTCGCGCGTCCCACGGTCGATCCCGTAGTTGGTGCCGATCCCCAGCTCGCCGAGCCGGCGGGCGCCGTCGTCGGTGTCGAGCAGCTCGATCAGGAAGGGCTCGCCGCGCTCGGCGCTCGCGTCGACCACCCTGCCGCCGTCGAAGCGCAGCCGCACCCCGCTGACCTCGCGCCCCCCGATCATCGCGGGCAGCTGGAAGCTGACCTCGCCCTCGACCGAGTCCTCGATCGGCCCGGTGAAGAACTCGCCGTCGGGCATGTTGTGGCGGCCGTCCGCGGCTATGAACGTCCGCTCCGAGATGCCGAGGCGCACGTCGGTCCCGGGCGCCTCGACGCGAACCTCCTCGTGGCCCTGGATCCAGTCGCGCAGGCGCTCGGTCTCCTCGGACTGGCGCTTCCAGGCGCTCACCGGATCGGGCTCGTGGGCCAGGCAGGCTCTGAAGTAGAAGTCCTCGAACTCCTCGAGGCTCATCTCCGCGTCCGATGCGTAGGCGTTGGTCGGCAGCAGGGTGTAGACCCAGCGGTGCTTTCCCTCGGCGGCGCGCGCCAGGGTCCGCTCCATCAGGTGGCGGGTCGCGGCGCGGCGCGCTGTCTGGCGGGCCGGGGGCACCTGGGAAAGCTCGCGGGTGTTGAGCGTCGCGCCGATCGCGATCGAGCAGTCGGCCTCCTCCGCGGCCCACTCGGACAGCGGCGAGACCCACTCCAGCTGGGCGTCGGAGGCGCGCGCGAAGTAGGCGGCCTGCTGGCCCTCGAACGACATCGAGACGACGGGGTTCCCGCCGGCCTCGAGCACCTTCTCGTAGATCGCGGCGATCAGCGGCTCGCCGGCGGAGCTTCCCTGGATCAGGCAGGTCTCGCCCTCCGTGACCCTCGTCGAGTACTCGACGAGGATCCGGGCCAGAGCGTCGACGCGCGGATCCCTCACGCGCGCTCGCCCACCTGCTCGCGTGCCGCGGTCGCCATCGCCATGAACAGCGCGTGCAGCCGCGAGTCGTCGGTCAGCTCGGGGTGAAAGGCGCACACCAGGACGCCGCCCTGGCGCGCGACCACCGGATGGCCGTCGTGGGCGGCGAGCACCTCGACCCGCGCGCCGTGGCGCTCGATCCACGGTGCGCGGATGAAGACGGCGCGAAGCGGCTCGGGCCCGATTCCCTCCACGGTGAGGTCGCACTCGAAGCTTTGGCGCTGGCGGCCGAACGCGTTGCGGCGCGCCGTGGCGTCGATCAGGCCGAGGTGCTCGGAGTCGCACATGATCAGCCCGGCGCAGGTGCCGAGCAACGGGCGACCGGCCTCGACGTGGGCGCGGATCGCGGGGTCGAGGCCGTCGCGCTCGATCGCCTTGGCGATCGTCGTGCTCTCGCCGCCCGGGATCACGAGCCCGTCGAGGTCGGCGAGGTCGGCCGGGGTGCGGACCTCGCGCGGCTCGGCGCCCAGGGAGCGCAAGACCTTCGCGTGGGCGGCGAAGTCACCCTGGGCAGCGAGGACGCCGATCCTCAGGGGACGCTTGGCCCCCTCGGCGGAGAGCGCCACTACCAGCCGCGACGGGCGAGCAGGTCGCCCTCGGCGAGCTGCGCGATGTCGTCGCCGCGCATCGGCTCGCCGAGCCCGGCCGACGCGGCGGCCACGCGCTCAGGGTCGCGGAAGTGCGTCGTCGCCTCGACGATCGCCCGGGCGCGCAACGGCGGGTCCTCGCTCTTGAAGATCCCCGAGCCGACGAAGTTGCCCTCGGCGCCGAGCTGCATGACGAGCGCCGCGTCGGCCGGCGTGGCGATGCCCCCGGCGCAGAACAGCGGCACCGGCAGCCAGCCGCGATCCGCGACGTCGCGCACGACGTCGAGCGAGGCCCGGTGCTCCTTGGCGGCGCCGGCCAGCTCCTCGGGGCCCATCGAGGCCAGCCGCTTGATGTCGGAGGTGATCGAGCGCAGGTGGCGCACCGCCTCGACGATGTTGCCGGTCCCCGCCTCGCCCTTGGAGCGGATCATCGCCGCGCCCTCGGAGATCCGCCGCAGCGCCTCGCCTAGGTTCGTCGCCCCGCACACGAAGGGGATCTCGAACGCGAACTTGTCGATGTGGTGCTCCTCGTCGGCCGGGGTGAGGACCTCCGACTCGTCGATGTAGTCGACCTCGAGGCTCTCGAGCACCTGGGCCTCGGCGAAGTGGCCGATCCGGGCCTTCGCCATCACCGGGATCGTCACCTCCTGCTGAATCTCCTTGATGACGCGCGGGTTGGACATCCGGGCGACGCCACCGGTCGCGCGGATGTCGGCGGGGACCCGCTCGAGCGCCATCACCGCGCAGGCGCCGGCGTCCTCGGCGATGCTCGCCTGCTCGGCGTTGGTCACGTCCATGATCACGCCACCCTTGAGCATCTCGGCGAGGCCCGTCTTGACGCGGAATGTCGCGCGCTCGGTCATCGCATCTCAATATAGGGCAGAGCCGTTTAGCCGCCGGAGCGAGCCGTACGGTTCACCGTCAGGGAATGAACCTGCGACAAGGGGTGGTCATGCTCTCGAAGCTCCGGCGGTGCCTCGCGTCGCCGTTCACGGCAACCGCGATCGCGTTCGCCGCGCTGTTCGTTGCGCTGGGCGGAACCGGCGCCTTCGCGCTCGATGGCAGGAACTCGGTCGACTCGGGCGACATCCTCAACCACGCGGTCCAGCCCAGGGACCTCGCCGAGGGCCTGATCGACCTCCAGGTCCAGATCCAGGACGTCACCGTCCCCGCGGGCACGACGTTCCAGGCGACCGTCAACTGCGACGACGGCCTCGCCACGGGCGGGGGCTTCGCGGGCGGCTCGCTCCTGGTCGTGCAGGACAGCCTGCCCGCGCCGGCCAACCAGGGCGACACGCCGACCGGTTGGACGGTCAGGCTGCGAAACCCCACGAGCCAGGCCTCGGCGGGATCCGAGTACGTGGTCTGCACCCAGGGCTGAGCCGCACTGGGCCCATCCCCGGTAACGGGGACGCGCTCTACTTGAGCTTGAAGGCGCGGATGCGGTCCTTGAACGCGGCCTTGTCGCGGGCGTAGACGCCGTAGGCGAGCGCCTGGACCACCGAGAGCAGGGCCGAGTTGGAGCGCGTGTAAGAGGGACTGTTCGACGAGTAGTAGAGCGTCAGCTCGGCGTGCTCGCCGACGTCGGACAGGGTCGCGTCGCTGATCGCGAGCGTGCGAGCGCCGCGATGGCGCGCCAGCTTCATCGCCCGTACGACGAGCGGATGGGCGCGGCCGGCCGAGAAGGCGACGACGAGGGTGTCGTCCTCGACGCGGCCCAGCCGGCTGATCGCGTCCTGGCGCGGGCTGGAGACGACCTCGGCGCGGATGTCGAGCAGCGCGAGCAGGTGGCGCAGGTAGCTCGCGAAGAAGGCCATCTGCTCGACGCCGACGATCACGACGCGGTGCGCGGTGGCGAGCGCGCTGACGCACGCCTCGACCTGCTCACGGGTCAGGCTGCGCGCCGTCTCCTCGACGTTGGAGTGATCGGAGGCGAGCGCGGCCTCGAACTCCGAGTGGTCGAAGTCGAACAGGGCGTCGGCGCCGCCGTTGCCCTCGGCATCGCGGCGCCGGTACTCCTCGATCGCGGCCTGCTGAAGCTCGGGATAGCCCTCGAAGCCGAGCGCCTGCGAGAAGCGGACGACTGTCGAGGAAGAGGTGTCGGCGCGGCGCGCCAGCTCCTCGGCGGTCTGGAAGGCGGCCTCGTCGAGGTGGTCGACGATGTAGCGCGCGACGTCGCGCTGCGAGCGCGAGAACTCGTCGAAGCGCTCGGTGATGAAGTCGGACAGCGACTTGGTGGGGCTCTTGGTCGGCGCGCGCCTGCCGTTGGGGGTGCTGCGCTTGGCAGTGCCGCCGGCGCGCTTGCCGTTGCGGCTGCGCGACTTGGTTGCGGACCCTGCTCTCGACTTGGCTGCGGTCTTGGCCACGGTGCCGTCAAGTTCGCCCCGCTCGCGGGTTTCCCTTCCCGCGACCGGCGCGATGTGGTTGGATCGCCGCCGTGACTCTCGAGCAGGCTCTCGTTCAGACGAACCGCAACATGGCGGTCTTCGACCTGGCGCTCGGCACCGGGACGCTTCTCGCCCCGCACGCGACGCTGCGCTTCGTCTTCGGCCACGAGGAGCCCTCACCGGATGCCGAGTACTGGTTTCGGCGCTGCGGCCCGATCTGGCTGACCTTCGCCGCCGCGCACCTCGTCGCGATGCGCCGCGGCGCGCCGGAGGATTGGTGGGCTTTGGCCTGGCTGCGCGGTACCGAGATCGCAACCGACATCCTGGTCTCGCGCTCGCCGGCCGTGTCGCGTCCCGGCGCCAAGGTCGGTCTGTGGCTCGCCGGGGTGTCGAACCTGGCGATGGCGCTCGGCTTCGCGCGTCTGGCGCGGCGCTGACGACCGGGCGAGACCGGGCCGCTACCGGGAGGGCGAGGCGTCGCTATCCCGGCTCAGTCGACTCGGTCAGCGGCCGGCTGCACTCGGTGAACCCGACCAGGTCGGCGAGTCGCGTGCGCTGCACCTGCCCCTCGGCGATCTTCGCCTGGGCCTCGGCGTAGGCCTGGGCGTCATCGTGCTCGGCCGCCTCGAGGCCCTCGTGCAGGACCTTGAGCCCGGCTTCGCGCGACGCGAGGTAGTCGTCGAGCGCGTCCTGGGACTCGGGCGGCGCGTTTAGCTCCTGCAGGTCCGAGATCTCGCCCTCGGTGATCTCGATCAGCTGCCGCGTCAGCGCGGCGGCCTCGGAGGAGCTCTTCGGGGGACTCTGCTGTAGGTCCAGGTATTGCTCGCGGCCGCGCTTGCAGATCTCGTCGCCCTCGGCGATCAGCTCGTCCTTGGTGAGCTGCTCGTCGCCGCCGCCGAACGGGCCGCAGCCGGAAAGCGCCGCGACAACAACCACAGCGACGATCGCGAGCGTGGTCTTGCCCCCGGTTCGCACGCCGCGCAGGCTACGCGACGCGCTCGGGGCGGCGCCTGGTCGCAACGCCTCCGCCGACCGGAACTCCCTGATACCGGCGGGACTCTCGGGTAGTCTCGCTGCGATGGTCGAGGGACGACCTGCGCCCGGTTGGTATCCCGACCCGGGCGGGACGTCGGCGCGGCGCTACTGGGACGGCGCGCAATGGACCGGGCACCTCGAACCGGCGCAACCGCCTGCCGGTCAGGCGGCCCCGGTGCAACCGACTCCCGATCAGCCGGCGCCCGCCGAGCCGTCTCCCCAGCAGGTGGCGCCCGCCCAGCCGTCTCCCCGGCAGGTCTCGTCCGAGGCGCCACTCTCACGGTGGGCGGTGATGCCCAGCAAGGGTGATCTCATCTGGGTGATCGCGATAGTCGCGGTCACGGTGGCGCTCGGGACGCTGTACTTCCTCGGCACCTTCGACACCCTGCTGGTCAACGCGGGAATCGATTTGAACGCAAAGCCGTGCCTCACGGCAGACCACTCGGGAGAGACCTTCTGCGGGGACGACTTGAAGGAGGCCTGCGAGAACGAGCGGGGCTTTCAGCAAGGCAATCCGGACGCCTGCAGCGCTGTCGGCGTCGACTCCGATCCGGACCCCCATCCCGCCGGGTAGAGGCCCCGTGCGATGGGCCGGGGAGGATTCGAACCTCCGACTGCTCCCCCTTCGCGCTTGCGCGACTTATGTAGGGCGGCTTACGATGGCCGTGTGAGCAGGCCAAGCAGGGGTGCGACCCTCCTGATCGGCACCGTGACCGCCTGCTCTGTTTTCGCGTGGGCGAGCGTCGCCTCGGGACACGAGGCGTCCGATCTCCAGGAAGCCTCGACGTTAGGCGCACCCCGCGCGTCCGAGCCGCCGCTGGAGGCGACCCCGCAAGCCGAGTGCGGGCCCGGATCCCGGCCGGAAACGGGACTGCAGGGTCGCGTCAGCCCGGAAGACCACGCATCCGACCACGCCGCCGAGGGGTTCACCTGCAACACCGAGCTCGTCGGCTCGTACACCCACCCCAGTCCCCTGGGCACGGTCGGCGGATACCGAGTCCACCGCTACGTGGATGCCGCCGGCCACGAGTGCGCGTTCTACGACTCGACGCTGCTCTTTCCCACGACGGCGGCCGATCAGGAGGCCGGGATCAACGTGCTCGACATGTCGGACCCCTCGCATCCCGTCCTGACCGACACCCTCACCAGCCCGGCGATGATCTCGCCGCACGAATCGCTGAGCTTCAACGAGAGGCGCGGGCTGCTCGTGGCGGTGAGCGGCAACCCGGCCTTCCTGCCGGGCATCGTCGACGTCTACGACGCGTCGGAGGACTGCCGACACCCGGTTCTGAAGTCGTCCTCGCCGACCGGCATCTTCGGCCATGAGGGCAACATCGCGCCCGACGGTCGTACCTTCTATTCGGCCTCTCCGGGGACGGCGACGATCGTCGCCGTCGACATCTCCAATCCCTCACTTCCGGTGCCGATCGCGACCGGCGACTATGACTCGCACGGTCTCACCATCTCCGACGACGGCAACCGCGCCTACGTCGGGGGCATCAACGACGGACTGCTGATCCTGGATACCTCCGAGGTGCAGGCGCGGGAGCCGAACCCCGACATCCGACTGATCTCGAGCCTCACCTGGACCTCGATGAGCATCCCGCAGACCGCGATCCCGATCACGATCGACGGGCATCCGTACGTCGTCGAGATAGACGAGTTCCACGACGACGGCGTGTCTACGACCGGCCCCGTCGGAGCCGGCCGCATCATCGACATCGCCGACGAGACTCAGCCGCAGGTGATCTCGAACCTGCGACTCGAGGTCCACCAGCCCGAGAACTTCGAGACGATCAGCAACGATCCCGGCACCGAGAGCCCGCTCCAGGGCTACGCGGGGCACTACTGCAACGTGCCGACACGAGTGGACCCGGAGATCGTGGCCTGCAGCATGATCCTCTCCGGCCTGCGGATCTTCGACATCCGCGACCCCTACCACCCGCGCGAGGTCGCCTACTTCAACGCGCCGGTTCTGCCTCGGACGATCTCCGACCCGAGTAATTACGCGATGTCGGCCCCGGCGTTCGCCCCCGGGCGACACGAGGTCTGGTACACGGACGGCTTCAGCGGCTTCTACGCGGTGCGGCTCACCAACGACGTCTGGAATCCAGGAGCGTGCAACCAGGTCCGGGGTACCCGCCACAAGGACCGCCTGCGCGGCACCAACGAGGACGACTGCCTGCGCGGCCGGGGCGGTCCCGACAAGATCTCCGGTCGCGGCGGCGACGACACCGAGCGCGGCGGCCGTGGGCGCGATCGCCTGCGCGGCGGGTCAGGCGACGACGTCATCCGCGCCGCCCGCGGCAGCCGCGACCGTGTCAACTGCGGGCCTGGGGACGATGAGGTGTTCGTGAGCGAGTCGAGGGACCGCTGGCGGCACTGCGAGACGGTTCATAGGCGCTCGTAGCGCTGTGCCGGGTTCTCGGATCGAGGGCAACGAGGGGGCCAGGTTTGCCGAACCGAGCACGCAGCACCCGCTCTCAGCTCAAGGTGAGGCCCTCGCCTGAAAGTAGGGCAGAGTGGCTGCGACCGCTCTCGCCCCGGGGGTGTCAATACGCAGTCGCCAGCCGCTCAATCGTCGCTGACTGCTGGGTTGTCCCGTGCCCACGCTGCGATGTTCTCCGAGTCGGCGATGACTTCCCCGTGATCGAGGACGAGAACCGGGACGTAGCTCTCGCCGGTCAGCCGCTTGGCCTCCTTGCGACCTTTTGTCACGTCAGGTAGGAACGAAAAGCCGTAGGACCTCACCACCTCCGGCGCGTACCCGGCCTCCTTCAATGCGTCGTGGGCCCTCTTGCACGGATGGGCGTCGGGGTGCCACGAGGCGTGCCGTCTCGGCCACGGAACCGGAAAGGTTCCCCAGCAGACGTAAAGCTTCACAGCGGGTTTGTAGCCCACCCGGACTACGACCGCTTAAGGGGCCCCGCATGTTCATGCGGTTCGGGTCCGCTGGGATGAGCGCACTTTCGCAGGACGAGACCGCCGAACGCAGAGTTTTTTTGGGACAGGAAGGGCAGTTTGTGATGATTACGCACCAGCGATTTGCGGCTGGTGATGGATGGTGCGTTGCCCATCCGTTGCCCACGGGTCGCGGTTTGACCGGGGCGCGATACTGCGCGGGCGATGTCGCAAGCAACAGGGAGGAGCACCATGAATCGGATCAGCCAGCCGTCTCCAGCCATCGTTGTTGCGGTACTCGCGCTCGTCGCCG
>WNFU01001504.1_pt1 | contig 32913 bp, 33 predicted proteins | sample 5400121 | NCBI WGS metagenome assembly WNFU01 (sample SAMN13153360, study PRJNA577476) | soil metagenome | isolation source: 100 cm soil or saprolite under grassland replicate 1 | place: USA:California | collected 2016-06-15
CTTTGCCCGCTCAACCGCTGAGCTCGGATCGTCAACGATCAAAAGCATTCGCACCGTGCCTCCACCTACCGACTCAGGGCTGAAGTTCGCGCTCGCCGGCGCCTCGTCCGAAACCCAGAAGGACGCGCCACCGATTGAGAGCTCAGCGACGACGTCGGGGTTTTCGTCCGTGCCGCCCACGCGATAGACCTCGACGGCTCCGAATGCCGTCTTGTAGAACTCGACTGCGTCCCAGCCGCGCCGAACCGACAACTGGGGCACGATCCTTACGCCGTCGAAATCCTGCGCGTCGGACACTGCACTCTTCCCTACCAGACGCTGGTCTGGTAGTGGAGGTGAACCATGCTGTTGCCGAAACGGCGTTCGTCCAGCAGTTCGAGCTTCAGGCGGACATTGTTGGGGAGGGACTGGTTGCCGCCTCCCACCACAATGGGCGCGACGAACAGGTGGTACTCGTCGACCAACCCGGCCTTGATCGCCTGGGCGGCCAGATCGGGACCGCCCACAGTGATGTCACGTCCCGCTGACGCTTTCATCTGCCGGACCGCTTCAGGGTCGAAGTCTCGCTCGATCCGCGTCCTAGCGCTGGCTACCACCTCCAGCGTCTTGGAGTACACGATCTTGTCGGCCGCCTGCCATATCTCGGCGAAGTCCTGGATAAAGGGCGGCTGGTCGGCGACGGTGTGCGCGGTCTCCCAGTAGACCATCACCTCATACATCCGGCGCCCGTAGAGGTAGGTGCCGATCGGCCGTTCGAGGTCGTTGACGAAGCTGTGTACCTCCTCGTCCGGCGCAGCCCAGTCGAAGTTGCGATCCTCATCCGCTACGTAGCCGTCGAGCGACGTGATCGCCGAGTAGATCAGCTTCGCCATGGTGAGCCTCCCTTTACCAGCCCAAGTAGCTCCAGGATGCTTAGCTGGCTGTCGTCGCGAGAAACAGTGCCGTCTGACAGCGGCCAGCTGCACGGCTGCTGTAGGAATGCGACGGCGGCGTTCATCTCAGAAGGACATCATCGAAGTCGCGCATGAGCGATGATTTTCGGCTTCGGTCGAAGTCTTACTTGTCGGAGCTGAAGGTGCTCCGGATGCGTGAACGACAGACACCTACAAGGAGGTCGAACAGATGAGTACAGTCGCATCGACGGTCGGCAAGTTCGTGTGGCACGAGCAGGTCTCCTCCGACCCCAGGCAGGCGCAGGACTTCTACACGCAGCTGTTCGGCTGGGACACGGAGGTGTTCAAGCCCGGCGAGGCCGACTACACGATGATCTCGTCAGGCGGACAGAACCACGGCGGCTTCGGCAGGGCCATGGAGGGAGCGCCGCCACCGCACTGGCTGAGTCACGTCGGGGTCGAGAACCTGGACGAGACGATCGAGAGGGCGAAGAGCGCAGGCGGCAAGCTCGCGGCCGGCCCGTTCGAGATGGCCGAGGTCGGACGCATCGCGATCATCGCCGACCCGCAGGGGGCCTACATCAGCGCGTACCAGCCGGAGCGAGAAGGGCCCGGCTCCGAAGGCGTCTTCGTGTGGGACGAACTCGGAACGACCGACGCCGACGATGCGCAGCGCTTCTACGGCGAGGTCTTCGGCTGGACAACCAGCGACATGGGCCCCGAGTACGGCGGCTACCGGATCTTCAACCGCGGCGAGACGGGCATCGCCGGACTCATGACTCTTCCGGACGCCGCGGTGCCGCCGCACTGGCAGCCATATGTCGCGGTCGACGACCCGGACGCGACGGCGGTGAGAGCAAAGGAGCTCGGCGGCGCCGCGCTCATGGAGCCGATGGACGTCCCCAAGGTCGGGCGCATCGCCGTCCTCCGCGATCCGCAAGGCGCCACGTTCGGGATCATCAAGCCTGACCCCGCTTCATAGCTCTCTCCAGCCGGCCGCCGCCGCCACGCCGGCGGCGGCCGGCGATCGCCCGGCGAATGACCGCCAACGCTCATCCGCTTCCCGCCACGCCGCGCTCAGCCCCGTCATGCCGTCGCCAGCGCGGCCCGCGCGCCGGCTGTGCGCACAGCTGCCGAGAGGGTGGCGATGTCGTAGGCGCCATAGTGGCGGCGGCCGTTGATGAAAAACGTCGGTGTCCCGGAAACGCCGCTCAGGTCGGCGCTATCGACATCTTCGGCCACGCGCGTTGCGCCGGCATGCTCGCGTAGGTCGTTGGTGAAGCGTTCGACGTCCAGGCCAATCCGCTCGGCGTAGGCGATCAGGTCATCGGGGCGCAGGGCGTCCTGATGGTCGAAGAGGAGATCCTGCATCTCCCAGAAGGCGCCCTGGTCCGCCGCAGCCTCAGCGGCTTCCGCGGCGAGCTGGGCCCGGGGGTGGACGTCGTTGAGCGGCAGGTGCCGCCAGACGTAGCGGACATCGCCGAAATCGCGGAGGAGCTCGCGGACGACCGGTTCCGCCTGTCCGCAGTAAGGGCATTCGAAATCGCCGTACTCGACGACCGTGACCGGCGCAGCGATCGGCCCGCGAACGTGGTCGCGCTCCGGGTCGACATCGATGTAGAGGTCGACGAGCGGCTTCGCGGTTCCCAGCAGTGCGCGGATCCGCAGCCGCCGAGGCAGCGAGGCAGTGGTCCGGAACAGCAGCCAGGTGATGAGCGCCGCTCCGAGGGCGGCGCTGAGGATGCCTAGCTTCGCCTCCTCGAGCTGGCGCCCCTTGAAGGCGAGCGTCGCGACCAGCAGCGCGATGGTGAAGCCGATCCCGGCGATCGTGCCGCCCCCGGCGACGGCCGCCCAGCCCACCGGTGGTTGCAGCCGCCCACGGCTCAGCCGCGTCAACAGCCACGAGCTGCCGAGGATGCCCACCGGCTTGCCGACGACGTAGCCGACCAGGATCCCGAGCGTGATCGGCGACGTGAAGGCTCGGGCGAGGAAGTCGCCGTCGATCGCGATGCCCGCGTTCGCGAGCGCGAACAGGGGCACGATCACGTAGCTCGTCCAGGGATGGAACAGATGCTGCAGCCGTTCGTTGACCGAGGTCGCCGACCTGAGTTCCACTCCGGCCAGGCGTGCCAGTTCCGCCGTGGGTTGCTCGCGAAACTCACGGAACCGCTCCGTCGCGCGCTCGAGACTGGACCGCGGAGCCGGGAAGGCGTACACGAGGAGACCCATGACGAGGCCAATCACGACCGGCTCGACTCCCGACTTGAGCAGGCCCACCCAGGCGGCAGTCCCAATGACCACGTAGACGAGACCGGGCCGGACTCGGAGTCCGCGCGCAAGGAAGACGGCTCCCAACAGACCGATGGCCGCAAGGAGTGGGACGAGGCTGAGCGTCTCCGTATAGACCGTCGCGATGACGACGAGCGCGACGATGTCGTCGACGACGACAACCGTGAGCATGAACGCCCGCAGCCGGTCTGGAAACCGTGGCCCGACGAGCGCGAGCAGGCCGAGCGCGAAGGCGGTGTCGGTCGACATCGCGATCCCCCAACCATGCGCTGACGAACGGCCGGCGTTGAAGGCGAGGTATATGGCGACCGCCGCCGCCATCCCTCCGATCCCCGCCAACAGCGGCAACGCGAACCGCCGCCGGTCCCGCAGCTCGCCCAGGTCGAACTCACGGCGCGCCTCGAGGCCGACGACGAAGAAGAAGAACGTCATCAGCCCGCTGTTCACCCAGTGGCGCAGATCCAGCGCGATTCCTGAGCCGCCGAGGTGGATCGACAGCATCGCCCCCCAAAACGAGTTGTAGGACGACGTGTCGACGTTCACCCACACGAGTGCCGCGACCGCCGCCACCAGCAAGGCCGCCGCGCCCCCTGTCTCGGTTCGCAGGAACTCCCGCAGCGGCGTCTCCAGACTCCGAGCCCAAGCCGTTCGTCCGGAGAACGCTGACGCCCGACCGTTCGGATCGCCGCTAGTGCTCGTAGCGCTCCACCCGGATTCGGAGCAGCCGCACGGGCGACCTACGCCGCTGTCGCAACGCGTTCGACCGCGTCTGCGCATTCGGCCTGGCGGTGAAGCGAGGCGTCCGCCGCGAACCGTCCGGCGACGCGCACGACCTCCTCGCCCAGAGTCTTGAGCTGCAGCTCGACCGCTTGATCCCGAATCTGCCCCGCATGGTCAAAGACGCGCGCTGCCGCCGCGACCGGCACCACGTAGGGCACCGCCCAACCCCGAAGCGCCCGCACCGCAAACTCCATCGTGTTGATCGCTTGCAGGCCCTGCGTTCCCCCGGCGGCGCTGATCAGTCCGATCACCTTGTCGTGCAGGAAAGGCGGGTCGCGGTCGCCGAGCAGATGCAGCCAGTCGAGCGCGTTCTTCAGCGCACCGGAGATCGTCCCTTGATACATCGGGCTGCTCCAGAGCAGCCCGTCAGCCGCGTAACACGACTCGATTAGACTTGCGGCCGCCTCGCTCGGCTCGTCGTCGTCGTCGGGGTTGTACATCGGCAGGTCGAGCCGGCGGATGTCGAGCAGCCGTGTTGCAGCGCCGGCCCTTGCGGCTCCCTCGAGTGCGGTTTGCAAGGCGGCCCGGCTCTTCGAGTTGCTCGCGAGTGAGCCGCCCAGACCGACGATCGTCAGCGTCTTCGGCACGCGCTCACTGCTCGTAGCGCTCCACGAGCTCCGGGTCGCGAACCCGTGCCGCGCCGGCGTCATAGCCGGCCTCGCGTAGCTCGCGCCGCTGGCGGAGCAGATCCCAGCACTGGTCGAGGCCGACCTTGATCGATTCGAGTCGGCGGTGCTCGCTCTCGCTCAAGCCGCCTTCGGCGCCGCGTTCATAGAGCTCGTGCTCTTCGGCCACCAGTTGCTCGATGCGGTTGTGGATCCCCTCGTCTTCCATCTCACCTCCTGACTGATCGTCGCACGAGTGCAGCTCAGCGGTCGCGGTAGCCGGCGGCCACGAGCTGCTCGTAATCGGGATTTCGTTCGATGTAGTGCGCGATGAACGGGCAGAGTGCGTGAGGTTGTCCCGATTCGGGTTCATGCTCGCCTTGTCAGGTCGTCTTCACCAGTCCTCCGCCGATCACGTAGTTCGCTCCGGTGACGTTAGCGGTGCGGGATGAGGCTAGGAGCGCGACGAGCGTGGCCACCTCCTCCGGCATGGTGAAAAACGGCCGGACGGGATGCCGGCGATCGTTTGCTCACGTACTACGACCTTTTCCGTCAGCTCAAGGTCCATCGTTCGCACCTACTGAGTCGGATCCGTGCTCGATTCGATGCACGATTGGCTCGGCCCAGTCGCCGTAGGAGCGCATCTGCGCGGCCGCTCGCTCGACATCGTAGGCGGTTCTGCAGAAGCGGATCTCGCCGCCCTGGTAGAGCGCCCAGGCCGCGCGTGGATCCCCGTCGAGCGGCGCGCCGATGCTTCCGGGGTTCACCAGCAGCGTCCCGTTCGGTCCGGGTCGCCGGAACTGCTTGTGGCTGTGGCCGAACAGAATCGTCCGCTGAGCCACGCCGGCGAGCATCCGCTCCTCACCCCGTTGCGCTTCGGGCGCGAAGCTCTCGATGTCGGAGCGCGGCGAGCCGTGGCAGACGAGGATGCCGTCCAGCTCCGCTTCCTTGGGAAGCCCGTACAGCCGCTCGACGAGAGCGGGGCCAAGCGACTCGCGCGCAGCCGTCAAAGCGGCCGTGAGGAATTGCTGCGCGCTCTTCGGGGCTTCGGGCTGTTCGCACAGCCATCGTTCGACGTTGCCACGGATGCGCGCAATCGCCGGCAAGCCCTCGAGCAACTCGGCGGTCTCGCGCGGCCAGGGCCCGAACGCCGCGTAGTCGCCGCCAAGCAGGTAGGTCGTCGCTCCCGCGCTCTCCGCGTCGGCAAGCACGGCTTCGAGCGCGGCGAGGTTGCCGTGAATGTCGTACAGCAGCGCTATCGGCGAAGCGTTCAAATTGTCGTCGTGCGTCTCTCCGAGGTCTGCATGGAAGGTGGTAATCGTGTCTCCGGTTGTCGCGTCGATCCAGTCGGCGAGGAACTCGGCTACCGATTCCGTTCCGAGAACGCCGTCTGTGCTGGTCGTCTCACGGACCTCTCAGCGCTTCGACGCCCGCGCAACGGCGCCGTCGGAGGTTAATGGCGGATGCAGGATTTGAACCAACCGCATAAAGGAGGAGCCGATGAGCCAGGTCGTTCTGGACATCACAATGTCGCTCGACGGATTCGTGACCGCACCCAACGATGGGCCCGGTCGCGGGCTCGGTGACGACGGCGAATGCCTGCACTACTGGGTCTTCGGTGGGCCCTGGACATATGGAGGAGCTCACCAGGAGCGGCCGGCGCCACGGGAGTCGACCGCGACGTGATCGACGAGCTGATGGAGGCCGGCGCCGCCGTTGTGGGTCGCCGGATGTACGACATCACCGGCGGCTGGGGAGGTAAGCCGCCCTTCGGAGTCCCTTGCATCGTGGTCACCCACCGACTCGACGATCAGCCCGAGCCCGCGTCCGGCTTCGAGTTCGTCGACGGCATTGAGGCCGCCGTGGACCGCGCCCGGCAGATCGCCGGCGAGCGACGGGTCGGCATCGGCGGCGGCGCCAGCATCGCCCAACAGGCGTTGCAGGCTGAGCTGGTCGACGAGCTGCAGATCCACATCGCCCCTGTCATCCTTGGAGCGGGCCGACCCCTGTTCGGCGAGCTCGGCACGCGCTTGCAGCTCGAAGGCACTCGCGTCCTCGACTCGCCGTTGGCGACGCGCGTCAAGTTCCGCGTCCTGAAGTGAGTTGCTGGAAAAAGACCGCGAGCCAGTAGCACGGTGGAAATAGCCCCAACCGACGTCAGGCGGGTGGGCGCACGACGGAGAACTTCGCGCAGGCGAAGTCGCCGTTCCGTCCCAGGTCGTCCAGACGCAGCTCGAGCTGACGCGGCAGCAGAGGCGCACCCCCACCCAGAGTGACCGGCGCGATCGACACGATCACCTCGTCCAGCAGCCCCAAGTCGGCGAACTGACCGGCCAGGTCTCCCCCGCCGACGATCCAGACGTTCCGGTCACCAGCGGCGCCGACCATCTCCTCGTGCACGGTTGCGATGTCCGCGCTGGTGAACTCGATTCGCGAGTCGGGGACGACCGGCAGCTGCCGGTGCGTGAAGACCCAGCACGGGATGTCGTACGGCCACTTCCACTCCGCTGGAGCCTTGTCCGCGAACTCGTGCCCGAGGATCCATTCGTACGTCGTCGACCCCATCGCCATCGCACCGACGCCGGCGATGAACTCGCCGTAGTTCAGCGGCCCGTCGTCCTCGCGCTTGCGGATGAACAGCCAGTTCAGCGAGTTGTCGGAGTCGGCGATAAAGCCGTCGAGGGTGGTCGCCGTGTAGTACTGAGTGAGGCTCACCGTGCACTTCCTTCCTTGGTGGACTGCTGGCCCTCGCGCAACCACATGATCGTCGCGTGGGCGACCGTACGCCGACGCTGCGGAGCATCTGCCTACCACTTGCCGGCCGCCGGTACACCGAGAACGGCACCGCGTGGCTGATCACGATCCCGAGCACGAAGGTCTCGCGCGGTTTACAAACGACGTGGTGAGCGACGGAACCCCGACGAATAGCGCCCGGCCGAGCGCTCCCTTCGGCGTACCGTCGTGGCCGTGAGCGTGCGGTAGGTTCCGGGCGTGCACGACGACGACGGCTACTTCGACGCGCGCGTCGCCGCGAGGTACGACGAGTCCGCTGAGGTGATGTTCGACGCGGGGGCCGTCGACCCGGTCGTCGACCTCCTCGTCGAGCTCGCCGGGAGCGGACGCGTGCTCGAGCTCGGGATCGGGACGGGCCGGATCGCGCTCCCACTCGCGCAGCGTGGAGTGCCGGTGCACGGGATCGAGTTGTCGAAGGCCATGGTCGCGAGGCTGCGCGCGAAGCCAGGCGGCGAAAACATCGGCGTGACGATGGGCGACTTTGCGACGACGACCGTCGACGGCACGTTCTCCGTCGCCTACCTGGTCTGGAACACGATCATGAACCTGACGACGCAGGCGGCGCAGGTCGCGTGCTTCCGCAACGTCGCGGCGCACCTCGAGCCCGGCGGCTGCTTCGTCATCGAGGTAGGCGTCCCCGAGCTCCAGCGACTCCCGCCCGGCGAGACCATCCGCGCCTTCCACGTGAGCGAGACCAGATGGGGGTTCGACGAGTACGACGTCGCGACGCAAGGCCTCACGTCCCACCACTTCGAGATCGTCGACGGAAGACTCGAGCGCCTCTCCATTCCCTTCCGGTACGCGTGGCCCTCGGAGCTCGACCTGATGGCACAGCTTGCGGGGATGAGGCTACGCGAGCGCTGGAGCGGGTGGAAGCGGGAGCCGTTCACGAGCGACAGCCGCAAGCACGTCTCGACCTGGGAGAAGCCGGCGGCTACGCCCTGAACGGCTCCTGGTGCGCGTGAACGGGAGACCCGAGTCACCTGCTCAGCCCTGTCGCCTCGACACACCCCTCTCGCAGAGCTCACCAGACGACGCGACGAACGTCTGCGCGTCCCTTGCGAGGCCGAGCCACTCCTTCCCGCGGCTTGGGTCTATCGCGACCCATTCCTTCGCCGGTCGTCCGGTTCCGGAATCGAAGTGCACGGCGCCTCCGGATGCGACCAAGTCGTCGACCCGCTCCCTCGGAAGCTTCAACACAAGCTTGCCTTTGTAGAAGCAGGCGAACACCTTGTTCTTCACCTCGAGCGCAGTCCCGCCGAACATCTTTGTCGTCGCGACGTTGGGACTCCCGAGTAACGTTCGGCCGAGTTCGTCGAAGAGTTTGTCGGCCTTCATTGTCGTGCGTTTCACCCCGCGGTCTCGATCCCGCTGAAGTGCCTTCTCAGACCTTGGCACGCCTTGCCTCCTTTCTTCTTTTCGTTCCCGTGCGCTCGGCTTCGAAGAGGCTCTGGACGTAGCGCTTGAAGTGCTCGAGTTGTTCGCCGACGATCGCCGGCCGCCTATGGGCCCGGGCGAGGATCAGTCCGCCCTCGAACACGGCGATGAAGTGGTACGCCAGGCTCCTGCAATCGAAGCTTGCGTCAGGGGCGTGGCGAACCTTTGCGTCCTCGAAGAGCTGCGCGAGCCCGTCCGCCCAGGCGGTGAAGGCAGCCTCGCAATCAGCGCGAAGCTGCGGCTGTGATTGCCAGAGCTCTTGAGAGTAGATGCCTACGAGGCAGCCGCATGGCCCGGTCCTCGTCAGCTCGGCGGTGAAGTCGATGTAGCCGTAGAGCCGCTCGAGCGGATCGGGCACCTCCCAGAACGGCGCCGCGCCGTAGTTGACGTTGCCGTTGGCGATCCACTGTCCGAGGACAGCCTTGCCCATCGCCTCCTTGTCGTTGAAGTAGTGGAAGAACGCCCCTTTGGTGAGGTCGGCCCGCTCACAGACTTCGGCAACGGTCGTGTCGGCGAAACCCTTCTCCAGCGACAGGCCGATCGCCGCTTCGAGAAGCCGCTCTCGCGTCGGTGATTCAGCGCGTCCCAAGCTCAGCCCGCTCCTCGCGTACGACGGTTCTCGACGAACTGCTTCAGGCCGGCGAGGATGGCCAGCTGCGTCTGATGAAACTTGCGCCTGATCATCGGCATCATCAGAGCCAACAGTGGGCTCTTACGCTTGAAGACGCTTTGCGCTGTTACGCGCGTGGCGCCTGAGCCAGCCGGCTCGAGAACGAATCCGGCAGTCCAATCCGAGACAAGGCGCAGGAAGCCGGTCGAGTCCTTGTCGATCTGCCAGAGGATCCTTTGCTCCTCGTCGTAGGCAGTGCAGTGCTCCTCGGTCTCGCCGGCTTTCTTGCCAACGCGGACTTCGCATCGCCGACCCGCCCCTGGCGCGTGCTCGCCACGAATCGAAAGAACGAACGGGTGCCACTCGGCGTGAAGGGATGGATCTTTGATTGCCTCCCACACCTCACTCCCGGTGCCGTCCACCACGACCTCGTCCTTGATCTCGACTCTTCTCATCGCCGCTCCATCCTCCTTCCGTTCCATACCAACTGGTTGGTATGACCCTATCGGACGGCGCGGAGGCAGTCAAGACTCGCCGACGACCGCGCGCTGAAGCTCGTTCACTCGGACGCCGAGCGGCGCTTCCTCGAACGGCGGCTGGAGGAGCCGCAAGGGTGAGTCGCGCGACTTCGCCGCTGCCGGCTGAAGCCCGCAGTCGCTGGGGTACTGTTGACCACCCGACCGCGTTCTGGAGGGCCAGGTGCCGGCGGAAGATTCGTTCGACATGGTCGTCATCGGCTCCGGGCCCGCCGGTGAGAAGGCGGCGGCGCAGGCGGCCTACTTCGGCAAACGGGTAGCCGTCGTGGAGCGGTCCCCCGCGCCCGGCGGCGCAGCCGTCAGCAGCGCCAGCATCCCTAGCAAGACCCTGCGGGAGACGGCCATGTACATCACCGGATTCCGGCGAAGGGATGTGTACGGGCTGCGCCTGACCCTCGATCCGGAGGCGACCTTGGCGCAGCTCAGGACCCGAACGGCCCAGGTGATCGAGACGATGACGGATGCTGTGCGAGTAAACCTCGAGCGCCACGCGGTCGAGTTCGTCCGCGGACGGGCCAGGCTCGGATCAGATCGGACCGTCCACGTGGCTGTCGATGCCGGTCAGGAGCGAGTGCTCCACGGCGACATCGTCCTGATCGCCACCGGGTCGCGGCCGTTCCGCCCGCCGGATATCCCATTCGATGATCGCGACGTCCACGACTCGACGACCGTGTTGGAGATCGACCGCCCCTTCGGCAGCATCGTCGTCGTCGGAGGAGGTGCCGTAGCGTGTGAGTACGCCTCGGTCTTCACTGCCCTGGGCATGGAGGTGACGCTGGTCGCCGCGGGAGGAAGGCTCCTTCCTTTCCTCGACGGCGAAATCTCAGAGCTCCTCGCGCAGACGTTCTCCGGTATGGGGATGCGGCTCGTGCTCGGCGACGGGAGGGCTGCGGTGGCGCGCGACGAGAAGAGGCCACTCGTTACGCTCGCGAGCGGCGAGCAGATCAGGCCGGACAAGGTGTTGTTCGCCGCTGGACGGGCCGGAAACACGGAGGGGCTCGGTCTCGAAGAGGTGGGAGTGGAGATCGACGATCGCAATCGCGTCGTCGTCGACGAGACGTTCCGTACGACCGCGGAGTGGGTCTACGCCGCCGGCGACGTCATCGGGCCTCCGGCGCTCGCCTCGGTGTCGATGGAACAGGGGCGGGTCGCCGCCTGTTACGCATTCGGGATCCCGTTCAAGGAGACCGTAGACCCGATCCCGCCGTTCGGGGTCTATTCGGTCCCGGAGACCGCGATGGTTGGGCTCACCGAGGAAGGTGCCCTCGCGCAGGGGATCGACTACGAGGTTGGACGGGGTTGGTTCGCCGGCAACGCGCGGGCCACCATCGCCGGGGCGACGGACGGACTCGTGAAGCTGGTGTTCCAGCGGGAGGACCGGAAGCTGCTCGGAGTCCACGTCCTCGGGGACCTCGCGCCGGAACTTGTCCACCAGGGCCAGGCGGTGCTGAACTACGGCGGGACGATCGACTACTTCATCCACAGCACTTTCAACGTGCCGACCGAAAGCGAGGCGTACAAGTACGCCGCGTATGACGGGCTGCAGCGTCTGCAAGCGCGCTGATCGCTCGTGGTCGCGGCCAGAGAGCTTGGGCCGCGCCGCCCGAGCGTATCCTCCCGTCTAGGGTGCCCCGGCTGCTGTTGACGCCGCTTCGTAGGCCCGCGGTCGATTCGCGTGCTGTGGACCGAGGCTGATGCCTCCCGAGCTGGCATCGCAAACACTCGCCTTCCTATTCACCGACATCGAAGGCAGCACCCGGCTCTGGGAGCGGTATTACGAGCCCATGAAGGACGCTCTCGAACGCCACGATGCGATCTTGCGATCGGCCGTCGAACGCGCGAACGGGCAGGTGGTGAAGAGTATGGGCGACGGATTGATGGCGGTCTTCGGCTCGGCCGCCGACGGCGTCAGCGCTTGCCTGAAGGCTCAGCACGACCTCGCGTGCGCACGGTGGGGTGAGACCGGAGCGCTTCGTGTCCGCATGGCGCTGCACGTAGGGGAGGCCGCCAAGCGCAACGGGGACTACTACGGCCCGACTCTCAACCGCACCGCGCGCGTGATGTCCGCCGGCCACGGCGGCCAAGTGTTGCTGTCGGCGGCCGCGGCGGCGGTCGTCATGGACGAGCTGCCGGAGGGGTCCACTTTGCGCGACCTGGGCGAGCACCGTCTCAAGGATCTGGGACGCCCCGAACGCGTCTTTCAGCTCGTCCATCCGGCTCTCCCGGTCAGCTTCCCGCCGCTGGTGACCCTCTCCCGACGCACAAGCGAACTCCCGGACCAGCCGTCCGCTTTCGTCGGGCGAGCTGCGGAGTTGAAAGAGATCGGAAAACTCCTCGAGGAAGAGTCAGTCCGGCTGGTCACCCTCACCGGACCCGGCGGCATCGGGAAAACGCGACTGGCGCTCCGGGCCGCCGGGGACGAGGTCGACAGGTTCGAGGACGGAGTGCTCTTCGTCGACCTCTCCGCCGCCCGCGATAGCGCATCGGTGCTCGCAGCCGTCGCACGCACGATCGGTTTGGGCGACACGCCCGATGAATCGCTGCTCGCCGAGCTCAGCCGGCAGCTGCGGGAACAGCGTGTGTTGCTAGTCCTCGACAACTTCGAGCAGGTGACCGCCGCCGCGCCCACAGCGTCGCAGCTCTTGCACGGTTGCCCCCGGCTCAAGCTGCTCGTGACCAGCCGCGAAGCGTTGCGCGTGCGTGGAGAGCATCTGTTCGCGGTCCCGCCGCTGTCGTTGCCCAGCGGCGGTCGAAGACAGGCGTCTGCCGAGCAGCTCGTTCGGTACGAAGCAATCCAGCTCTTCGTCGAGCGTGCCCACGCAGTCAGGCCAGACTTCCGACTCACGGACGACAACGCGGCGGCTGTCGTCGAGATCTGTCTGCGACTGGACGGTCTGCCGCTGGCGATCGAGCTCGCGACGGCACGGATCAACCTCTTCTCACCTGAAGCCTTGCGTGACCGGTTGAGCAGCCGGCTGCAGCTGCTCGGCAGCGGTGCGCAAGACCTGCCCGCGCGGCAGCAGACGCTTCGCGCCACAATCGAGTGGAGCTGTCAGCTGCTCGAACCTGGGGAGCAGCGGTTGTTCGAGCTCCTCTCCGTCTTCTCCGGCATTTCGTACGACGCGGTCGAAGCCGTCGCCAGCGGCATCGATCGCCTTCGCGAGACGGGAATCGACACCCTCGACGGAGTGGCCTCCCTCGCGGACAAGAGTCTGATCCGACAGGTCGACGCGGGAGCTCATGAGCCACGGCTGGTGATGCTGGAGACCATCAGGGAATACGCCGCGGAACGACTGGACGAGCTGCCCGACTTCAGCGCTGCCGCCCGTCGCGCGCACGCCGTCCACTTCGCAGACTTCGCCCGACGGCAGTGGGAGCACCTGACCGGCGACCAGCGCGACACCGCATTGGCCGCGATGGCCGCCGAGATCGAGAACCTGCACGTCGCCTGGCGCTACTGGGTGGCCGAGGGCGATCTCGACCAGCTCAACAGGCTCGTCGACAGCCTGTGGCTCCTCTACGAGGCACGGGGCCTGTACCACGCCACGATCGAGCTGACGACAGAACTGCTGAACGTGCTCTCGGCCACACCATCGACGCCCGAGCGCGCGATGCAGGAGGTGACGCTACGGACGAGCCTGGCGAGGGCGCTGATGGCCATCAACGGGTACACACGCGAAGTCGAGGAGGCGTACACCCACGCCTTGGACCTCTTCGAGGGAGAACGAGAGCTCCCCCAGCTCTTCCCGGTCCTCCGGGGCCTCGCCAGCTTCTACAACTACCGCGCCGAGTTCGACAAGGGAGCACAGATCGGGCGAGAGATCCTGCGCCTGTCCGATGCCCAGGACGACCCGAGCATGCGCGTCGACGGACATCTCGTGCTGGGCTCCAGTCTCGCATTGGAACACGATCTCCACGGCGGCCTGGAGCACCTCGACAAGGCGATCGCCTCGTTCAAGTCACAGGGTCACCAGCTCCGCCGGTTCCGCCTCGGCAACAACCCAGGGGTCGCCTCCTTCACGACCTCGGCACTCACCCTGTGGATGCTCGGCTTCCCGGACCGGGCGCTCGAACGCGCGACGCGGGCCGTCACCCTGGCGACCGAGCTGGAGCACCCGTTCACACTGGCGTACGCGCTCTTCCATACCGGCTTCCTCCACCTCTGGAGGCGCGAACCGGAGCTGATGCGAGACCGCGCGGTGGGAGTGCTGGACGTGGCAGACGAACATGATCTGCAGATCTGGCGCGCGCTGGGGACCGGTCTCCTCGGGGCAGCGAAAACAGGGCTGGGACGCTCCGAGGAGGGGCTGGCGGAGATCCGCGACGGAATCGCCCTCTACGAGGGTCTGAGGACTCCGCCAGTATTCTGGCCGCTGGTCCTGTTCGTCCGAGCAGGAGCATGCGCCCAAGCCGGAAGGTCGGCCGAAGGCCTGGGCTTGATCGAGGAAGCGATCGAGATCGCCGACCAAGGGTCCGGGCTGACCCTGCTACCGGAGTTCTACTCGCTCAAGGGCGACCTGCTGCTACTCCTCCCCGAGGCGAACCGCCTCGACGCCGAACCCTGGTTTCAGCGGGCGTTCGACGTCGCCCACAAACTCGATGCCAGGATGATGCAGCTGCGAGCCGCGATCGGGCTGTGCCGTTCGCAGCGGGAACGGGGTGATGCACAGCACGGAAGGGACCTGTTGAGCGCCGTCTATGGGATGTTCACGGAAGGCTTCACGGCCCCCGACTTGATCGATGCCGCGAACCTGCTGCAGAGCCTGCCGACTGCTGCGCCCTAACCACATCGTGGGATCACTCGAGCGTGACTAGATCGCCACGCCGAGTGGTGCCGCCGGCGATCACGTCGGCATAGACGCCCACGTTCGCATTGTTGTGCTGTGCGGCGGTACGCAGGATGCCGGCATCCTTCGGTAGGTCCCCCTGTGGCAACGTGGTCATCACGCAGCGAGGACAGGGACCGGTAATCCGCAGCCGAACCTCCTCGCCGATCGCGACCGTGTGACCGATCCAGTCGTTCTCCACGAAGCCCTGCGCATCCGGACCGGTCGAGACGACGATGTTCGGCCGAAAACGGCGCACCTCGAAGCGGCCCTCCGGATAGAGCGCGCGCAGCCGTTCGATCGTCGCTGTCGTCAGCAGGTGCACCACTGCAAGATCGAAGAACGTCCCCGCCGGCAGTTCCCACTCGGTCACGGTGTTCCTGTGGTCGAGACCCTCCATGTCGGGCCAGTACTCCTCGGCCTGGGCGCCCGATGACTCTCCGTTGAGCTGCGCCTCCGCGAACGCGACCTCGCGGCCGAGCGCTTTCGAGAGGACCTGCGCCAAATCGGGGTGCTCGCTCGTCACGAGCGTCCCATCAGGCAGCGTCAGGCGAACGGCGGGCAGCCTCGATCCCCTCTTCGGAGGCTCGACATACGCTGCTCGAAAGTCGAAGAAGTTGCCCCACTTGCGCGGGTTCTTCGCGCCTGCGACCTTGCCCGTCGATGCATCGACAACCGCGAACTGCCGGTCGCCGACGAGGCCGCGTTCCGTGACCTCGGCGGCGTTCAACTCTTCTCCCATCATCGACTTCACCGGATAGCGCCACAGTCCGACAACTGAACCAGCCTCGACCGCGGCGGAAGGCGAGTGCGACGGATCCGTTTGCATGGCAGGCCCCCTTCGGTGCAACGCTTGCTGGCGACACCGAGGTTGGCGCGGCAACGATCTCGTGTCAAGCGGTGAAACCGGACGCCGTGCAACACCCGAAACAGTCGGCCTCGACTCTCCACGCGCCGTCCTAGCCGGACGTGGAGGAGCCGCGTGACTGCTCGGGTCGCTCGACGAGTCGTGTGAGGAGCTCGGCCAGCGTCTGCCGCTCCGCTTCCGAGAGCGGGGCGAGGTAGTGGTCGTTCATGAGGGCGTCAAGCGACTTCTCGGCGCGCGCCTGCATCCTTGCCCCCTGTGGGGTGAGCTTGATCACGTAGGCACGCCGATCTTCGGCATTGCGCTCCCGCCTCACGAGGCCGGCCCGCTCGAGATCGTCGATGACCGTGACCATGGTGGTGCGGTCGATACGTAACCGCTCTCCGATCGCCTGCTGGGAGAACGAGCTCGCCTCCGAACTCCGGTCAGCCTCGATCACACGCTGGTGGTGAGCGCGAGGCGGACGCCGCGGCTGCTGCCGGAGGAACGTGAGGACCGCGAAGTGCTTGACGCTCAGACCGAGCGGCGCGAGCGCGTGGTTTCCCGCCTCCTGCGCCGCCTGTGAGGCAAGGCCGAGCAGGGCGCCGAGCCTCCGCATCATCGCGGGCGGCAGGTCGGGAAGTTCGGGAAGCTGATACTCCATTTGCCTGATCGTCAGCATACCTGATAGTTTCTTCGACTGACACAAACCCTATCTTAGGGAGGTGCCCAGATGGCACCGAAAGAACATCGACTCCGCACGCTCGTCCTCGTCATCAGTGGCGGCGTCGCAGCGGTGGCGCTTGGCCTCCTGGTCGTACCGCACAAGCCCGTGCTCGACCCAAGGAGGTGGCGCAATGGCTCGTAAGTGGTGGACGCTTCTAACCGTCTCGATCGGGACGTTCATGCTCCTGCTCGACGTCACGATCGTGAACGTTGCCCTCCCGGAGATCGAGCGCGACCTCGGGGCGAGCCTGACCGACCTCCAGTGGGTCGTCGACTCATACGTCCTCGCCCTCGCCGCGCTGACGCTCATGGCCGGCTCGCTCGCCGACCGGCTGGGCCGCAGGCTCGTCTTCACGACCGGGCTCGCCGCTTTCACGGCAGCCTCGCTCCTCGCCGGGTTCGCAGGCAACCCGCTCACGCTCAACCTCGCCCGCGGGCTCCAGGGAATCGGCGGAGCCGCAATGTTCGGAACCGTGCTCGCCCTGATCGCGCAGGAGTTCGCGCCCCGCGAGCGCAAGACGGCGCTCGGGATCTGGGGAGCGACCGTGGGCATGGGCGTCGCCGTGGGCCGCTCGTCGGCGGCGCACTCGTCGACTCCCTCGGCTGGCAGTGGATCTTCTTCGTCAACGTGCCGATCGGCGCCCTGACGATCGCCCTCGCGCTCACGCGGCTTCGCGAGGCGCGCGATCCAAGCCCGGGACGGCTCGACTGGGCCGGGCTCAGCACCTTCTCGGCCGCGCTCTTCCTGCTCATCTTCGGCGTCCTCCGCGGCAACGGCGAAGGCTGGTCGAGCCCCGAGATCGTCGGCAGCCTCGCGGGTGGTGCCGTGCTGCTCGCGGCTTTCGCCGCGATCGAGCTCCGAGCAAAGAGCCCGATGCTCGATCTCCGGCTCTTCCGCGTCCCCGCCTTCACCGGGGCGTCGCTTGCCTCCTTCGCGGCGGCCGCCTCCGTCTTCTCAATGCTCCTCTACATCGTCCTCTATCTCCAGAACGTCCTCGGGTACTCCCCGCTAGGGGCTGGGCTACGGCTGCTTCCGATCACAGTCATGGCCTTCGTCTTCTCGCCGCTTGCCGCGAAGCTCTCGGAACGCGTGCCGCTTCGGGCGCTAATCGGTGTCGGCCTCGCGCTGGCAGGAACTGGGCTGCTCCTCGCAGGCGGCCTGGATGTCCACTCCGACTGGACGGCGCTCCTCTCCGGGCTCCTCCTCACGGGCGCGGGCATCGGCCTCGTCAACCCGACGGTCGCCGAGGCGGCGATCGGCGTCGTGCCCGCAGCCAGAGCGGCAACGGGAGCGGCGATCAACAACACCTTCCGCCAAGTCGGAGTCGCGGTCGGTGTTGCTGCTCTCGGCGCCGTCTTCCAGGGGTGGATCGAGTCCAAGCTCGGCCATCTCCTCGCTAGCGGTCCGCCGGCACTGCAGGGGCACGCAGCGGAGCTTGCACCCGCAGTCTCCTCGGGGAACGCCGAGGCGGCGATCGCATCAGCACCGCCGGAGGCGCAGGTGTTCCTCGCCAACGCCGCCCACGAGGCCTTCCTCTCCGGACTGAACGACATCTTCCTGATCGACGGAGTCGCGGCCTTCATCGGCGCCGCCCTCTCGCTCGTCCTCATCAGGGCACGAGACCTCCAGCTCGACTCCGACGAGGAGAGCGCGAGCTGGCCCGAGCCGGACGCGGACGCGCCCGGTGAACAAGCGGCCCTCGCGGCCTAAACGCGTGAGGGAGCCCACGGACTCCCTCACGAACCTCAGCCCGGTGGTGCCTGCGCACGTCGGAGCAGCGCAAGCGGCGCGTGGTCCAATGTCCGCCAAGATTCTCGCGTGCTCCCGTACCCCGATCGCATCCCCCTCGCGCTCACCCCCACCCCCGTCGAGCCGCTGCCGCACCTGTCTCGGCGCCACGGGCTCGAACTGCTGGTCAAGCGTGACGACCTCACCGGCGCCCCGCTTACCGGCAACAAGGTGCGCAAGCTCGAGTTCCTGCTCGCGGAGGCGAAGGCAGAGAAGGCCGACACTGTGATCACCTGCGGCGGCGCCCAGTCCAACCACTGTCGCGCAACCGCCATCGCGGCGCGCAAGCTGGGCATGGACAGCGTGCTGCTGTTGCGCGTGCCGGACGCGTCGAACCCACCGCCGGTCGAGGGCAACCTGCTGCTCGACCGGCTGGTGGGCGCCGAGGTGTGCTGGGTGACGCCGACCGAGTACGCCGAGCGTGACCTAATGTTCTCTCGCATTGCCGACGAGCTGCGCGCCCGAGGCCAGCATCCATACGCGGTGCCCGAGGGCGGCTCGAACGCCCTCGGCGCCTGGGGCTACGTGCGCTGCGCCGAGGAGCTTCAGCGCGAGCTGCCGTCGGGCGGCGCCACCCTGGTCTACGCCGCGGGCTCGGGAGGCACCGGAGCCGGCTTGATCCTCGGCGTGAAACTGATGCGGTTGCCCTGGCGCGTCGTCGGCATCAACGTGAGTGAGGACCGCGACTACTTCGTGCGCACGATCGGCGAGATCGTCGAGGAGACGATCCGGCGTTTCGGCCTCGGGCTCGCCTTCTCCAGCGACGAGATCGAGATCATCGACGGCTACGTGGGCCGCGGCTACGCGCAGTCGCGCCCCCAAGGAACTGCGCCTGATCGCCGACGTTGCGCGCACCGAGGCGCTCCTGCTCGATCCGGTGTACACCGGCAAAGCCTTCTACGGCATGACGCGCGAGCTCGAGCGGCACCCGCGCAGCCTCGGCGACCGCATCGTCTTTGTGCACACCGGCGGCATCTTCGGCCTCTTCCCCAAAGCCGAAGAGATGGCCGCCGTCCTGTGATTCCGAAGCCCGGTGCGCGGCTAGCCAGTCACCGGCGCTTGGGTAACGTCGCAGAGCTCGTTCATGGGTGAACGAGGGACTTGCGACGTGGCCGAGCCGTATCCGCCGATCGAGCCGTACGACCACGGAATGCTTGAGGTGGGCGACGGCAACCACGTCTACTGGGAGACCTGCGGCAATCCGGACGGCAAGGCCGCGCTGGTCGTTCATGGCGGGCCGGGATCCGGATGCGGGCCGAGCAGACGTCGGTACTTCGATCCGGATCGCTACCGGGTCGTTCTCTTCGACCAGCGAGGCTGTGGACGGAGCACGCCGCACGCGAGCGATCCGGCCGCCGACATGAGCGTGAACACCACCGAGCATTTGCTCGCAGACATGGAACGACTGCGCGAACAGCTCGGGATCGAGCAGTGGCTGCTGTACGGAGGATCGTGGGGATCGACGCTGATCCTCGCCTACGCCGAGCGCCATCCGGAGCGCGTGTCGGAGATCGTCATCCTGGGCGTGACGATGAGCCGGCGGTCTGAAATCGACTGGCTCTACGAGGGCGTAGGCCGCTTCTTCCCGGAGGAGTGGGAGCGGTTTCGCGCCGGTGTCCCGGTGGCCGAGCGCGACGGCGACCTCGTCGCGGCGTACGCGCGCCTGATGGAGGACCCAGACGCCGACGTTCGCGGCAAGGCCGCGGCCGACTGGCTGGCGTGGGAAGACGCGGTTATTTCGCAGGAACCACATGGCACACCCAAGGCGTACAGCTCCCGTCCCCCGGCCGCTCGGCTTGCGTTGGTACGGATCTGCGCACATTATTTCTCCCACGCAGCCTGGCTCGAAGAGGGCGCGCTGCTCCGCGACGCCGACCGCCTCGCCCGCATCTCAGGCGTACTGATCCACGGTCGCCTCGACATGGGTTCGCCTCTTCGGACCGCCTGGGAGCTGGCCCGAGCGTGGCCCGACGCGCGGCTCGTGGTCATCGCCGACTCAGGGCATACCGGAAGCGAGACCATGAAGAACGAGATGCTCGACACGCTCGAGCGATTCGCACGCTCCTGATGCGACCTTCGAGGATGTCGCAACCTGATTTCCGCCACTGCACGCACGGCACGCCGACCGACGCGCGGCGCGTACCCTGCAAGGATGCCGCTGCCGACCCTGCTCGTGATCGACGTACAGCGCGCCTTCGACGACCCAGCGTGGGAAGAGCGCAACAATCCAGATGCCGAGACGCGCGTCGGCGGACTGTTGGCCGCCTGGCGCGCCGCGGGCGCGCCCGTCGTCCACGTGCGCCACGAGAGCGCCTCGCCGGACGGGCTCTTCCGCCGCGGCACAACCGCGTTCGAGTTCAAGCCCGAGGCGGAACCGCTACCGGGCGAGGCGGTCGTCGAGAAGCGAGTGAACAGCGCCTTCATCGGCACCAACCTGGAAGAGCGTCTACGCGCAGCCGGGGCCGAAAAGCTCGTCGTCGCCGGGCTCACAACCGACCACTGCTGTTCGACGACAGCCCGGATGGCCGACGACCTCGGCTTCGAGACATGGTTCGTCGCCGATGCCACCGCCACACATGCCCGCGGCGGCTTCGACGCCGAAACGATGCATCAGACAGCCCTCGCCAGCCTCGACGGCGAGTTCGCCGAGATCATGACCACAGCCGAAGCGATCGAGCGGCTTCATGAGCTCGCCTCGTCCCCGTAAGCGGGTACCGCCGAAATGCGCAGCCCTGCCTCGCGCAACTAGTCTCGAGAACGCCGCGCGCCGGCGGCCCCCGCAGAGACGGGTTGTTGTGCGCCGAGGGTGCGTGTGAGCTCCGTCCGCGACCGAATGCCGAGCTTTCGGTAGACGTGGCCGAGGTGCCACTCGATCGTCTTCGGACTAAGGAAGAGCTGCGCGCCGACCTCGCGGTTCGTCTTGCCCTCGGCGACGAGCACGGCCACCTGGAGCTCCTGGGGCGTCAGCTCCTCGCTCGTCGCCGGCCCGCGTGCGCGAACGCGCTCGCCCGTTGCGCGTAGCTCGCTGCGCGCACGCTCCGCCCACGGCACAGCCTCCAGACGCTCGAAGACACCGAGCGCCCGATTCAGCTGCTCGCGCGCGTCGATCCGTCGGCCGCTCCGGCGCAGCCGCTCGCCGTATGCCAGCCGGGTGCGCGCAGTCGCGAAAATGTCCTCGTCGAGGGCGTGGAGTTCGAGCGAGCGCTCGAACTCGCGCTCGTACGAGTCCTCGGGCGCGAGCAGCCCGCGGCAACGGTGGGCGACAGCCTGCGGAAATGCCTGGCCGACGCGCTCGGCCTCATCGGCGAAGGGCGCTAGCAGCGCAGTCGCCGCGTCGGTGTCGCCCGCGCGCACGAGCGCTTCCACGAACTCGGGCGCGGTTGCGTTCGCCGGCGTGTCGCGCAGTAGCGGCGGATCGCCGAGCGTGCGGCGAAGACGCTCGAGGGGCGACGACTCGACGACCCCGGCCCCGAGCTCGAGCAGGGCGAGCGCGCGCAGCAGGTCGTTGCGCCAGCGGAGGTTAACGCTGTCGGCGAGCGCCCGAGCCTCCTTCACATTGCGCCGGCACTCCTCCGCGCGTCCCTGCGCGGCGTCGAGCCACGCGAGCGTGCCGAGCGTCTCCAGCTGCTGGTTCATCTGGCCGGAAATGCGCGCGCTGTCGAGCGACTCCGCCAGCGACGCCCGCGCCGCACGCCATTCGCCGGTGATCAGCTGCGCCCGCGCGAGGAGACGAGCCGCGAACGCGAGCGTCGCAACCGCCGCGTGCTCGCGCGCCCAGCGGGCCGCCGTCGCAGTGTAGGACGCCATCGACTGCACATCGCCAAGCCAGAAGGCGGTCAAAGCCGCCCACGGTAGGTTCCGCGGGTTGCTCGACAGCAGCTCCTGCTCTGCGATCGCTTCGGCGCCACGCCGCAGGAAGGGGAGGCCCTCTTCAGGCCGTCCGTCCATCAACAGAACCGCGCCACGCGAAAGCGAGGTCAGAAGGTACTCGTCCGGCTGGTCAGGGTCGCCAATCTCAAGCAGGCGCTCACTCAGCGCGACTGCGCGCGTGACCTCCCCCAAGGCGAGAAGCGATCCGCTCGCCTGCGTCAACGACAGGCACGCGAGGCGGCGATTGGAGTGGGCCACGAGAGCCGCAGCTTCTTCGAGCGTCGCAGCGGCGCGGGCGGGGTCGCCCGCAAAGTGCTCGATTGTCCCCCGCAGGTGCAGGAGTTCACCGCGGGTGTCGTGGCGGGCATGGGCGAGCGCCTCCTCGATCAGCGCCAGTGCGTGCGCGGTCCGACCCGCCAGCCACGCGGCATCGGCCGCCGCGCTCAGGCGCCGCAGCCGGTCTTCCGGCCGTTCCGACAGACGTGCCGCCCGCTCGTACGCGGCGGCCGCGGCCGCGAACCCCGAGCGCCGGGTCGCCGTGTCGGCGACACGTTCGAGAGCGGCCGCCGTGCGAACGTCAGGTCCGACCGCCGCGGCAGCGAGGTGCCAGGCGCCGCGATCGTCGTCCTCAAGCGCCGCCGCGAGCGCAGCGTGGGCGCGGCGCCGCTCGCGTGGGTCGGTCGCGTGATAGAGCGCGGAGCGGACGAGCGGGTGTCGGAAGCTGAGCACGGCCGCGTCGAGCGAGACGAGACCGGCCGGTTCGGCGGGCTCGAGCGCCTCGAGGGAGAGCTCGAGGCGCGCGAGCGCCGTACGTAAGACGCCGAGTTCGCTCGTGCTCGCGGCGGCGGCGACGACGAGCGCGCGGCGGGTCGGCTCGGGGAGCGTGTCGGCGCGCGCGCGGAAGGCCTGCTCGAGTTGCTTGCCGATTCGAACCGGCTCCGCGTGCATATCCGCCACCTCAGGGTGTCGGGGGAGCTCGAGGAGCGCAAGCGGGTTGCCGTGCGCGAGATCGAGGACCCGCGCTCGTGCGACGGCATTGAGCTCCTCGCGTGCGCCGTCGAGCAGCGTGGCCGCGGACGAGGCGTCGAGTCGCTCCAGCTCGAGCTCAGGCAGCTCGCGTCCCGAGAAAGGGCGTCCTTCGCCGGGGCGCGTCGCGAAGAGCGCTACGACCGCGTCCGCGCGCAGCCGCCGGACGGCCAACGCGAGCGCGTCGGCGGACGCCGGGTCGAGCCAGTGCGCATCGTCGACAAGGAGCAGGAGCGGACGCTCCTCCGCGGCAGCGGCGAGCAGCGAGAGCGTCGCCGCCCCGATCGCGAACGGCGTCGCGCCCTGCTCCTCCGACAGCCCGAACGTCGCACGGAGCGCTTCCACCTGTCTCGGCTCGAGCCGCTCGAGCCGGTCGAGGATCGGCCGGCAGAGCTCGAGCAGTGCCGCAAACGCCAGCTCGGCCTCCGACTGCACGCCGCGGGCGCCGAGGATCCCGAAACCGGCTGCGCTCGCAGCCGCGTGCTCAAGAAGCGCCGTCTTGCCAATCCCCGGCTCGCCGACCAGCACCAGCGCCGCGCTCATTCCCTCACGCGCGACGTCGAGCAGAGCGTCGATGCGTCGCTGCTCGTTGCCGCGTCCGACCAGCACGATCCGAAGGGTAGGGCGCGCTCACTCCAGGGACAAGACCGGGGATCTCCCCGGCGCGACCGCGGAGCCCGCCGCGCAACGATCGTTCCCATCCCTACGAAAGGAGTCGTGATGAAGAAGTTCACAGCGCTCGCGCTCGCAGGCGTGCTCGTCGCGCTCGTCGCGATCGTGACCGCGGCCGCCTCCCCACCCGACGAGCTCCAGGCCCTGAAGGCGGCGACCGCCCGCTACCACGCGTTTGAGCAGGCGCAGGCAGCCGGCTACACGATCGCGGGCGAGCCATGCGTCGCGGCACCCGGCCTCGGCGCGATGGGCATCCACGCCGTGAACGCGACGCTCATGGGGGATCCAGCAATCAATCCGACGCAGCCCGAGATCATTCTCTACCTGCCGAACGCAAATGGGCAGCTCGAGCTGATCGGCGTCGAGTACTTCAAGGTCGACGCCGACCAGAACCTCGCCACAGATGCCGACCGGCCGTCGCTCTTCGGTCAGCCGTTCGACGGGCCGATGCCGGGCCACAATCCGACGATGCCAATCCACTACGACCTGCACGTCTGGCTGTGGGCGGACAACCCCGCGGGCCTCTTCCCGCCGTTCAACCCGAACCTGAGCTGCCCGTCGTAGTCACCAGATGAGGGATGTCATGACCTGCCCGGGCAGGTAACGCGCCGGGCGTAGGCGGGGCGGTTGCCGCGGGTGGCCGCCCCTTCACGTTCGGCGCCACGCGCGCTTCGGCGAAGCCGTGCCCTCTCACACTCGTCGTACAGAAGCTGGGTTTCGTGGGTCACTGACACGAACTCCCTGAAAGTCAGGCGCGGCCCAAACCTGCTCCTTTCGGCCCGCGTCGGGGGGCGACGTCGACCATCACCTTCATCAGGGGCGGGTTCTCGCGGTTGGCAGAGAGCGCCCGGTCGACCTCCTCGAGCGGGAAGCGTGCGTCGACGAGGGCGTCGAGGTCGACGCGTCCCGATGCGGCAAGGGCGATCGCGGCGGGGTAGGTGTTCGCGTAGCGGAAGGTGCCGAGGAGCGTGATTTCTCGCGCTTGCAGCGCCGCGACCGGGATCCGCGCTTCGAGGCCCGGCCCCATCCCAACCAGAACCGCAGTTCCCGCGGGACGGAGCGCGAGGATCGCCTGACCGGTCAGCGACTCGTCGCCGGTGCACTCGAGCAGCACGTCGAACGGCCCGTCTTGCGACGTCAATTGCCGCTCGTTCAGGTCGATCGTCCGCGTCGCTCCGAGCTGCGCGGCCCGCTCCAGTCGCTCGAGATTGACGTCGGCGACGGCCACCGTCGTCGCTCCCGCGGCCCGAGCGGCCTGCATCGACAGGTTGCCGATCGGGCCGGCGCCGGTTACGAGCACGCGGCTGCCGAGGCCGACTCCTCCTTTCCGGCACGCCCAGATCCCGACCGAGAGGGGCTCGAGCAGCGCCCCCGCATCGTCGGACAGCTCGTCGGGAAGCGGGAAGGCGTAGTCCTCGTGGGTCGCGACGTAACGCGCGAACGCTCCGTCGACCGGTGGCGTTGCGTAGAAGCGAATCTCGCCGCACAGGTTGTAGCTGCCATGGCGACACTCCGAGCAGCGGCCGCACGGAACCCCGGGTTCGAGCGCGACACGTTGACCGGCGTGGCGCTTTCGCGCCTGCGCGCCGCAATCGACAACGACGCCACAGACCTCATGACCGAGAACGAGCGGCTGCTCGATGACGAACGAGCCGATCCTGCCGTGCTCGTAGTAGTGCACGTCTGAGCCGCAGACCCCGACCGAGCGCACCTCGACGAGAACGTCATGCTCCCCGAGGGCAGGGAGACCGCGCGTCTCGAGCCGAACGTCGCGCGTGCCGTGGAGCACGGCGACGAGGTTGGCGGGCCGGTTCTCGATCGCGGCCACCATCTTCACCGCGGCTGGATCTGCACCTTGAATGCTTCGCCGGAACCGGCCAGCTCGAGAGCCTCCGGGAAGCGCTCGATCGGGAGGCGGTCGGAAAGCAACGGCTTCACGTCGACGGCTCCGCTCTGGAGCAGCGCCAGCGCGTCGTGGAACGTGTAGCGAAGTGAGAAGGAGCCGTAGATCTCGAGATCCTTCCGGTACACGTCGTAAGGGCTGATCGCGACCCGCGCGTCGCTGGGGTTGACCCCGAAGAAGAGGAGCTTTCCGTTGTTGCGGACGTGCGTGAACATGTGCTCGACGACCGATGGGACGCCGGTGCAGTCGACGACGACGTCGAACCCGAGCGGCGAGATCTCGCGCAGCGCGGCGTCGGCAGCCAGGCCGGCAGGCACGACCTCGTGCGCGCCGAGCGACCCCGCCACATCGAGCTTTTCCTGCTTGAGATCGACGACCGCCACGCTGCTCGCGCCCCCGTGCCTGACGAGCTGGAGCATGAGCAACCCGATCGGACCGGCGCCGTAGATGAGCGCGTTCGCACCGAGTGGGATCCGCAGGCGCTGCAGGCCGTACACGACGCAGGAGATCGGCTCGATGAACGCGGCCACCTCGGAGGCCATCTCGCCGACCGGATAGACATTCGCCGCGGGCGCGACGACGTAGTCGGCGAAGCCGCCGTCGCGGGTGACACCGATCGCGTTCCAGCGCAGGCAGTGGTTTCCCTGGCCACGCTGGCAGAAAAAGCAGGAGCCGCAAAAGAGGCAGGGGTCGACGGCGACTCGGTCGCCTGCACGAAGCGCCGTCTCCACCCGAGGCCCGAGCGCGACTACTTCCCCAGCCAACTCATGGCCGCCGATCAGCGGGTAGGACGGGAAGAAGTCACCGTCGAAGATGTGCTGGTCGGTGCCGCAGATGCCACAGGCGCGGACCCGGATGAGGACGTCACTCAGCCCCGGCTCGGGGTCGGAGGTCTCGCGGACGTCGATCTCGCGTCGCGCCTGGTAGTAGGCGGCCTTCACTTCACCGCTCCGAAGGTGAGTCCGCGGACCAGCGATCGCTGAGCGAGCCAGCCGGCAAGGATCACCGGCGCGACGGCAAGCGTCGAGGCGGCCGACATCTTCGCCCAGAACAATCCTTCGCTCGTCATGAAGCCAGAGATGAAGACGGGCAGCGTGCCGGAGTCCGCGCTCGTCAGGTTCACGGCGAGCAGGAACTCGTTCCAGCTGAAGATGAGGGACAGGAGCGCCGTCGCCGCCAGACCGGGAGCGGTCAGCGGCAGAACGATCCGCGTCATGGTCTTCAGGAAGCCGGCGCCGTCGACGATGGCGGCCTCGAGGATCTCCTTCGGCAGGTCTGCGAAGAACGAGCGCATCATCCAGATCACGAGAGGTAGGTTGAACGCCGCGTAGAGCAGGATCATTCCCAGTCGGCTGTCGAAGAGGCCGACCCGCTTGTAGATGACGATCAGCGGGATCAGCGCCCCCACGGCGGGGAGCATCTTCGTCGAGAGCACCCACGAGAGCACCTTCGGCGTTCTCTTGGACGGGTGAAAGGCGAAGCTGTAGGCGGCAGGCAGGCCCAAAGCGAGCGCAACCAACGTCGAGCCGCCGCTGAGCAAGACCGTGTTCTTGAAATAGCTCAGATAGTTGGCGTCGAACACGGCCCGGAAGTTGTCGAGCGTCGCGTGGAAGAGGAACACCGGCGGGGTCGCCGCGGCGTCCGCCTCGCTCTTGAACCCCGTCAGAACCGTCCAGAGAATCGGGAAGAAGACGAACAACGCGATCGCATAGGTCAGCAGGTTCAAGCCGAGAGCGGCGGGCTGCAGCCGAACGCCCCGCGGCGACGGCAAGCGGCTCTGCACGCGCCGCAGAGCGCGTTCGGGAACAGCGATCACGCGATCAGCCCGCGTCTGAACGTCCGGGTCAGCAATCTCAGCAAGAGCGCGGCGATGATCGCGCTGAAGACGATCGCGAGTACGCCTTGCGCCGAGGACGTTCCGACGTCGTTGGCCTGCGAGATCGTCTGGTAGACGTAATAGGGAATCGTCGTCGTCTCCGTCCCGGGGCCGCCCTGGGTGGCGACGAAGATCTCGCCGAAGAGCTGGAGGATGTAGATCATTCCCAGCAGCACCGCCAGCTCGATGTAGGCGCCGAGCAGCGGCAAGGTGATCCGGCGGAACTCCGTGATCGGTCCCGCCCCGTCGATGCGGGCGGCCTCACGAATCTCTTCCGAGATCCCCTGCAACCCGGCGAGCAGGATCAGCATCATGAAGGGGGCCCACTGCCAGACGGCCATCGAGATGATCCCGAGCTTTGGATGGACGGCCAGCCAGTCGACCCGATGGAAGCCGAGCGAGGTCGTCACCCAGTTGACGAGCCCGAAGATCGGGTTCAGGAAGAGGTTCTTCTGGACGACCGCGTTCACGGTGGGCATGACGAAGAAGGGCGCGATCATCAGCGCGCGGGCAACGCCGCGTAGGGGGAAGGAGCGGTTCAGGAGGAGCGCGAAGCCGAGCCCGAGCACAAGCGAGCCGCCCACGACGCCGACAGTGATCTCGAGCGTGTTGAAGATCGCCGTGCGGAAGATCGGATCCTCGGTCAGCTCGTAGCGGAAGTTGTCGAGGCCGATCCAGCGGTGCCCGAGCTCCGGCGAGGTGAGGATCCAGTTGTGGAAGCTGTACCAGAGCGTCAGCAGAAACGGCGCCTGCGTCATCACCGCGAGGTAGACGAGCGCGGGCAGCAGAAGCCCGATGCGATAGACGCCGGGCGAGCGCAGGAACGCGAGGCGGCCCGCCCCGAGCTCCGCCACCGGCGACTCAATGGATGCTGAGCGTGCGGTCATCGGCAAAGCTGAATCATGGATTCTCGGCGGCTCAGATGAGGGCGAACGAAGCGCGTTCGCCCTCATCCGGCGTCGTCGGTGGACGTCCCTACTTCAAGTAGCCGGCCTGCTTCATGATGCGAGTGACCTGCTTCTGGGAGACCTTCAGCGCGGAATCCACACTTGTGTGGCCGGCCACCGCCCCGGCTAGGTTCTGGGTCACGAGCGTCCCGATGTTCTGGAACTCCGGGATCCCGACGAACTGCACGCCGACGTAGGGGACCCGATGCAGCGTCTGATGCGTCGGGTCGGCCGTCAGCATCGAGTTCAGGACGATGCTCGCGAACGCGCCAGCAGCCTTCTTGTAGCTCGGATTCTTATAGGTCGAGATGCGCGTGCCGGGGGGAACCGAGCCCCAGCCGTTTTTGCCGGCGACCAGCTTGATGTAACCCTTGCTCGTCGCCCAGGTCAGGAACTTGAACGCGGCCTCCTTCTTCTTGCTCGACGACTCGATCGCCAGCGACCACGCCCACAGCCAGTGCGATCCGCGCGGCGTCACCGCGGTCGGGGCATACGCGAAGCCGATGTCCTTCGCAACCTTTGACTTCTTCGGGTCGGTCAGCTGGCCTGCGGCGACGGTGGCATCGACCCACATGGCCGTCCTACCCTGCGCCATCGCGGTCTCGCATTCGGTGAAGCCGCTGCTCGTCGCGCCCGGCTCGCCATACTTGCGGACGAGATCGACGTAGAACTTGACGGCCTTCTTGGTCGCCGGGGAGGTCAGCTGCGGCTCCCACTTGAGGTTGAACCACTGGCCGCCGAAGGTGTTGATCACCGTGGTCAGCGGCGCACCGAACTCGCCCCAACCCGGGAGGGCACGCAGGCAGATGCCGTACCGATTGGCCGACGGCTTATGGAGCTTGGCGGCGAACGACTTGACCTGTGACCAGGTCGGATGCAGCGGCATCTTCAGCCCTGCCGCGGCGAAGAGCTTCTTGTTGTAGTACGTCATCGAGCTCTCACCGTAGAACGGCAGCGCGTAGAGGTTGTTCTTGTACGACAAGCCCAACCTCACTTTCTGAATCACGTCATTGAGGCCGTAGGCGCTCGACGCGGCCGGGCTCAGCTTCGAGAAATAAGGCTGCAGGTTGACGATCCACTTGTTCTTCGCCCAGATCGGCACCTCGTACGTCCCCACCGTCGCGATGTCGAACTGGCCACCGCCGGTCGCGACGTCAGAGGTGACCTTCTGCCGGAGGGTGTTCTCCGGCAGCGTCACGTACTTCACCTTGATGCCGTACTTCTTCGTGAAGGTCGAAGTGAGGGACTGCATCACGATCATGTCGCCGTTGTTGACGGTCGCGATCTTGAGCGTGACCTGCCCTCCGCGCGCCGACGAATGGGCACTGCTGACTCCAACGAGCACGGCGAGGCTGAGAACCACGACGCTGCCCAGGCTCAGCGCCAAACTGGACAAACGCATCTCTGCTCCCTTCATCGGGTTGTGACCCCCGGCAGCGGGGGCCAACGCGTCACTTTTGTGGTAGCGGTAACGCAGCGAGGCTGCTATCCATAACACGACCTGAATCGCCTGTCAAGCCGGCCCTGTTGGAGGCTGCCGCGATAATGCGCTGCCCTCTTAGTGTGGTATTTGTCCGCTGTCTCAGCTATGAGTAACACAGCATGAGAGTGACGATTCACGACGTTGCGACCCACGCCGGCGTCTCGGCCATGACCGTCTCGCGCGTGATCAATGGAAGCCCTCGCGTCAGCCTTGATACGCGCCGGCGCGTGCAGGCGTCGATCGCCAAGCTCGGGTACGTGCCGAACCGTCTCGCGCGCGGCCTGATCCAGCGTAAGACGGGCTCCCTCGGAGTGATCGTGCCCGACGTCGCCAATCCGTTCTTCACCCTCGTCGTGCGCGGCGTCGAACAGGTCGCCTGGCGCGCGGGCTATCACGTCATCCTCTGCGACACGCAAGGCGATCTCGAGCGCGAGCGCGGCTACCTCGAGGACATGGTCGCGTTCCAGGTCGACGGCGTACTGATCGCACCCGTCGGCGACCGCTCGAGACCGCAACTCCGCCTCCTGACTCGCAACAACGTCCCCCTCGTCCTGATCGACCGCTCGATTACCGGCTTCGACGGCGACCTCGTCCAGGGGGACAGCGTCGCCGGCGCGCGCCAGCTCGTCGAGCATCTGATCGGGCTCGGCCACCGGCGAATCGGAATGATCACCGAAACGACAGACGTGTCGACGGCACGCGACCGGCTCCAGGGCTACCGGGAGGCACTCGAGGGCGCCGGCGTCGAATTCGATCCCGATCTCGTCGCCGAGTCGAGCACGATCGATCCGGACGTCGCCTGCGTGGCAACCCTTCGCCTGCTGGCGCTTCCCGACCCGCCGACCGCGATCTTCGCCGTCAACAACATTGCCGTGGTCGGCGTTGTCGAAGCCGCACGTCAACAAGGCCTCGAGATCCCGACCGACCTTGCGCTCGTCTGCTTCGACGACATCGAGCACGTCTCCCGCCTCTACCCATTCCTCACAGTCATGGCCCAGCCCGCCGAGACGTTCGGGACGATCGCAACCCAGCTGCTTCTAGACCGACTCAGCGGCCGGGTCGGCCAGCGGCGACGCATCGTCGTGCTTCCCGCGGACTTCATCGTCCGCAAGTCCAGTGGCGCTCTCGCCGCAGAACACGCGGAGACCTCATGATCTACGGCGGTATCGAGGCTGGCGGCACGAAATGGGTCTGCGCCATTGGCACCGGACCGGACGACCTCCCGCAAACAGTCACGTTCCCAACCACCCACCCCGAGGAGACGATCGCCCGCGCGGTCGACTTCTTTAACCGCAACGGCGGGCTGGCAGCCGTCGGCATCGGCTCGTTCGGACCAATCGACATCCAGCGGACCTCGCCCACATGGGGGCGGATCACCACGACGCCGAAGCCCGGCTGGGCCGACACGGAAGTCGTCGCCGCGCTCAGCGCCGCACTCGACCTTCCCCTCGCGTTCGACACCGACGTCAACGCCGCCGCGCTGGGAGAGCACCGCTGGGGCGCGGCAGTCGGCCTCGAGACGTTCTGCTACATCACCGTCGGCACCGGGATCGGCGGCGGCGGGATGGCAAATGGAGATCTGATGCACGGACTCCTCCACCCCGAGCTCGGGCACATGCAGATCCCACACGATCGCGCCCGCGACCCGTTCGACGGCGTCTGCCCGTACCACGGCGACTGCTTCGAGGGGCTCGCCTCGGGCGACGCCGTCCGCGCGCGCTGGGGTCGCCCGCCCGAGCAGATCACCGACGAGCGCGCGTGGCTGCTCGAAGCCGAGTACTTGGCGCTCGGGCTCGTGAACGTGATCTGTGCGCTCTCGCCCCAGAGAATCATCGTTGGGGGCGGCGTCATGAACGAGCGCTCGTTGCTACCCCTCGTCCGCAGCCGTGTGCAGGTGTTGGCCTCCGGCTACTTCGACGCGCCCGAGCTCGGCGAGGCGATCGACGACTACATCGTCCCACCCGCGCTCGGCGACCGCGCCGGCGTGCTCGGGGCGCTCGAGCTCGCGCGGCGCGCCGTAGCGGGCGCCGGAGACCGCTGACATAAGGCGCGAAGACACGGGCCGCCCGGTCGGGCGATCGGTGTGAGTTTTCGCGACAAGCTTGTTCCGACGATCGAGCCGAGCGACATGCATGCCTGGCAGCAACGGAACGCTCAAGGGCCGGACGTTTCGGGCCCTTGCTCGCTACGGCATCGTCTTAGCGCTTGATGATGTTGTGGACCTCGAGCATCTCGGGCTCACCCGAAAGCTCGACGCCAAAGTCCTTCAGCACCGGCATGAGGCGCTCACCGAACGCGTCGAACTGCTCGCGCGAGTCCCAGATCTCGCTGACTCGGAAGTTACCCTCCGAACGGAAAGCGACGTGGTAGGCGAGTCCCTCCCGCGGCCAGTTGCCCAACGCCTCGAGGCGGCGGAGGGTCTCGTCGTACTGCTCACTGGTCACCGCGGGCGCGGCCTTGAAGCGAGCAAGGACGCTCGATCCACCTCCCGCCGGCAGATCCTCTGTCGCCTTCGGTGACCGGTTGGAGGGAGGCCCGTCCCGGGCGCTCCTCCAGAGACGGTCGTGGTTTACGGCGTGTCCAGGTCCGGCTTCAGCAACGGGCACATGAAGCCGTAGACCGGGTGCGTCTCGAACGACGCGGAGTCGGCGGTCGGGCTGCCGAACCACTCGTTGCGGACCGGTGCCTTCACCTTCTTGCCGCTCAGGCCGCCGCCGTCGATCTTGAGCACGTCGACCCCGCGATAGGCGTCGGCGGTGTAGACGATCTCGCCGTTCGGGTCAGTCGGCGACCAGTACGCCGCCCAGGTCGACCCGTTGGCCGGGATGTAGTAGCCGACCTGGGTGATCTCGGTCGGCGTGCGGTAGTCGAGAAAGCGGACCCCCTGCTCGTACCAGCCGACGGCCGCGACGCCGTCCTTGGCGTCGAACCAGTGCGACGAGCAGTTGACGGTCACCGGCGCCTTCGAGTCGACCGCTCCGCCGGTGAACATGCCGTTCAACTCCGTC
>WNFU01001505.1_pt1 | contig 32910 bp, 30 predicted proteins | sample 5400121 | NCBI WGS metagenome assembly WNFU01 (sample SAMN13153360, study PRJNA577476) | soil metagenome | isolation source: 100 cm soil or saprolite under grassland replicate 1 | place: USA:California | collected 2016-06-15
AGCGCCGCCGGGGAGACCGCCGCCGGGGAGACCGCGGCCGGCGACAGCGCCGCCCGGGACGCCGCCCGGGGCACGGCCGGGGACAGGACCGCCCGGGAGACCGTGACGGGCGAGACCGCGGCCGAGGGCACCGCGGCGGGGGACAGCGCCGCCCGGCACGTCGCCACCGAGCTGCGGATCGGTGCCGCGCTGGTCGCCGCGCTCCGCGAGGCATGCCGTACCGCGGAGGCCGGCGCCCTGGCGGAGCGGTTCGCCGAGCGGTGCGCCGGGCAGGGCGCGTACAGCTGGGAGGTGCGGTTCCGGGCCGAGGCGCTGTGGGCGGCGCTGCACCTGTGCGGGGTGGCCGACCCGGTGGTCCGGCAGGCGGCGGCGCTGCTGGACCGGGCCGGCCCGGCGGACGCCCGCCCGCTGCTTGCCGCCACGTCCGGGCTGGCCCACGCCGATGCCGGGGCGGGTACGGCGGCCCGCCGGGCGCTGGCCCGGGCGCCCGGGCGGCTCGGGCGGTGGGTGGCCGCGGAGGCGGCCTGGCTCGCCGGACATCCCGGTGACGCGGCCGACCTGGCCGGCGCGCTGGATCCGGGCAACGCCGCCGACCTCGCCGCCGACCTCGCCGGACTGACCGCCGCCTGGGCCGCGGTGGACGCCGGCCAGCCACCGGCGGCGCCGCCGGACAGCAGCCGGGTCCCGGTCGCCGCCACCTTTGCCGCGTGGGCGTCGGGCGACTTCGCGGCCGCGGCCCGGACCTGGGACGGCGCCATGCTGCGGGAACGGGTCCGGTGCCTGCTGGCGGACGGGAGCCGCGACGCGCTGCTGGAGGCCGAACGGCGGGCCGAGGAGGCCGGCCTTACGGTGCTGCTGGGGCGGGTGCGGCGCGCGCTGCGCGCGCTCGGCGTGGTGCGGCGGACCGCCGAGTCTGCGGTCGCGGGCCTGTCGCCGAGGGAGTACGAGGTGCTGCAACTCATCGGCCAGGGGCTGCCCTCGCACCGGGTCGCCGAACTGCTGGGCATCAGCCGGTACACCGCCGAGGGCTACATCAGGCAGGCGATGGGCAAGCTCGGCGCCCGTACCCGTACCGAGGCCGCCGTCCGGGCCGCCGAGCTGGGCCGATGACACCGCCGCGGCTGGTCCTGGACGCCGGTGCCGACCTGGCCGTCACCGCCCGGGACCTCGGCGCGGCAGGCTGGCGGGTGCACCGGGGTTTCGCGGTGCCGGACAACCCGTGGGACCTGGCCGCCAGCAGGTTGGTGCTGGCCGGTGACGTGGCCGGCGAGGCGGACGCGCAGGCGGCGCTGCTGGCAGCGGTGCGCGGCGCCGGGCTGGCGGTGCGGCTGGACCGGGGCAGGCCGTGGGCGGCGGCGTTCCTCGCCGACCTGGCCCGCCTGGATGCCGAGCCGGTCGGTACCGAGGGCACGACGGCCGGCCCGCTGACCCCCGAGCAGCGGCAGATCCTCGACCTGCTGGCCGGCGGCGCCTCGATCGCGCAGGCCGCCAGGCAGCTCTTCCTCTCGCTGCGCACCGCCAACCGCCGGGTGGCCACCGCGCGCGACGCGCTCGGCGTCACCTCCACCCGGGAGGCGGTGCTCGCGTACGTGCGGCTGCGCGAGGGCTGACCCGCGGCCGCGCTACCTGCTGAACCGGGGCCGCGCTACCTGCCGAACCGCTCGCCCCACCACTGCCGGAGCTGGGCGATGTTCATCCGGCTCGCGTCCACCGCCCCGAACGCGTAGATCGTCGTCTCCCGGTCGTCCCAGTACAGCGCGTTCAGCGAGGCGCCGGTGTACTCGTCGATGTGCCCGCCGCTCCAGTCGCCCTTCTTCGGGGTGAGCTGCACCGCCGGCAGGTACTGCGCAATGGTGTCCCGCAGCAGGTCGATCTGGGACTGGTCACCGGCCTTGGCGAACGCCACCTGGACGCCGTTCTTGTACGTACAGGTGGTGGCGCTCGGCAGCGCCGTGGACGGGGTGGCCGATCCGGCCGCGAAGCCGCGCGCGCAGGACTGCACCTCGTCGAACCGCGGCGCCACGTAGTCGCGCACCGTGTCGTCGGCGAAGAACTGGTCGAACTGCGAGCCGGCCGCCGAGGTGGAGCCGCTGGCGGTGGGCGCCGGCCCCGGGCTGCCGCCGCGGGTGGCGTACACGATGCCGACCGTGGTCAGCACGGCGACCAGCACAACCGCGGCCGCGACGCCGACCAGCCGGCCGTTGCCGCGCTTCGGCCGGTCGCGGCCGGCGAAGCCGGGCGGCCGGTGCGGCGCCGTTGGGCCGCCCCGGCCGCCGGGACCGCCCGGGCCGCCGGGACCGCCTGGGCCGACGGGACCGCCTGGGCCGACGGGGCCGCCTGGGCCGACGGGGCCGCCCGGGCCGCCGGGACCGCCGGGACCGCCGGGACCGGTCCGCGGCCGGACCTGACCCGGCGGCACGGCGGAGTACAGGTTCAGCGCGGGCAGCCCGGCGGGCACCGCGGGCTGGCCGCCGCTGGGGTACCCGACCGCCGGCTGGCCACCGCTGGGCGGGCCGGTGACGGCGGGCTGCTGGCCGGACGGTGGGCCCTGCTGTTGGAACCCGGTCGCGACCCCGACCGGCCCGCCCGGCACCCGCTGCGGGCCGCTCGGGTACCCCGGCTGGTACGGCGGCATCATCGGGTACCCGCCCGGCTGTGCCGGACCGGTCTGCACCGGGCCGCCCTGGGACGGCCCCCCGCCGGCCTGCGGCGCTACCGGGCCGGCCGCTGCGGGCGCCTGGGTGCCGAGCGGGAGGTACAGCGCGCCGGTCACCACGCTGGTCTCCGGCTGGTCCAGCGTGGTGGGCGTGATGCCCAGGCCCTGCTGGATCAGCCGCGCCACCAGCGGGATGCGGGAGGAGCCGCCGACCAGGTACACCCCGGCGAGCTGCTGCGGCGCGAACCCGGCGTCGGCGATGGTCCGCGCCATCAGGTCCACGCTGCGCTGCAGGTTCGGCCGGATCAGGTCCTCGAACTCGGCGCGGGTGAGGTGTACGTCGGGGAACGGCGGCGGCAGCGCGATGTCCACGTGCGGATAGCGGGACAGCGCTTCCTTGCCGTCGCGGACGTCGGTGGCCAGCACCCGGGCCTGCCGCCGGCTGGCCGCGTCGGTCGGCCGCAGCAGCCGCTGCCAGGACGCCGGGTCGAGCTCGCCGGCGCGGGTGGATCCGATGTGCTCGGTGATCGCATGGTCGAAGTCGAGGCCACCGAGGTCGGGCAGCCCCGCCTCGGCCAGCACCTCGTAGTCACCACCGCGGCGGGCCACCACCGCGATGTCGAACGTGCCGCCCCCCAGGTCGTACACGGCCAGCGCCTGCCCGTCGCGCAGCCCGCCGCCTGCCGCCGAGCCTGGCGGGACACCCGCACCAGAGCCCGGCGGGACACCCGCACCAGAGCCCGGCGGGACACCCGTACCCGAGCCCGGCGGGACACCCGCACCCGAGCCTGGCGGGACACCCGTACCCGAGCCGGTCAGGGTGGCGAAGTGGGTGGCCGCCGCCACCGGCTCCGGAATCAGCACCGGATCCCGGCCGAGCCCCGCCTCCGCGGCCGCTGCGACCAGGGTGTCCCGGCGGCGCTGCCCCCAGCGGGCCGGGTGGGTCAGGCGCACCTGGTCCGGCTCGGCGCCGAGCTGCCGCCGCACCTCGCCGGCCACCCGCTTGAGCACCTCGGCGATCACGGTGGTCACCGGCAGCGCGCTGGTGCCGAGCAGGATGAAGCCGTCGTCGATGCGGCGCTTCGGGTTGGGCTCGTACCGGCTGGGGTCGATGCGGGCCTGGCGGTCCGCGTCCCGGCCCACCGCAAGGGTGCCGTCGTCGGCGAGGAACACCGAGGAGGGCACCAGCGGGGATCCGTCGATGGTGACCAGCCGGGGCGCGCCGCCGTCCACGCCCAGCGCGGCCACGGTGTTCGACGTGCCGAAGTCGACGGCCAGTACCCGCATCCGGCTCCTCTTCCGTGGCTGGTCCCGGACTACCCGGGGTAGCCCCGCACCCCCGACCTTTCCGAATCCTGCCACGTTGGTACGCCTGGCGTGTCGTCGCGTCCCGGCTTGAGAGGATGCCAGCATGCCCCGCGCCGTGCCGTACCGGGTCTGCTTCGTCTGCTCCGGCAACATCTGCCGTTCGCCGATGGCGGAGGCGGTACTGCGCCGGATGGTCGCCGACGCAGGTCTCGCCGACCGGGTGACCGTGTCCAGCGCCGGCACCGGTGGCTGGCACGCCGGCGACGGCGCCGACCCACGGGCGATGACCGCGCTGCGCCGCCGCGGTTACTTCCTGGACCACGCCGCCCGCCAGTGGCGCCCGGTCGACTTCGGCGACGTCGACCTGGTGGTCGCCCTGGACGAGGGCCACTACCGGTACCTGGTCCGGCAGGCCCCGGACGCCGGGGAGCGCGCCAGGATCCGGCTGCTCCGCTCGTTCGACCCCGCGGCCGGCGACGACCTCGACGTACCCGACCCGTACTACGGCGGCGCGCGCGGCTTCGAGCGCGTGCTCGATCTCGCCGAGGCCGCCTGCGCCGGCATCCTCGCCGAGATCCAGTCCGAGCTGGAGCCGGCATGACCGCTGGGTTGACCGCGGCGTGGGTGGCGAACTGGTCGGCGGCCCCCGGGCGGCCGGCCGTGTGGACGCCGCCGACCGGGTGGTTGACCGCGGCAGAGCTGGAGGAGCGGACCCGTATCGCGGCGTACCGGCTGGCCGGCGCCGGGTTGCTGCCGGGCGACCGGGTGCTGCTGTCCGGGGCGCCGTCCGCCGAACTGCTCACCGCGTACGTCGCCGTGCTGCGGCTGCGCGCCGTGGTGGTGCCGGCCAACACCGCGTACACCGACCGGGAGCTCGCCCACATCGTCGGCGACGTGCGCCCCGCCGCGGCGCTGCTGGACCGGCCGCGGGACCTGCCGGCGGTGCCGTGGGTCTCGGGGCTCGACCTGGCCGGCAAGCCGCGGGAGGTCCCGCTGGATGCCGCCGCCGGCACCGATGCGGCCCTCATCGGCTACACCTCGGGCACCACCGGCGCACCCAAGGGGGCGGTGCTCTCGCACGGCAACCTGCGCAGCGGCGCGGCGGCGCTGCTCGACGCCTGGCGGTGGACCGCGGACGACCGGCTGGTCAGCGCGCTGCCGCTGTTCCACATGCACGGGCTTGGCGTCGCGGTGAACGGAACCCTGCTGGCCGGCGCGTCGATCGCGCTGCTGCCGAAGTTCGGAGTGGAGGAGGTGCTGGACGCCGTCGGCCGGCACGGCGCGAGCCTGTTCTTCGGCGTACCCACGATGTACTCCCGGCTCGCCGGTTCGCCGCGCGCCGGGGAGCTGTCCACGCTCCGGCTGGCCGTCTCCGGCTCGGCGCCGCTGCCCCCCGACCTGTGGCACGCGCTGGCCGCAACCACCGGGCAGCGGGTCGTCGAGCGGTACGGCATGACCGAGACCGTGATGCTGACCTCGAACCCGTACGACGGCGAGCGCCGGCCGGGCACGGTTGGCCTGCCGCTGCCGGGGGTGCAGGTGCGCCTGGCGGAGCGGGGAGCCGGGGTGGAGGTCCGCGGGCCGAACGTCTTCGCCGGATACTGGGAGCGGCCGCAGGCGAGCGCGGCGGCGTTCACCGCGGACGGCTGGTTCCGCACCGGGGACGTCGGGGAGTGGTCCGCCGACGGCTACCTGTCGCTGGTCGGCCGCGCCACCGAGCTGATCATCACCGGCGGGTTCAACGTCTACCCGCGCGAGGTGGAGGACGTGCTGCGCGGCCACCCCGCGGTGCGGGACGCGGCGGTGGTCGGACTGCCGGATCCGGAGTGGGGCGAGGTCGTGGTGGCGTACTGCGTCGGTGAGCGGGTGCCCGAGGAGGAGCTCGCGGCGTACTGCGCGCAGCGGCTGGCCGCGTTCAAGCGGCCGCGGCGCTGGCGGTGGCTGGACGACCTGCCGCGCAACGCGATGGGCAAGGTGGTCCGCGGCGAGCTGCGCGGGCTCCGGTAGGGTGTGTCCTGTGGATCTTGGTGGATGCGGGCGGTGATCCAGGCGGCGATCCGGCAAGGCGGAGGAGGAGCCGATACCGCTGTTGTATCGGCGACGACGACGTCCTTGCGGGGTCCCCGCGGAAACGCGGAGTGTTTTCGTGGGGTGCGAACGCCGCCGGTCGTCGTCTGGGCAGCCGCCGTTTGGGCGCCCGGACGCGCCGCTGAAGATCTACGGGACACGCCCTAACGGGGCTTCGCGTTCCCGTACACGCTGCCCAGCGCCGGCATCGGAGCGAGCAGCGCGACGGCGACGTGGGCGAAGTTGACCACCACCGCGGTGCCGTCGGCGGCCGTCACCTGCTGCGGGGTGTCGGCCAGCAGCAGCTTCGGCAGGTCGTGCGCCAGCTTCTCCGCGGCGTCCGCCGTCACCGCGATCCGGATCAGCTCGCTGTTCCCGACCAGGTGCAGGACCAGTGCGCGTCGTGACTCACTCATGTGTCCCACACCAGCACGGATGAGTGATCGCGGGCAAGATCGTTTCGCGCTCGGCGTAGCCATCGATACCGTGTGCGCCGTGAACGCCGAACGGTTGGCCGGGCTGATCGGCTCGCCGGTCGCCGCGGTCCGACCCCTGGACGGCGGCAGCATCTGCCGCGCCGTGCAGGTCGAGCTCGCCGACGGGCGCACCGCCTTCGCCAAGACCGCTCGCGGCGCCGTGCCGGCCGACTTCTTCAGCGCCGAGGCGAACGGGCTGCGCTGGCTGTCCGACGTGCCCGGCGGCCCGCCGCTGCCGCAGGTGCTCGGCCACGACGACGAGTTGCTCGCGCTGAACTGGGTGGAGGAGGGCGCCCCGACCGCGAACGCAGCGGACCGGCTCGGCCGCGAGCTGGATGCGCTGCACGCCTCGGGTGCGGAGGGGTACGGCGCCGGTTGGGCGGGCTACATCGGATCGGTCCCGATGGACAACACCCCGGAGCGGACCTGGCCGGAGTTCTACGCGGGCCGGCGGATCGCGCCGTATGTCCGGATGCTGCGCGACGACGGAACCCTGGACTCGACCGGGGCATTCGACCGGCTGGCCGACCGGCTGGCGGACCTGGCCGGTCCACCCGAGCCGCCCGCCCGGCTGCACGGCGACCTGTGGAGCGGCAACGTGCTGTGGGGCACCGACGAGCGGGCGTACCTGGTCGATCCGGCGGCCTACGGCGGCCACCGGGAGACCGACCTCGCGATGCTGCGACTCTTCGGGGCGCCCCACCTGGAGCGGGTGGTGGCGGCGTACGCCGAGGGCGCGGCCGCGCGCGGCCGGCCGCTGGCCGACGGGGTCGAGGACCGGGTGGAGCTGCACCAGCTCTTCCCGCTGCTGGTGCACGCGGTGATCTTCGGCGGCGGCTACGTCGCCCGCGCGGTCGGCGTCGCCCGGCGGTTCGCGGGCTGAGTCGCTACCAATTCGTCATCTCATGGACTCCCACCGGTCCTCCGAATGGTGTAGACCATACCTCGGGCGAAACGAAATCGCGTTCGGTTGCGTCACACTGGACATTGACCTGCTCCTGACCCCGTCCGGGAGCAGCGCGAGCCGCCCAGGGCGCGTGGGCGGCTCACCGGAGGGCCCGATTCCGACAGGGATCGGGCCCTCCCCCTTTGCCCTTGCGGCCGGGGCGTCGCGATGACCACCGAGGTGCGCGATCAGCGGAGCCTCGGCGTCGCCGCCTACGGAATGGCAGGCTGTACCGGCATGGGAGACGGGATCATCCGCCAGCTCGCCAGCCGGGTCGTCTACCGGGACCGCTGGATGAGCCTGCGGGTGGACGAGATCGAGCGGCCGGACGGCTCCGCCGGCCGGTACGCCGTCGTGGACAAACCCGACTTCGCGCTGGTGATCCCGGCCGAGCCGGACGGCTTCCACCTGGTCGAGGAGTACCGCTACCCGGTCGGCGGCCGGTACTGGTCGTTCCCGCAGGGCGGCTTCGCCTCGGGTCGCTCCGGCACGCCGCTGGACCTGGCGCGCTCCGAACTGGCCGAGGAGACCGGGCTCACCGCCGCCCGGATGGAGCACCTCGGCCACCTGTTCTGCGCGCACGGCACCAGCAGCCAGGGCTTCGACGTCTTCCTGGCCACCGGGCTCACCCCGGGCGAACCGGACCGCGAGCACGAGGAACAGGACATGCGCCAGGGCCTGGTCTCACGCGCCGGATTCGAGGCGATGATCCGGGACCGGCTCATCCGCGACGACTCCACCCTCGCCGCCTACGCCCTGCTTCTCCTCCACGAACGCACCGCCGCCTCCGGGCACCCCGCCGGCTCCACCTCCTCCGCCGGCTCCACCTCGCCCGCCGGCTCCACCTCGCCCACCGGCTCCACCGCTTCCGCTGGCGCAACCAACTCCGCCGGCGCAACCAACTCCGCCGGCTCCCCGCTTCACCCATGATCGTCGCCGACTTCTTACGGTTGCGTCCGTAGAAGGAGCGCGACGATCAAGGGATGGGCGCTGCGGGTCGGGGCGATTGGGGACGGGGCGGCACGGCGGCGGTGTCCCAGGGCGGGGCGAAAAACATGGGGGCCGGCACGGCGGCGGTGAACCCACGGCGGGGCGAGTGGGGACGGGCGGCACGGTGGCGGCGATCCCAGGGCCAGGCTCCACCTTCCACCGGCGCAGCCAACTCCCACCGGCGCAACCGACTCCGCCGGCTCCCCGCTTCACCCGTGATCGTCGCCGACTTCTTACGGTTGCAGCCGTAGAAGGAGCGCGACGATCAAGGGATGGGCGCTGCGGGTCGGGGCCAGTGGGGACGGGGCGGCACGGCGGCGGCGATCCCAGGGCGGGCGAGTCGGGACGGGCGGCACGGCGGCGGTGAACCCACGGCGGGGCGAGTGGGGACGGGGCGGCACGGCGGCGGTGATCCCAGGGCGGGGCGAGAAGCAGGGGAGGGGCGGCAGGGCGGCGGTGTCCCAGGGCCTGGCTCCACTGCTTCCGCCGGCCGCCAGCGCAACCAACTCCGCCAGCGCAACCAACTCCGCCAGCGCAACCAACTCCGCCAGCTCCCCGCTTCACCCGTGATCGTCGCCGACTTCTTACGGTTGCGTCCGTAGAAGGAGCGCGACGATCAAGGGATGGGCGCTGCGGGGGTGCGGGGCGCAAAGGGGAGGGGGCGGCGGCGATCCCAGGGCCGGGTGCGGCGGTGGCTGGATCAGGCCGGTGGCTGCGGTGCGGCGAGATGCCTGGCGAGGAAGGCGGCGATCCGCGGCTGGGAGTCGAACTGGTTGTGCCGCTTGGCGAAGCCGTGGCCCTCGTCGGCGTACACCACCAGCTCGCACTCCACGCCGCGGGCGCGCACCGCGGCGGCGATCTGCTCGGCCTCGGACAGCGGCACCCGCGGGTCGTTGGCCCCGTGCAGGATCATCAGCGGGGCTCGCAACTCGTCGATGTACGTGATCGGCGACGCCTTCACCAGGAAGTCGTGATCCTTCTCCAGCGAGCCGTACTCGCGCTCACGGTGGGCGCGCCGGTACGCGGAGGTGTTCTCCAGGAACGTGACCAGGGAGGAGATGCCGACGATGTCCACCCCGGCGGCCCACAGGGTGGGCTGCATGGTCAGGCCGGCCAGCACCATGTACCCGCCGTAGGAGCCGCCGTACAGGGCGGCCCGCGCCGGGTCCAGCCCAAGAGACGGCAGCCACGCGTGCAGTGCGGCCAGGTCGGCCACCGACTCCAGCCGCTTGCGGGCGTCGTCGGCGGAGTACCACGCCTTGCCGTACCCGGTTGAGCCGCGCACGTTCGGCACCACCACCGTGTGCCCCTGCGCGACCAGCGCCTGCACCAGCGGGTTCCAGGTGCGCTGCGCCTGCGCCTCGGGGCCGCCGTGGAGGTTCAGCACCGCGGACCCGTCGCAGTCGGCGCGGCGGTAGACGAAGCATGGGACCTCGCCGCTGTCCGGGGTGGGCGCCCGGTGCAGCTCGGGGAAGACCAGGCACTCCTTGTCCAGGTCCGGCGAGGAGTCGGTCAGCCGGTGCAGCCGGCCGGCACGCGCCGGAGCGTCGGTACCGGCCGTGGTGTACACCCAGACGTCGCCCGGCTCGATGGCGGAGGCGAACGTGACCGCCAGCCGCGACCCGTCCGGCGACCACACCGGCTCGGTCAGCCGGGCCAGCACCCCGTCGTGCGGCAGCACCACCGGCTCGCCGTCGATGGACAGCTCGTGCGCACCGTCCACGTTCCGCACCACCAGCATCCGGGTGCCGTCCGGCGACGGCCAGCCCGCCAGGTCCCATTCGTCGTCGGTCTGCTCGTACGCCCAGCTCCGGGCCGCCACGTCGTAGCGGGCGATGCCGGCGAACTCCCGACCGGAGTTGGTGGCGAAGGTGAACGAGGCCGAGTCCGGTGCCCACTCCAGCCGCCCGTACTCGGCCAGCTCGTCGGCCGGCGTGAGCTCGGCGACCTCGCCGGAGGCGGTGTCCACCAGCACGAGCTGGGTGGAGTTGGCCGGTACGGCGGGCCGGCCCAGCACGACGTACCGCTCGTCCGGCGAGACCGCGACGTCGCCCACGTACCCGCCGCCGTCGTACAGCACCCGCTCGGTGCCGTCGGCCAGGTCGCGGGCCACCACGTCGAAGTCCACGCCGTCACGCCGGTTCGTGGTGTAGACGACCCGGCCGGGCAGCACGTCCACGAGGTGGTGGATGTACGCCTCGTCGTGCACCAGCGGCTCCAGCCGCGCATGCGGCTCGTCCAGCCGCAGCAGCGAGAGCTGGTACCGCTCGGTGCCCGCGGTGTCGTGCTCGACGACGATGGTGCGCTGCCCCGGCAGGTACCGCCCGCGGCAGCCCTCGCCGATGTCGGTGAGCTGCGTCCAGTTCCCGTTCGGCGCGATCTCGTAGAGCTGGACGGTGCCGGTGTCGTCGTGCCCGACCAGCACGTGCCCGTCGGCGGACATGTCGTACGCGCGGGTGGTGCGGGCGTCGAGGAGCTGGGTGAGCGTCACCGTCATGCCCCGACCCTGCCACAGTGCGGAACCCGCTGCGTTCCGGCGGTGGATCAGGAGGTGCGGTGGCGGCCCCGGTAGTGCCGGCGATGCCGCTGCTCCCAGCCCTGTCGCCGGTCCCGGTTGACCCGGCCGCCGAGGGTGAGCAGCAGGGCCCAGAAGAGCAGCCCGACGATGATGGCGATCGTCCAGTTCACGGTTCTCCCCGTTGTTGTCGCGGGCCGCAGCCGTCCGCCCGTCGTGCGGGTGTCGGGGAGGGGCATGCGGACCGAGGGTGGATCGACTGGCCGTGCGGGGCGCCGGGAAGGTTCTGAGCGCCCCGCACCGCCATGCCGGGCACGGCCGGCCGGTGGGGACCGGTCCACCGGCCAGCCGTACCACGTCGGCGACGTCCTGGCACCGCGCGCGTCATTGCGCCCGGCACCAGATCCGCCGGCGTCTTCCGGCGTACGACGACCCTTGTCAGCCGTACGCCAGGTAGTCCTCAGCAGGTATCTCGTACCGCCCCTGGCGGTACTCGGCGAAGAACGAGGCGAAGGCTGGGTCCTCGTACTCCGTCCCCGGCCGCGGACCGCCGACCGGCTGCGCCGCTTGGCGGGTGCGCGGGCCGGTGGCAGCGGTCCAGGCGACGAGCCGGTGTAGAGGCCCAGCCATCTGTATCGCCTCCATTCCTGCCGAACACGTTGTGTAGTAAGTTGATAACTGATAGTCACCATACATGGAAACCCCGGGCCCGTTGTCTCGCTGTTGTCCGACATGCAGGAGTGCATGCAGTAGGGACGGTGCGGACGCATCCTTGCGGCCGTGCGGTCGTTAGCCCGGTGAATCCGTTCGGGGGGAGGTGGACCGTCGTGGGAACTGCCGAGCCGGCAAGCTTCAACCACCCGCTGGCACTGGTACGGCACCTGCACGGCTGGTCCTACCAGGGTCTGGTCGATGCCATAGCGCGGCAGGCGGCCCGCATGCCGCATGTCGGCAACATGGCGGCGCGCCGGGAGAAGGCCTGGCGGTGGGAGCACTGGGGGGTCGTCCCGGACCGGGACACCCAGCTCGCCCTCGCCGCCCTGCTGAACCTGCCGGCCGACCGTATCGACCTGCTCGGCTGGCCGCGTTGGCTGCCGGTCGGTGACCTGATCCGGGCGGACCTCCCGTGGACGGCGACAGGATGCCGGACCGCGCTGGCTGAAGCGTTGGAGGGAGCGATGCTGGACCGTCGTGGTTTCCTGGTGTTGTCCGGAGGCATGCTCACCGGGCTCGCCGACCAGTGGTTGTCGGTGGAGGAGGGCAAGGTCGCCGCGGCGCTGGACGGCCGCACCAGGGTGGACGGCGAGCTGGTCGGTTGGATCGAGCACCGCATCCCGATGCTGCGACGGATGGACGACCAGATCGGCGGTACGCAGCTCCGCCAGGTCGTGGACGCCGAGCTGCGCCTGGTCAGCAGCCTGCTGGACGAGGGCAAGCACACGTCCCTGGTGGGCAACCGGTTGTGCGCCGCCGCCGCGGAGCTGGGTCAGCTCGCCGGCTGGGTCTCCTTCGACGCCGGCCTGCACGCCGCGGCCCAGCGGTACTACGTGGCGGCCCTGCACGCCGCCCAGGCGGCCGGGGACCGGTCGCTCGGCGCCAACGTGCTGGCCGGGATGAGCTTCCAGGCCACCACCGCCGGCGATGCGCGGGACGCGATCTCGCTGGCGCAGAGCGCGGCCGAGGGCGCCGCCCGGGCGGCAAAGCCGCGGGTCTGGGCGATGCTGGCGGCCAGGGCGGCCCGGGCGTACGCGCTGGCCGGGGACGCCTCCTACTGCGCCGCCGCGCTGGGCCGCGCCCAGGAGGCGATGGGGCGGGTCGGGTCCGGCGAGGAGGATCCGTCCTGGATCTACTACTTCGACGAGGCCGAGTTGGCCGCCCAGGCGGGCGCATGCCGGCTGGCGCTGAAGCAGTACGACGCGGCCCAGGTGCAGCTCTGCGAGGCGCTGCGGCTGCAGGACCCGTCCTACACCCGGGACCGGACCATCTACCACGTCCGGCTCGCCAGCACCCAGCTCGCGCTCGGCGACGTGGAGCACGCCTGCGCGCTGGCCACCGACGCGCTCGAACTCGCCCGGCGGGGCAGCTCGCAGCGCAGCGCCGCCGAGATCCGCGAGTTCGGCCGCCAGTTGGAGCCATGGCGGCGCGACCCGCGGGTCAAGACGTTGAACGAAGCGCTGGACACCTTCGCGGCTTGACCGGACGTCGGGTAGCCCTGGTCACCGGCGCCGGCCGGGGGCTGGGGTTCGAGATCGCCCGGCAGTTGGCCTGCCGCGGCCTGTACCCGGTGGTGACCGCGCGGGACATCGGCCGCGCCCGGTCGTCGGTGGCGGAGCTGGCCCGGGCCGGGCTGGCCGCGAGCGCCGTGCCGCTGGACGTCGCCTCGCCGGAGAGTGTGCAGCTCGCGGTGGCCACCGTGCTGGCCACGCTGGGGCGGATCGACGTGCTGGTGAACAACGCCGGGGTGACCGACGACGGGGACCGCCCGGGGTACGCCGCCGACTTCGACCAGGTCGGCCGGACGATCGCGGTGAACCTGCTCGGTGCCTGGCGGTGCTGCGCCGAGGTGGTGCCGCACATGCGGCAGCGTGGCTACGGCCGGATCGTCAACGTCTCCAGCCGGCTGGGCTCGCTGGCCCGGATGGGTTCCGGCGAGCCGGCGTACCGGGTGTCGAAGGCCGGGCTGAACGCGCTGACCCGGGTGCTGGCGGCCGAACTGGCCGGCACCGGGATCCTGGTGAACGCCGTCTCGCCCGGCTGGGTGCGTACCGCGATGGGCGGCCCGCACGCGCCGCGCACCATCGCCGAGGGAGCCGTGACGCCGGTGTGGCTGGCCACGCTGACCGACGACGGCCCGACCGGCGGGTTCTTCTGCGACGGCCGGCCGACCCCCTGGTGACCCGCCGGCTCCCGGCTCCCGTCCGGCGGGGGCGACCGGCAGGCTGCGTCAGCGGGCGGCGAGGTAGGCGAGGATGCCGTCCGCGATGGCGAGCGCGGCGCGCTGCCGGCCCGCGGCGGACTCCATCCGGGCGGCGTCGGCCGCGTCGCGCATGTTGCCGCACTCGATGAAGACCGTCGGCCGCAGCGACAGGTTGAGCCCGGCCAGGTCGCCGCGCAGGTCGTACCCGTTCCAGCCGATGTACGTCGACGGCCCGAAGCCGGACTCGGCGCGGAACCGGTCGTGTACCGCGACCGCCAGCCGGTGCGACGCCGCCGCGACGGCGACCCCGGCTGGTGGCTGCGCCGCCTCGATCACGTGGAAGCCGTGCCCGCCGTCGTGCCCGTCCGCGTGGATCGCCACCACCGCGGCCGCGCGCCTTGTGTTGCCGAACGCCGCCCGGTCGTTCACGCACGGGCCCACGCCGGTGTCACTGCCCCGGGTGAGCAGCACCGTCACCCCGCGCGCCGCCAGGATCGCCCGGGCGCGCAGCGCGACGTCGAAGTTGTAGGCGTGCTCGGGGTACCCGTCCAGGCTGGCCGTGCCGGTGGTGTTGCACGGCTTGTACTGCCCGAAGCCCGCCGGCACCAGCTGGTTGATGATCTCCGGATGGCTGGCGTTCCCGCCGTTGTGCCCCGGGTCGAGCACCACCACGGCGCCGCCGGGCACCGCAGCGGTGCCGCGGCTGGGCGCCGGCGCGGACCGCGTCGCGCTCCGGGTCGGCCGGGCCGACGGGGTGGGCCGCCTCGTCGGGCTCGGCCTTGCCGGCAGCGGCCGACCCGGCGTCGGCGAGGCCGACGGGGGGCTCGCGGAGGGCATGGTGGAGCCGGCCTGCGGGGGCCCGGCGGCGGCTCCCGAGCAGGCGGCGGATGCGCTCGCCACGGCCAGGGCGAGCGCGGCGACGGCGTGACGGCGCTGCACGGCGTACAGCGTGCCATCTGCGGTCCCGCGGCGGCGGATAGGCTGCGGTAGTACGCCCGAGAGCAGCCGTAGGGAGACGCCCGTGGGACCCGGCCAACCGAACCTGCAGGAGATCATGAAGCAGGCGCAGAAGATGCAGGAGCAGATGCTCGCGGCTCAGCAGGAGCTGGCCGACGCCCAGGTCTCCGGGCACGCCGGCAACGGGCTGGTGACCGCGACGGTGACCGGCTCGGGCGAGCTGCTCAGCGTGGCGATCGACGCCAAGGTTGTCGATCCGGACGACGTGGAGACGCTGCAGGACCTGGTGGTGGCCGCGGTCCGCGACGCGAACCGGCAGGCGCAGCAGCTCGCGGCGGAGAAGATGGGCCCGCTGACCGAGGGCCTGGGTGGGCTGGGCGGCGCCGGCGGCGTGCCCGGGCTGCCGTTCTAGGGCCGGCGCGGACCCGCCGGTGTACGAAGGCGCCATTCAGGACCTGATCGACGAGCTCGGGCGGCTGCCCGGGGTTGGGCCCAAGAGCGCGCAACGGATCGCGTTCCACCTGCTGGCCGCGGACCCGGCGGACGTGCTGAGGTTGGCCAACGCGCTGACCCGGATGAAGAACGAGGTGCGGTTCTGCCGCGTCTGCGGGAACGTGGCCGAGGCTGAGGAGTGCCGGATCTGCCGCGACCCGCGGCGGGACGTCGCGGTGATCTGCGTTGTCGAGGAGCCGAAGGACGTCGTCGCGATCGAGAAGACGCGCGAATTCCGCGGCCGGTACCACGTGCTCGGCGGGGCGATCAGCCCGATCGACGGCATCGGCCCGGACGATCTGCGGGTGCGCGAGCTGATGCAGCGGCTGGCCGACGGGTCGGTGACCGAGCTGATCCTGGCCACCGACCCGAACCTGGAGGGCGAGGCGACCGCGACCTACCTGGCCCGCCTGGTCAAGCCGATGGGGCTGGCCGTCACCCGGCTGGCCAGCGGGCTGCCGGTCGGCGGCGACCTGGAGTACGCCGACGAGGTCACCCTTGGGCGGGCGTTCTCCGGTCGCCGCCGCCTCGACGTCTGACCGCTCCCCGGTCACAGGCGGGACTCGCGCAGCTCCCAGGTGCGGGCGCCGTCGGTGGACACCAGGATCGCCAGCACGCCGTCCGGCTGCGGGATCTCGGCCGGCACGATGGCGTACAGCGTGCCGCCGACGCTCTGGCCCACGGACGCCAGATCGGCCCACCGGCCGTACACCCGCACCCGGGACAGCGGCACGGTACGGGCACCACCGTCCACCGTGCGCAGCGGAGAACGCAGCGAGTACACCAGCTCGCCGTCGGGCAGCATCCGGACCACCTTCATTGTCCCGATGTCGGGGATCCCGCTCACGTCCGCCGGCACCGGCACCCGTACCCAGTCGGCTCCCGGCCGGTCCAGCCGCCACATGTCGGTCAGCCGGCCCTGGTTGTCGCCGAGCCCCAGGTACATCCGCTCCGTCGCCGGATCGGTCAGCACCACAACCACGGCGGCCAGCACCTCGGGCGGCGGCGCGAGCGGCCGCCAGGTCAGGCCCCGGTCGTCTGTGTAGCGGAGGCTGGGCCGGTCGCCCTCGGTGCCGGCCAGCACCAGCCGGTGGCCGGGTCCGGCGCCGACCGGCCAACTGTCCCGCACCGTCGGCCCGGGCGGCTGGTGGACCAGTGGCCGGGCCCGGTTGGTCAGCGGGTCGAACGCGGCCAGCTTCCCGCGGTCGACCAGCACCGTCCACCCGGCCGGGACCGTCCGGGTCGCCGGACCCGGTACCAGCCGGTCCGGCAGCACCGTCCAGTGCCGGCCGCCGTCCGCGCTGGCATACCGGTCCGAACCCATCGAGATGACCACGCCGCCGGTCTCGGTGACCGTGTCGATCCCCGTCTGCTCACCCGGGCCGTTGTCCGCCGGGCTCGGCACCCGCCGCCAGGTACGGCCGCCGTCGTCGGTGGCGAGCAGCGTGGCGTGCGCCGCGCACCGGAACCCGGAGTCCCGGCAGCGGAGCACCGCCGCGAAGCCGTGCTCGGTGGAGGCGAAGCCGATGCCGCGCACGCTGAGCTGGCTGCTCACCGTCGCCGGTGCCGTGGTCCGGGTGGCCGGCGGCGCGGTGAGCCGGCCGGCGACCGGCCGGGCCAGCAGCAGTCCGACGCCGAGCACCGCCACGACGGCGGCGGCCGCCGCGTGCCGCCGCCGCTGGCGGCGCCGGGCTGCCCGTTGCACGAGCCGGCCGAACGGCGCCCGCCGCTCCAGGGCGGCCGGCTCGACCACCGCCTCCACGGCCTCGCGGAGGTCGGCCAGCCGGTCAGACATCGGGCACCTCCTGGTGCTCGGCGCGGGTGTCGTCGGCGAGCAGTTCGGCCAGCCGGGCCCGGCCGCGGGACAGCCGGGCCTTCACGGTGCCGACCGCCACGCCGGTGAGCTCGGCGATCTCGTCCACCGGCAGGTCGGCCAGGTGGTGCAGCGCGACCGCCTCGGCCTGGACCGGCGGCAGCCGGCGCAGCGCGGCAACCACCGCGACGTGGTCCGGGGACAGCCCCGGCACGGTGTCGATGCCCGGCGGGACGCGCCGCAGCAGCCGGTCCAGGTGCGCGCGCCGCCGCAGCCGCCGCCGGGCCACGTTCAGCGCCACCACCCGCAGCCACGCCTCCGGGTTGTCCACCCGGGCGAAGCGCCGCGGCGCGGCCAGCGCCCGGACGAACGCCTCCTGCACGGCGTCCTGCGCCTCGCCGAGGTCGTCGGTGACGCCGTAGAGCTGGCCGACCAGCCGCCGGTAGCAGCCGTCGTACAGCTCGCGCAGCGTCTCGACCGCCGAGCCGGGGCGGGATCTCACGCCGTCCAGGCTCCCCTTCCCGGCCACGTCCGTCACGCAGACACGAGTCACGGGCGGGCGCCGAGGTTGCGGGTACGCAAAAGCGCCCCGCGGCTCGGCGTTGCCGCGGGGCGCTGGTTCATTCGCTCCAACTGGAAGGTCAGGTTACTGTTTCGCGCCGAACCTGACCAAGACCACCGGATCCACGACCCGTACCGGCCCGTTATGAATGCTGGTCGGGGCCACGATGCGCCCGGTTGACCGCGCTGACCACGGCCTTCAGCGAGGCGGTGACGATGTTCGCGTCGATGCCGACGCCCCACAGGGTGCGCCCGGCCACCTCGCACTCCAGGTACGCGGCCGCACGCGCGTCCCCGCCGGAGGACATGGCGTGCTCGGTGTAGTCCAGTACCCGCACCTCGTACCCGGTCGACCGGAGCGCGTCCACGAACGCCGCGATGGGGCCGTTGCCGGTGCCGTTCAGCATGCTCGGCGCGCCGCCCACCCGCACCTCGACGGAGAGCGCGTCCTGCTCCTCCACCGCGCTGGAGGTGTGGTGCGTGAGCAGTTCCACCGGGCCGCCGCCGGCCAGGTACTCCGCCTCGAAGAGCCGCCACATGTGCGCCGCGTCGATCTCGCCGCCGTCGGTGTCGGTCACCCGCTGGATCACCTGGCTGAACTCGATCTGCAGCCGGCGCGGCAGCTCCAAGGCGTGCTCGTACTTCATGATGTACGCCACGCCGCCCTTGCCGGACTGGCTGTTGACCCGGATTACGGCCTCGTACGAGCGGCCGACGTCCTTGGGGTCGATGGGCAGGTACGGCATTTCCCACCGCTGCTCGTGGACCGGTACGCCGGCCGCCGCGGCGTCCGCCGCCAGCACCTCGAACCCCTTCTTGATCGCGTCCTGGTGCGAGCCGGAGAACGACGTGTAGACCAGGTCGCCGGCGTACGGGTGCCGTTCGTGCACGCCGATCTGGTTGCAGTACTCGACGGTGCGGCGGATCCCGTCGATGTCGGAGAAGTCGATCCGCGGGTCGATGCCCTGGCTGAACAGGTTCATCCCCAGGGTGACCAGGTCCACGTTGCCGGTGCGCTCGCCGTTGCCGAACAGGCAGCCCTCGATCCGGTCCGCGCCGGCCATCAGGGCCAGTTCGGCGGCGGCCACCGCGGTGCCCCGGTCGTTGTGCGGGTGCAGCGACACGCACACCGACCCGCGCCGGCTGATGTTGCGGCAGAACCACTCGATCTGGTCGGCGTACACGTTCGGGGTGGCCATCTCCACCGTGGCCGGCAGGTTGAGGATGATCTCCCGGTCCGGCTCCGGCTGCCAGACGTCCATCACGCCCTCGCAGACCTCCACCACGAAGTCCAGCTCGGTGCCGGTGAAGATCTCCGGTGAGTACTGGTACCCGAAGTCGGTGCCGACCAGCAGCTCCTCGGCGTACTTCATCACCGCCTCGGTGCCCCGGGTGGCGATCGCCCGGCACTCGGTCCGGTCCACCCCGAACACCACCCGGCGGAACAGCGGCGCGGTCGCGTTGTACATGTGCACGTTCGCCTTGGCCGCGCCGACCAGGCTCTGCACGGTGCGCTCGATCAGCTCCTCGCGGGCCTGGGTGAGCACCGAAATGGTCACGTCCTCGGGCACGATGCCGTCGGCGATGATCTGCCGGACGAAGTCGAAGTCGGTCTGGCTGGCCGCCGGGAAGCCGACCTCGATCTCCTTGTACCCCAGGCGTACCAGTAGCTCGAACATGGCGCGCTTGCGGGCCGGGCTCATCGGGTCGATCAGCGCCTGGTTGCCGTCCCGCAGGTCGGTGGACAGCCAGCGTGGTGCCCTCGTGATGGTGTTGATGGGCCACCGGCGGTCCGGGAGGTCGATCGGCGGGAACGGCCGGTAGCGGTGGATCGGCAGGCTGGACGGTTGCTGGGTGTTGCGCGGCTGAATGGGCACCGGTGCTGCTCCTGTGGTGGGTACGGAGGTGACCGGCGCAGCACGGCGACCCGCGGCGAGGGAGGCCGGCCTAGGAAGGGGCCCCGCCGCGGCTGCTAAGGAGCAGGCTCCGCAGACGCATGACAGGCAGAGTGTAACCGACCCCGGTGTGCCGCCCCGACGGACGGTCATCCGACCGCGGCTCCCGGTCCCGCGGGATGTGCTTGGTGGGTCACCCGGCACATCCCGCGGTCCGGGAGTTCAGCTACGCCGGCCGGCGGCCTTCCGGGCCGGCGGCGTCCGCTTCCTCACGCGCGCAGGTTCCTTCTGCCCGGCCTTACCGGCCCCGCCACCGTCCACGGTGGACTTCCTCGGTGCCGCCCTGCCGGCCGGCACCTGTTTGGCGACGGCCTTGACCGGCTCGACCCGGTCCGCCGGGCCGGCCGGCACCTGTTTGGCGACGGCCTCGACCGGCTCGACCGGGTCCGCCGGGTCGGCCCGCCCCTGCTTGGCGACGGCCTCGACCGGCCCGACGCGGTCCGCCGGCGCCCGGCCCTTGCGCTGACCGTGCGTCGTCGCTACCACGTCGGGCGCGACGGCCGGCACCGGCACGGCGGCCTTCGCCGGTCGGCGCCGCTTTCGGGCGGGCACCACCGCGACATCCTGCGCCGGATCACCGTCCGTGGCTGCCGTTGCCTCGGGAGCGGCAACCACGGGTTCGACGATCTCGGCCGCGACGACCTCGGTGACGGCGCCGTCCGCAACGGCTCCGTCCGGGGCTGCATCGTCCGGTGCAGCCCCGTCCGAGGGAACCTCCGGCAGTTCGACGGTCCCGTCCGGCGCTGCGTCGTCGGGTGCAGCCCCGTCCGAGGGAACCTCCGGCAGTTCGACGGTCCTGTCCGGCCGACCGCGCGGGCCGGCCGGTTCGGGCGTGTCGGTCGCGCCGTCAGGCGTCGACCTCCACGTCCTCCAGTTCCGCCTGATCGCGGCCACTTTTGCGCCCCCTCAGCGCAGGCACCTTCGGGGAGCGGCCGAGCATGATCTCGCCGAGTGCGGCCAGTGCTTCGTCGAGCTGGCTGGTGAGCCGGGCCTCGGACTCGCTGTTGGTGGCCCGCAGCGTGGTGCCGATCTCCTCGCGGTCGGGCCGGGCGACGACGCTGCCCTCGATCTTCTCGATGCCCTGCTCCACGACGCCGGACAGCGTGGTGACCTCGGCCTTGACGTTGTCCTCCATCGTGTCCAGCCGGATGGTCACCGACTCCAGCCGCTGGGTAAGGGCCTCCAGCCGGGCGGCCAGGTCGTCCAGCCGCTCGCTCGGGTCCAGGCCGGGCTGGGTGAGCAGCTCGTCGAACCGGGCCTGCATGCCGCCGCCCAGGTCGTCGAACCGACGGTGCAGCGACGGCACGTCCAGCTCGTGCGGCAGCGCCTCGAGCAGGCTGGACTGCCGGGACACGGTCGAGTCCACGTCGTCCAGCCGGCTGTGCAGGTGGGTCAGTCGGTCGTTCAGGCCGTCCAGCCGACCGGAGACGCCGTCGAAGCGGCCGCTCACGCCCTCGAGCCGGGCGTCGAGCTGCTCGATCGGCCGGGACATCCGGTCCACCAGGTTGGACATCGTGGAGTTGACGCTGGCCAGCACCTGGTCCTGCGCATCGATGCGGGCCAGCGCCTCGCTCAGGCGCTCGGCGATGACGCCTACCTCGGTGCGGTCAGGGAGTTGCTGCAGCCGTTCCTGCACGCCGCTGACGCCGTCCTGGAGCACCGGCAGCCGCGCGCTACCGTCGTTCGCGAACGTCTCGACCGATCGCAGTCGCGAACGGACATCGTCCAGTGAGTCGTAGAACTGGCGCTGTTCCCGGTCGCGGAGCTCCGCGGCCTTGCTGAGCATCTGGCGCATCTTGTCGAAGCCGACGGGTCCGGTCGCGACCATGTCGTCCACAGGGAGAACCCTCTCTTGCAGCTAGGCGGTCGGCGCGCTCGCCGCCCGAGGGCAGGCGGGAGCGGAGGGGAGGACTGGTACGACGCCGGGGGACAGGGGCGCGCACACGGCATCCACTTCTATCCCCGAAGCCCACAGGCTACTGGCGCCGTCAAGGCGGTCCCGCGCGGCCCCCGCGCAGACCGGACCGGACACCCGGGCACTGCGCCGATCGGGTGACACTATTGCCGCAACAGTTACGGGTCGGGAGGCTTCGCCGCGGAGCACGTATCCGGGCGTATCACGGCGTATCCGGACCGCGGGGGCGGAGGTGAGTGGGTGCCGCGACTTCGAGTCGGAGGCATGGCCGTGGCGGTTGCCGCGCTGGCCGCCGTGGCCGCGGCGTGCTCCGCGGATCCGGCCCGGCCCGCACTGCCGCCGGCGGCGCCGACCGGCACCTCGGCCGCCGGGCCGGGCGGCACCGCGGTCGCGCCGGACGACCGGCACTCCGCCCGCCCGGACCCGGCCACCGACCGGACGGAGTCCACCGCGCGGGGCAGCAGCCCGCTGGCCGTCCGCGCCGGCCGGCCGGCCGACCGCGCCAGGGCCGGGGTCTACGACGCCTACCTGGCCTGGCTGCGCGCGTACCTCGGTGCCTACGCCGCCCCGGACGCCCGGGCGGACCCGCTGGCCGCGGTGGCCACACCGGGGATCCGGGCCGGGGTGCGGGCCCAGGTCGCCCGGATGGTGGCGCTCGGGTACGCGGAGTACGGGCCGGTCACGGTGTCGCCCCGGGTCACCGCCGTGGCGGCGGGACGGTCCGCGCGGGTGCAGTCCTGCCTGGACCTGCGGAAGCTGGCGATGCGCGACGCGTTCGGTCGGCTGGACTACTACGAATCCCTCAAACTAGCCATCACAACGTTTATCTGGTCAAATGGCCGGTGGTTGGTCACCAGCGACGAGAAGCGCAGCGTGACGAGGTGTTAGTGCCAGGCATCCGAAACGTGTGGCGCACCGCGCGGATCCTCGGGTCCGCCGCGGCGGTGGCCGCCCTGGTGGCCGCCCTGGGGACCGCGCTTGGGACCGGCGCCGACCGGGGCGCGATGGCCGCGTCGGCGGAGCCCGAGATCGTGCTCGAGCCGGGGACGGCCGAGCAGGTCACCATCGACGACGCGCACTGCGGAGTCGGCGGTGCGGGCGGGTCGGTGCCGACGGCGGGCTGCCAGCAGGGGCACCCGGAGCACGGCCCGGACCTGCCGCCGCCCGGCTCGCCGGACACGCCCGACCCGGGGCCGGTGGCCGACGACGACATCTACGACGCATCCGCCGACCCCGCGCTGCGCAGCGAGAACGAGGTCCTGGACGACCTCACCCCGGACAGGTTCTACGAGGTGGAGCCGACCTTCCGGTTCGTCGCCGGCGGCACCAGCACGTGGCCGGTGGTCGTCCGGGAGGGCACCGGCGGCTCGGTGCGGCGCATCGGCAGGCTCGTGCCGGCGCAGACCGCCCCGTGCGGCTACGTGCCGAACCCGGACACCGGCACGGTGTACCAGAGCAGCCGCCGCTGGTGGGCCAGCCGCCCGAACCACCACATCTACAAGTACGACCACGTGCCGCCGCTGCGGGCCGCCCGCCGCCACCGCGAGGACCCGGGCACCTGGTTCCACTACCTGTGCGGCGCGCAGACCCCGGCAAGCATCGCCGGCCCGCCGGACGGGTCGAAGTCCGGCGTGCAGGGCGACTACTACGGTCACCCGCACTGGGTGTACTCCTCGACCATCCGCGACCCGGGCGCGCTGCGCCGGGTGGAGACCGGCATCGCCGGCTTCAAGGCGGCCGCCGCCGAGCTCACCACCGCACAGACCAGCCCGGCGCGGGTCGGCGTGGTGAACCTGGACACCTGGGTGTGGGCCGACCCAGGCACGTTCGACCTCCAGGTGGGCCCGATCGGGGTGCACGCGCAGGCCACCGGCGTGGTGATGTCCGAGCGCGCGGGAGTCGGCCGCGGCGACGTCCAGGTGTACGACTCCGACCCGGCGACGGCCGGCTGCTCGACCGGCGGCCAGCCGTGGACCCGGGACGCGCACCCGAGCGCCCGGGACCTCTGCTACCTGCGCTTCCTGCACCCGACCGGTCCGGGGCAGCGGTACACGTTCCGGTTCTTCCTCCGGTGGCGGGTCACCGTGGACGGCGCGTCGGTCACCGCCTGGACCTCCTACAGCCGCAGCTTCGACGTCCGGGAGACCCAGGTCGTGGTGGGCGAGCCCGGCCGGTAGGCGTCAGCGCAGGTAGAGCGACTCGCCGTACCGCTTGGAGAAGGAGAACTCGCGCACCCTGCGCCGCTCCCGGCGGCCCTTCTCCCCCGCGCGCAGATGTTCGGGCAGCGTCCCGGGATCGGCGAGGTAGCCGACCACGACCACCGCGTACGGCCGGACGTGGTCCGGCACGGCGAACGCGATGGACGCCTTGTCCGCATCGAACCCGCCGAGCTGGTGTGCCACCAGGCCCTCGTCCTGCGCCTGCAGGCTGAGCTGCGCCACGGCCAGCCCCAGCTCGTACGGCGACTGCGGCATCGCGGTGCCGTCCGGCGCGTGGGTCACCGCACAGGCCAGGATCATCGCGGCGGCGTTGCCGGTCCACACCTGGTTGTTCTCGAACAGCACCCGGTGGATGGCGCCGAACGTCTCGTCGCCGCGCCGGCCGACCAGGAACCGCCACGGTTGCCGGTTGCCGAAGGACGGGGCCCACCGGGCCGCCTCCAGGATCGCGACGAGCTGGCCGTCGGAGATCGTGCGGGACGGGTCGAGCGCGCGCGGGCTCCAGCGCTCCGCGATCAGCGGGTGCAGCGGGACGTCACTCGGACAGGTACGGCGTGTGGCCACGTGGTTCCTTCGGATCGCAGGGTCGTGCCGCTCACGATAGGGCGTCCGGCGCGTTGATCATGACATTTCCCGCAGCCGCTGCCCGAGTTGTACCTGTTGGCGCCCGGACAGCCACCGGATCCACACGGGAGGGGGAGTGATGCCGGCGGCCGGTAGGCTGTGGCGGCACCAGATCGTACGGAGAGAGAGGGTCACGTTGGGGGTCGTCGTTCAGAAGTACGGCGGCTCCTCGGTCGCGAACGCCGAGAAGATCAAGCGCGTGGCGGAGCGCATCGTCGCCACCCGCCGCGAGGGCCACAACGTCGTGGTCGCCGTCTCCGCCATGGGCGATACGACCGACGAGCTGCTCGACCTTGCCCGCCAGGTGTCCGGCCTGCCGCCGCCGCGGGAGCTGGACATGCTGCTCACCGCCGGCGAGCGCATCTCGATGTCGCTGCTCGCGATGGCGATCAACTCGCTGGGCTACCAGGCGCGGTCGTTCACCGGCTCGCAGGCCGGCGTGATCACCGACTCGGTGCACGGCAAGGCCCGGATCATCGACGTCACGCCCGGCCGCATCCAGCAGGCGCTGGACGACGGCGCGATCGCCATCGTGGCCGGCTTCCAGGGGGTGTCGCAGGACACCAAGGACGTCACCACGCTGGGCCGCGGCGGCACCGACACCACCGCGGTCGCGCTGGCCGCGGCGCTGTCCGCGGACGTCTGCGAGATCTACACCGACGTGGACGGGGTGTTCAGCGCCGACCCCCGGATCGTGCCGCGGGCCCGCCGGCTGGAGGCCATCAGCTACGAGGAGATGCTCGAGATGGCGGCCTGCGGGGCCAAGGTGCTGCACCTGCGCAGCGTGGAGTACGCCCGCCGGTACGGCATCCCGGTGCACGTGCGCTCGACGTTCTCGACCAAGCCCGGTACCACCGTGACCGGGACCATGGAGGAGCTGCCGATGGAGCAGGCGATCATCACCGGCGTCGCGCACGACCGCAGCGAGGGCAAGATCACCGTGGTCGGCGTGCCGGACAAGCCCGGCGAGGCGGCGGTGATCTTCGAGGCCATCGCCCTGGCCGAGGTCAACATCGACATGATCGTGCAGAACATCTCCACCCACGGCACCGGCCGTACGGACATCTCGTTCACGCTGCCGGTCACCGACGGCCGAACCGCGATGGCGGCGCTGCACCGGGTGCAGGACACCGTGGGGTTCGAGGGCCTGCTCTTCGACGACCACATCGGCAAGGTCTCGCTGATCGGGGCCGGCATGCGGTCGCACCCCGGGGTCTCGGCCACCTACTTCCGCGCGCTCGCCGACGCGGGGGTGAACGTGGAGATGATCTCCACCTCGGAGATCCGGATCTCGGTGGTGTGCCGGGACACCGACCTGGACACCGCGGTCCGGGCGCTGCACGACGCGTTCGAGCTCGGCGGCAACGAGGATGCGGTGGTGTACGCGGGGACCGGCCGATGATACGTACGCGGGCCGCGCTTCGCGGGCCCGCCGCTCGGTCGGGTCCAGAACAACCCGTGGCCGGCGGGGCAGGTCGGGTGGGCGGGGAGGGGTGGGGGCTGTGAACGTGGGGCGGAAGCCGACGCTGGCGGTGGTGGGGGCGACCGGTGCGGTGGGGACCGTGATGCTGTCGATCCTGACCGAGTGGGCCGCCACGGGGCGCAACCCGTGGGGCGAGATCCGGCTGGTCGCCTCGCCGCGCAGCGCCGGACGGCGGCTGTCGGTGCGCGGCGAGCAGGTCGAGGTGCGCGCGCTGTCGGCGGAGGCGTTCGACGGCGTGGACATCGCGATGTTCGACGTGCCGGACGAGGTGTCCGCGCAGTGGGCGCCGGTGGCGGCCGGCCGCGGGGCGGTCGCGGTGGACAACTCCGGGGCGTTCCGGATGGACGCCGACGTGCCGCTGGTGGTACCCGAGGTGAACCCGGACCGGATCGCCGACCGCCCGCGCGGAATCATCGCCAACCCGAACTGCACGACGCTGACCATGATGGCCGCGCTCGGCGCGCTGCACCGCCGCTGGACGCTCACCGAACTGGTGGTCGCGTCCTACCAGGCGGTGTCCGGGGCGGGCGCCGCCGGACCGGAGCGGCTGTACGACGAGATCGCCGCGGTGGCCGGTGACCGCACGCTGGGCACCGTGGCGGGCGACGTGCGCAAGGCGGTGCCCGACGGCCCGTCGCCGTTCCCGGCCCCGCTGGCGCTGAACGTGGTGCCCTGGGCGGGCTCGGTGAAGCCGGACGGCTGGTCGAGCGAGGAGCTGAAGGTCCGCAACGAGTCGCGGAAGATCCTCGGCATCCCGGACCTCAAGGTGTCCGCGACCTGTGTCCGGGTCCCGGTGGTGACCACCCACTCCCTGGCCGTGCACGCCAGGTTCGGCTCGCCGCTGTCGGTGGCGCAGGCGCGGGCCGAACTGGAGCAGGCGCCGACCGTTGTGGTGGTGGACGACCCGGCCGCCGGGGTGTTCCCGACCCCGGTGGACGTGGTGGGCACCGACCCGACCTACGTCGGGCGGATCAGGCAGGCGCTCGACTTCCCGAACACGCTGGACCTGTTCGTGGTGGGTGACAACCTGCGCAAGGGCGCCGCGCTGAACACCGCGGAGATCGCGGAACTGGTCGCTGCCGAGCTCACCCGCTGACCGCGGAAGTCCCGAAAGCAGCGTCACCTCTTCCAAACAGCCCTCGTTGAGTACGTTGAGTAATGATCATTTACTGAACGTAGGCAACGGGGAGAGCGGTGTCGGAGATCCGGGAGAGGTGGCCGCGTTCCGCCCGTTCAGGGCCGGCGGTCCACCCCGGGGCCCGTCCCGCGCCGCACGCGCATGCACCCTGACGAAGCCTGCCCCCCGCCTCTGTCCACTGTGGATCGTCCACAGTGGACGACGGTCGGCGAGCCGCCCGGCTTGCCCGACTGAGCACGCCAAGCACGACCGGAATCCCCCTCGCATCGACACGCTCCGCGCGTGCGGGCGGCGCGTGCCGCCTGGCAACACTCGTTCACTAGGAGGGTTCGTACAGTGCAGATCAAGCGTCATGGTCTACGCGTCACCATGCTCGCGACCGCGTTCCTCACCGTGGCCGGTGCCGGCTCGGCCTACGCTGGCGACACCAGCGACAACTACGGCGTCGGGGGCGGCAACCAGGTGCCCGCGCCGATCAGCGTCGCCGGTGACGTGTGCGGCAACTCGGTCGCCGCGGTCGGCACGGCGGGCGCAGGGTGTGAGGGCGGCGCCTCGGCGACGTCCACGGCCAACTCCGGCGGCACCACCTCCGGCAACTTCGGCGGCGCCGACGGCAACCAGGTCGCCGCCCCGGTCGCGACCGCCGCCAACGTCTGCGGCACGGCGCTCGCCGTGGTCGCCACGGCGCTCGCCGGCTGCGCCGGCGGGGCCGACGCCACGGCGAGCACGAGCGGCGGCCCCGGCACCACCTCGGAGAACTACGGCCTCGCCGACAGCAACCAGGGCAGCGCCCCGGCCGCGGCGGCCGGCGACTTCTGCGGCAACGCGGGCGGCGCGCTGGGCACGGCGCTGGCCGGATGTGAGGGCGGCGCCCTGGCGGCCGCCGACGCCCCGTCCGCGGGCGACACCACCGCGAACTACGGCGTCGGCCGCGGCAGCCAGGCCGCCAGCCCGAACGGGTACGCCTACACCGGCTGCGGCAACGCGGTGGGCAACGCGATGGCCGGCTGCACCGGCGGGGCCAACTCCACCGCGGGCGGCCAGACCAACGCCACCCAGGGCCTGCCGAACCTGCCGGCCAGCGCCCCCGCCGGCGTTCCCGGCGTGTCGGCGCTGCCCGCCCTGCCGGCCGCCGGCCCGGCGCTGCCCGGTGCGCCGGGGCTGCCCGCGGGGGCGGCCCAGCCGGCGGCCGTCCCGCAAGTGCCGGCCGGGTTGCCGCAACTGCCCGCCCTGCCGGCCGCGGCGCCGCACCTGCCCGCCCTGCCGGGCGGTGTCCCGGCCGGTGTCCCGGACATGCCGCTGACGGGCCTGCTGCCGCTCGGGCTACCGGTCCCGGGCCTGTAGCAGCACCACCGCACCGGGGTCGGCCCTCGACCCCGCTACATAGAACAGGCCGGGCCCGGTCGGACCCACGCGGGATCCGACCGGGCCCGGCCAGGTGCTCAGCCGGCCGGCAGGTGGCGGCGCAGGAAGTCGAGCTGCGCGGCCATCTGCCGGATCTGCTCCTCCACCACGATGCTGCCGTGGCCCGCCTCGAACCGGTACACCTCGTGCGGCACGCTCCGGCCGGCCAGCCGGGCCAGGTAGTTCTCGATCTGCCGGATGGGGCAGCGGGCGTCGTTCTCCCCGGCCAGCACCAGCACCGGGGCGCGCACCCGGTCGACGTAGCTGATCGGCGAGCACCGCTGGTACACCTCGGGCACATCCTCCGGCGCGCCACCGAACAGCGCGCGGTCCAGCGACTTCAGCGCGTCCATCTCGTCGGCGTACGCGACCACGTAGTCCGCCACCGGCACCATCGCCAGCCCGAGCGCCCACCGGTCCGGCTGGGTGCCCAGGCCGAGCAGGGTGAGGTAGCCGCCCCACGAGCCGCCGGCGATGGCACACCGGTCCGGATCGGACAGTCCACTGTGGACAGTCCAGTCGTGGACCGCGGCGACGTCGTCGAGCTCCGTCAGCCCCGGCCGGCCGATCAGCCCGTCCCGCCAGGCCGCCCCGTAGCCGACCGAGCCGCGGTAGTTCACCTGCACGACGCAGTAGCCGGCGTCGACGTACGCCGCCCGGCCCGGGCTGAACATGTCAGCGTCCAGGCTGTGCGGGCCGCCGTGCAACACGAAGATCGTCGGGTACGGCCGGTCACGCGGCGGGCGGGACACCAGGGCGTGGATCCGCCCGCCCGGCCCGTCCACCCAGGCGTCCTCGACGTCCACACTGGACGGTGCCGCCTCGCCCGGCGGGCGCAGCACCACGGCGCCGGTGCCGGACCGGACCACCGGCGGCGAGGACGCGCTGGACCAGGCGAACTCGACGGTGCCGTCCGGCCGCACGGTGGCGTCCTCGACCACCCCGCCCGGGGTGTCCACCGCGGACAGCTCGCCGCTGCCGAGGTCGTACCGGTACAGCTCGGTGCGGCCGGCCAGCGAGTGGCTGACCAGAACCGCCGCGCCGTCGGGGTACCAGCCCGCGGACAGCTCGCCGGGCAGGTCGATCGCCAGCTCGTGCTCGGTGCCCGCTACCGGATCCCAGACCAGCGGCTCCTGCCGGCCGCGTCGCTCGTGCGCGACGAGCACCCGGTTGTCACCGGCGGCCGGCGAGAAGCCCAGCGGGCTGAGGCTGCGATCCGCGCCGTCGTCGAGGTCGGCCACTGTGGCGCCGTCGGCGGTACGCACCACGCGCAGCGCCGGATGCAGCAGGTCGCCGCGCTCGGAGTGCACGATGCAGGCCAGCTCATCGTCGTGCGACAGCCCGGCCACCTCGGCGAACTCGGCGTGCGCGTAGATCAGCCGCGGCTGCTCGCCGTACGCTCCACAGTGGATGGAGACGCCCTGCCCGGCGGTGCTGCCCACCGCGACCGCCTTGCGGCCCAGCGCGAGGCCGGCGTCGTACGCCGCGGGCTGCCCGGGGACCGCCGGCTCTGCCGGACCGCCGCCGGCGAACGGCTCGCGCCGCCAGATGCCCAGCTCGTCGCCGTCGGTGTCGTCGAACCACCAGATCCAGTCGCCGGCCGGGTCGATCGCCCCGTACCGGGTGCCGTTGCGGCGGTCGGTGACCCGACGGTGCGCACCGGTCGAACGATCCCAGGCGTACAGCTCGCGGCGGCCGGAGGCGTTGGAGAGGTACAGGCAGCGGTCCGGTGCGTCGGCCGCCCAGGATGGCAGGAAGACACGCGGAGCGCGGAACCGGGCGGCCCAGCGGGTTTCGTCGGTCACGCCCGTGACAATACGGGCGGCCACGGGATACCGGCGACGGCCGCGGCTCACCTCTGCCCGAGCGGGCGTTCATCCATTCGGGCAGGATTACCCGTGGCGGGCCGGTGGTGCTGGCCGGCCGCCTGATCGGGCGGGCATACTACGCGGCGTACCCGCCCGGCTCCTCTCAGCGGCTAGCTGATCCGGTGGTCCCGCCATGAACAACGATGCGCCTCGCATCCCGCCGTACCTGGACATCCGGCCTGGCGTGGATCAGGCGATCTACCAGATCACCGTGCCCGAACCCGGGCCGGCGGTCGTTGTCGTCTGGCCGGACGCGCCGAGCCGGGATGCGGTCATGCGGGTTGCCCGCGCGGTCGAACTCGCCCTGCGCACCGCCTGGCCGCCGGTGCCGCGCGACGAGCCGTGGTGATGCGGCGCCGTCCGGCGGTCAGCCGACCGAGATCAGGTCCACCACGAAGATCAGCGACTCGCCGGGCTTGATCACCGCGCCGGCCCCACGCTCGCCGTAGCCGAGGTGGGGCGGGATCCGCAGCTCACGCCGGCCGCCGACCCGCATGCCCGCGACGCCCTGGTCCCAGCCCGCGATCACCCGGCCGGCGCCCAATGGGAAGGAGAAGGTCTCGCCGCGGTCCCAGGACGCGTCGAACTGCCTGCCGGTGGAGTGCGCGACGCCGACGTAGTGCACGGTGACCGACTGCCCGGGCCTGGCCTCCGCGCCCTCCCCGTCGACCAGATCGGTCACCTCGAGCTCGGTGGGCGGCGCGTCCCCGACGTCGTTGATCTCCGGCTTGTCGAACCCCATGCCCTGAACCTCCCGAGCGGACGTCGCTGGCCCTCCGATCGTATCGGCAGGCCTCGGAACGGCTACCCGAAGCGGCGGCCGGCCCGGCACCATGATCGCCACGGGCAGATCCCGCGTGCTGACCCCCGCAGCCAGGGTGTGTCCTGTAGATCTTGGTGGATGCGGGCGGTGATCCAGGCGGCGATCCGGCAAGGCGGAGGAGGAGGGCCGGGCACGGTGGAGGCGCGCTGTCCGGTGCCCCTCTCCGGTGCGGCCCACAGTTGAGGGCTCCGCGTGGCGGAGGTGGTGATCAGACCTGCTGCTGGCCGTTTGCTGCCCTTGTGGCGCACTACGCTGGCTGGCGCAACCCCCCTGAGGCGGAGTGGGAGCGATGATGACCCCAGTTCGGCGGTGGACCGGCCGGGAGACCACGGCGTTGCGGACGGCGCTGCGGTTGAGTCTGCGGGACTTCGCTGAGCATCTTGGGGTCGGTGCGCGGACGGTGTCGAAGTGGGAGGCGGGTGGTCCCAGTGTCTGCCCCCGGCCCGAGATGCAGGCAGCCCTTGACACGGCCCTTCATCGGGGCGGCGCGGATGTTGAAGCACGCTTCCTACTGCTATTGCAGGGACAGGGCGGTTGTAGGCGCGATGTGTCTACTGAGGTATCTACCCGGGACGACGGGTCACTGGATGGTTTGTCGGTCGATGATGCGTCCTTCGGGGCTCGTTCCGAATGGGATGCCATGAGTCCGCTGACGCGCCGTCTGCTGATGGCCCATGGCGTCGCGGCGGCCGCTTGGCCGGGCAACGCTGTGGTCGGCCTAGACAACTTGGCGCGGACGGCGGCTACGTTGTCGGGTCATGTGGCATCTGCCGCTGCTCACCCCAGTTGGGACTCAACTGTTCCCGTGGCATCGTGGGCTGCACCTATCTACGAGGCTGTTGTTGATCTCACGGATGCCATGGCGCGCGCCCGCTTGGCTTCGGGGAAGGATGGTCGCGCGGAGGCTATCGCGCCCGCCGAGGTCCGCAGCCATAGGCTCACCCGCGTGTTGTTGAGTGACCTGATGTCGCGCGAGCGACGCTCGAGTGGGCTGCGGGCGCTTGCTCGGCGGTGCGACCTTTCTCTAGTCTGAACGGCGAGCTGGAGATGCGGCCAGATCAATTGCGAGTCCTGCACTGGAACGTGCACTCATGGAGCGACACGACGGGCGCGTCGAATGTGGAGATCGCGGCCGAGCTTGTTCAGGCGACCAACCCGGACGCGTTTTCATTGGTGGAAGTTGATGAGTCTTGGGCAGCGGCTTCGACTGTGGTGGCCGAACTCGCCAACCGTCTGGGCTATTCTTGGATATTTGTCCCCGCGTTTGAGTACGGCCAAGATGTCCCCGCCGGTGGGTTTGGAAACGCGCTGCTAACAAGGCTGCCGATTCTCGGCGCGTGTCAACGGCAACTTGTATGGCCGCCAAGGCAGTACGATGGCACCGAGCCATCCGAGTGTCGGTCTCTTGTCCTCGCGAAACTCGGCGGGCTCTCTGAGTCGTTCTGGGTTGGTAGCACTCACCTGCCCCGCAGTGAGGCGGCGACTCGGACGGCCGCCTTGCGGCAGCTCGCCGAAATTGTCCGTGGTCTAAGCGGTCACTGGCTTGTCTGTGGCGACTTTAACACCCCATCTTCGACTTGGCTCGAAAGTGAAAATCGATTCGCGGCATTTCCCCAGCCGGAGCGGCCGACGTATCCAACGGGTCAGCCATCCGAGGCGATCGACTACTGCATAGCCTCGCCGGGTCTAACTGTTGAAGTCGAAGTGCTCCCGGTCACGGGATCGGACCACTATCCGATCCTTCTGTCCAGCAAGGGTCGCCTCGGGGCGGTTGGCCCCGAGG